>Ga0310835_100060_pt1 | contig 170741 bp, 164 predicted proteins | sample SM_ome_3_FD_201308 | JGI IMG/M metagenome (GOLD analysis project Ga0310835, IMG submission 201308) | Sorghum-adapted microbial communities enriched on stacked mutant (SM) sorghum from Joint BioEnergy Institute, Emeryville, California... ...
CGCTCGCGCACCTGGAGCGCGCCACGAGCCGCGCTGAAGATCCACTTCGGAGACCGCTACCCCGGCTAACCGCCACCACCATCAACAACCGGCCACGGCCTCACACACAGAAGATCGGACAGCCTCGTGCTACGCGACCAGCCGCCTGTTCCGCCGAACCCTGGCTGAGCTGGGCGCCCGGCACATCCTCACCCCGCCGTTCACACCCAGGTGGAACGGGAAGATCGAACGCTTCTTCCGCACTCTGGACGCTGAGTGGGCGCATGCCCGCGTCTGGCCGAATAGCAGCCGACGCGATCGAGCGCTGGCATCGTTCCTGCGCTACTACAACCGCAGACGCCCACACTCAGCCGCCGGAGGCCGACCCCCGATCAGCCGCGTTCAGCAAGTCCGTGAGCACGACATCTAGTCGGGCACCTTCCCGGCCGCGGGTCGTTGGAGGGGCATGACCAAGCCCCTCCAAGCCCTCCTCGCCGCCGGGGCGGCCGCCCTCGCGCTCGCCGCCGCGAGCCCGGCCCTCGCGGCCGGCGCCGGACTCCCGCTCCCGTCCGACGAGGCCTACACGGTCCCGGCCGGGAAGATCGAGCATCGCGTCGAGATCCGGAAGGTCTCGGGCGCCAAGGCGATCCCGAGCCACACGAAGACCGAGACCTGGCTGTCCGGCTCGACGTCGCGGACCGTCGTCACCGACCTCGAGACCCGCCGCACGATCGCCGAGACCGTCGCCACGCGCCGGACGATCCGCGTGTGGAACGCCGACACCGGCATCCTCTGGATCAAGCGCCGGAGCAAGCCGGGCGGCCTGCCGGAGAACAGCGCCGCGTTCGAGGCGGCCGTCCAGCGCGCGTACGTCGAGCAGGGCCGCGTCACGGTCACCGGCGAGACGGTCGTCGACGGCCGGCGCGCGCTCGTGACCCGCAGCGTCGAGCGCAACTGGCGCTCCGACGAGCCCGGCTACGTCGTCACCGCGATCGTCGACGCCGAGACGTTCACGCTGTACGCGCGCACGACGGTCAACGACCGCATCGGCATCCGCCAGGAGGAGACGTACAGGACCGAGCTCCTCGACGCCACCCCGTCCGCCGTGCGGGCGAAGCTGGCGATGACCAAGCGCAAGCACGCGAAGATCCGCCGCCGGCCCTCCCGGCGGTAGCGACGCGGCGACTACGCTCGACCGAGGAGAACGAAGCCCCGAGTGTCCCGCCGGCTGCCCCTCACGATCGTCGCCACGCTCGCGCTGGTCGCGCTCGCCGCCCCGGCTCCGGCCGGGGCGGCGGACGTCGGCCGCCAGGTCGAGCGCGCCGCGCCGTCGAAGTACCCGGAGTCGATCCCCGGCTGCCGGCCCAGGTGCCGGCGCGGGCGGACGATCAGCCGCCGCCACGTGCTGCTCAGCCGGACGGTCCGGCTCGAGCCCGGCGAGCGCCGCACGACCGTGCGCTTCCGCTGCCCGCGCGGCCGGCGGTTCCAGACGTTCGGGTTCCTCACGGGCGGCTCGGCTGACGTGGGCCTGAACATCCCCGACAGCCAGCTCCCCTACACCCGCCGCTCGCGCGTGCGGGTCATCGGCGACCGCGGCCTGCAGCCCCTGTCGCGCCCGTCGACCGGGACGCTCTACGCGATCTGCGTCCGGCGCTGAGCGAAGAGCGGCACCTTGTCGCGCCGGCGCGGTTGTCACCACGTATGCCCCGCGTGATCCTCACCCTCGTCCTCCTCCTCGCCGCCGCGTTCCCGGCGCCGGCCTCGGCCGCCGAGTCGTTCGTCGGCGTCCTCGAGGACGGCCGTGCCACGCGGTTCACGACCCCCGGCTACACCGCGATCACGACGCCGAAGCGGATCGCCGGCGTGGCGCGCGGCGACCGGATCGTGGCGCTGACGCGGTCGGTCGCGCTGGGCCGCAGCGGCCGGCTGTACCGGTTCGACGCGCGCCGCCTGCGCGCGACGGCGACCGGGGCGCGGATCGCGCTCCGGGGCACGAGCTTCAGCGTCGTCGAGCTGCCCGGCGGCCGCGTGCGGGTCCTCTCCGACGCCGGGCTGGACGTCGCGGTCGACCCGGCGACCGGCGCCGAGGAGGCGGGGCCGGGGCTGCGCCGCGCCGACGGGGCCCGGATCGCGCCGAGCGTCGCCCTCCTGCCCGACGGCCGCCTCACCGGCGTCGACGCGCACCGGCTCGCGCTCGTCACCGAGACGGCGCCCGGCAGCGGCGTGATGACCGAGACGCGGCTGCGGACCAGCGGCATCGTCCGCCGGCTCGAGGGCCCCGTGTCGTTCGCGCTCGCGGGCGGCCGGGCGACGATCCTCTCCCAGCTCCCGCGCAGCCTACGGGTCCGCCAGTCGCAGCTCCTCTTCGCGAACCTCGCCGACGGCGCCCTGACCGGCGAGGCCGGCCCGTTCTTCCGGCGCGCGCTGCGGGCGATCGCGCCGCTCGGCACGGCGCCCGACGACCGGACCCCGCCGCAGGCGCGGTTCGTCGGCCTGCCGCGCACCCTCTCGCTGCGCGACCTGCGGGTCGACCGGCGGGTGAGCATCCGGGTCCGCTGCTCGGCAGGCTGCATCGTCAGCGCGAGCACCGGCGTCGGCGGGCGGACGAACGCGACGACGACCGCGATGCGCGACACCCCCGGCGTCGTGCGGGTGCGGCTGTTCGGCCTGAACCAGCGTGAGGCGCGCCTCATGCGCCTGCGTCTCGGCCGCACGGTCGTCGTGCGAGCATTTGTCATGGACTGGCACGGCAACCGGCGAACGATCGAGCGCAAGGTGCGCCTGAGAAGGTGATCCGGACCTTCGTCATCGCAGCCGCCGCCATGCTCGCCGTGCTGGCCGCCACCGCCGTCTCCGCCCCGCCGGCCGAGGCGGCGTCCAAGCGCGTGTGCGCGCGGACCGCGTCGGTGCGCGACACCCCGCGCGGGTTCGTCATCGCGCGGCTGCGGCGCGGCCAGCGCGTCGTGGTCGTGCGGCGGTCGGCCGCGCGCGGCTGGACCCACGTGCGCACCCCGTCCGGGCTGCCCGGCTGGGTGCTGAACACGAGCCTGTGCAAGACGAAGGGGCGGCGTCGTGGCTGACAAGCGCTCCGACCAGGAGCTCATCGCGCGCTTCCGCGCCGGTGACGACGCGGCGTTCGGCGTCATCTACGACCGCTACCGCGCGCCGCTCGTCCGCTTCGCCCGCAAGATCCTGAACGGGTCGCCGAGCACCGCCGAGGACGTCGTGCAGGAGGCGATGCTGCGCACGAGCATGGCGCTGCGCCGCGACGAGCGCCACATCGAGCTCAAGCCGTGGCTGTTCCGCGTCACGCGCAACTCGGCGCTCGACGAGCTGTCGCGCCTGCGCACCGACTCGGTCGCGCTCGACGACGAGGAGGCCGGGCTGCAGCTCCACGCGCCGGCGTCGACCCAGCCCGAGGAGGCCGCGCAGGGCCGCTCGCGGATCCGCGAGGTGCTGGGCGACATGGCGCTGCTGCCCGAGACCCAGCGCCACGCGCTCATCCGCCGCGAGGTCGACGGGATCTCGCACGAGCAGCTCGCCGCCGAGCTCGGGACGACGACGAACGCCACGAAGAAGCTCGTCATGCGGGCGCGGATCAACCTCGTCAAGGCCGAGGAGGCGCGCTCGAGCGAGTGCGTCGAGGTCCGCGACGACCTCCTGCGCGCCCACGACGCCGGCCGGCGCGCGTCGGCGGCGACCTACCGCCACCTGGCGCGCTGCAAGGACTGTCGCCGGTTCCGCGCCGGCCTGAAGGACACCCGCAAGGCGGCGGCGATCCTGCTGCCCGGCCCGCTCGTGCTCATCGCGCTCGGCGTCATCACCGGCAAGGCCGCCGCCTCGACGGCGGCCAAGGGCGTCGCCGCGAAGACCGGGGCGACCGCCGCGACCGGTGTCGTCGCGGTCGGCGCGGTCGGGCTCGTCGGCACGCAGGTCTACCGGGCCGGCGACCCGGCGCCGCAGGCGCTCGAGTCGCCCGCGCTGGTCGAGCGGGTCGAGGCCGGCGGCCGGATCCCGCGCGGCGCGGCGGTCGTGCGCGGCACGGTGAAGCTCCCCGCCGGGAAGGCCGAGCATCCGGTCGTCACGCTCCCCTGCCCGCCGGGGCTGCGGGTCGCCGACCTGCTGGAGACCGAGGGCGTGCGGCTCGCGACCGAGTACGCGCCCGACACGATCGTCGGCTCGAGCACCACCGCGAAGGTGCGCTTCGAGCGCCGCGCGCTGGGCGCCCCGGCGACCGCGCGCGTGTCGATCCTGTGCAAGGTCCCCGACGATCGCGGGTCGGTCGTCGCGCAGGAGCCCGGCCGGGCGCGGTCCGCCGGCGACCGCGAGACGGTCCGGGTGAAGGTCCCGCGCGCGTACCTGCACACGTCGCCGCACGGGCCGGTGCGCGGGTCGGTGCGGCTCGGGCAGCCGCTGACCGTCATCGGCGAGCCGCGTGACGGCTTCGTCCGCGTGCTCACCGACCAGGGCGTGCGCGGCTGGGTCGACGCCGACGCGCTGCGCTGACGGCCGGGCCGCGTCAGGCGGGCGTGGGCGGCGGCGGGACCGGCGACGGCTCGCCGTACTCGATCCGCCGCAGCGGCCTGGCCGGCACGCCGGCGGCGATCGTGAAGTCCGGCAGGTCGGTGGTGACGACCGAGTTCGCGCCGATGACGCAGCGCCGGCCGACCGTCACGCCGCTCGTGATGACGACGTTCGCGCCGCACCACACGTTGTCGCCGACGATCGTCGGGCCCTTCGTCGTGAAGCCCTGCCACGGCACGGGCTTGTCGGGGTCGTCGAAGCGGTGGTTGCCGTCGGTGATGAAGCAGCCGTTGGCGAACATGCAGTGGTCGCCGATCTCGACGCGCTGCTGCGCGGCGACCATGACGCCGAGGTTGAGGAAGCAGCCCGAGCCGATCGTGATCCGCGCGTCGCCGGGCGCGGTGATCCACACGCCCGGCTCCAGCAGGGTGTGCTCGCCGATCTCGAGCCGCCCCTCCTCGAACGCCTCGAGCACGTTGCCGTGGACCGGCCAGCGCGCGAACGCCCGGCGGCGCATGAAGTGCCAGTGGATGCGCGCGCGGTTCCACGGCAGCTCGTTGCGCTGATACCAGCGCCACTTCTGCAGCCACAGCTTCGCGTCGTCGGCCAGCGCCACCGGCGCGAAGCCTAGATGGCCGGCGGGTGCGCCGGCCTCACCGGCCGGGCGGCAGGACCCGCCAGGCTCGCCGCGCCGGCGTCCGGTCCGCTCGGCCGGCCCGATCGACCGCGCGAACCTCGAGCACGTAGCGGCCCGGGCGCAGCCCCGACAGCCGGTACCGGGCGGGGCACCGCCGGAACCGGCGCAGAGCGCGTGGCGCGGCCCTGCCGCGCAGGCGGCACTCGAACCGCGCCCCGGGCGTCGTGGCGCGGAAGCGCAGGCGGACAGCCGCGCCGAGGGTGCGGCGGGCGCGGACGCGCGCGCCCGGTCCGCTGACGATCCGGGTGTCCGGGCGGGCGCCGGCAGCAGCGCGCGATCCGACCCGACCGCCGGCGACGGCCGGGGCCGCCGGCAGCGCCTCCGGCGTGGGCGGCGGCGACGTGGGCGGCACGCCGCCGATCGCGGGCCCGACCCCGCCGGTGGACGGCGCCGGGGACGTCGCCGCCGGGCCGGGTCGCAGCACGAGCTCGCAGTCGGCGTCGACCGGATCGGTCGCGTCGGCCACCACCGTGTCATCGCCCGGCCCGCACGCGATCGCGGCGTCCGCGGCGCCGTCGCGCGCCTGGATCCGGTCGTCTCCGGCCCCTCCGCCGAACGTGTCGGCGCCGGCCGCCCCGTCCAGCACGTCGTCGCCCGCCAGCCCGCTCAGCGTCTCGGCCGCGCCCGACCCGGTGAGCGTGTCGTCCTCCCCGGCGGCGTCGGCGACGGTCCCCTCCACCGCCTCGACCGTCGCGTCGACGTCGTCGCGCCGGCCGCTCGCGGCCGCGTCGTCCAGGCTGCCGTCGTCGGCGCCGGCCCCGACGGTGACAGTCACCCCGCGGCGCTCGGGCAGCAGCCCGCCGCGATCGGCGTAGGTCACGGTGTCGAACCCCGGGCCGCCGACGAGGTCGTCCGCGCCGTCGCCGCCGTCGAGCCGGTCGTCGCCGCCCGCGCCGTCGACGCGGTCCGCGCCCGCACCGCCGCGCAGGACGTCGCCCGCGTCCCCGCCCTGCAGCTCGTCGTCGTCGTCGCCTCCGTCGAGCGTCGTCGCGACGCCGGGCGCGGCCACGAGCCGGTCGGCGTGGCGCGACCCGGCGACCGCTTCGACGGACCCGTCGACGGCGTCGAGCCGCGGAGCGCCGAGCAGCCGGAGGTCGTCGGCGCTGCCGTCGTCGGCGCCGCCTGCGCCGACCGTGACCGTCACGCCACGACTGCGCCCGAGGTCGTGGTAGCGGACGACGTCGGCGCCCGGTCCTCCGACCAGGTCGTCGGCCCCGAGCCCGCCGGTGAGGTCGTCGTCACCGACGCCGCCGTCGAGGACGTCGTCCCCACTGTCGCCGAGCATCCGGTCTGCGCCTGCGGCCCCGATCAGCTCGTCGTCCCCGCCCCCACCGGCGAGGACGTCGTCGCGCGGTCCGCCCCGCAGGAGATCGGCGCCGGTGCCGCCGGACAGGGACGCCGGCGTGCCCGCGAACGACTCGACGACGTCCGCGCCGGCGCCGGCGGTGACGTCGATCCGGGCGGCGGGCTCGCACCTGACGACGAACGCCGACTCGGCGGTGCAGCCCGACCCCTCGAGGAGGATGAAGCCCGTCGAGCCGCGCTCGGTGACGGTCACGCCCTGAGCGTCCGAGGTGATGAGCAGATTCTGGGTCAGACCGTTCGGGTCGCTGATCGAGAGCACGTCGCCCGAGCGCGCGACGACGGTCCCCGCGACCTCCGCGGCGTCGGCCGGCGCGGCGACGGTCGCCGCCACCGCACAGGCGGCCGCGAGCGCGCGGGCCGCGCAGCGGCGCAGCGGCGCGGTCCGGGCCGCGCTCACCGCGGACCTCCCGCCGGCGCCGGCGTCTCGAGCGCGCGCTCGCGCCCGGCCGGGCCGGGAGCCGGCGCGCCCCGCCGGCGCCGCGGGCCGAGCACGCGCCAGGCGATGGCGGGCCGCACCAGCGCCCGGGGCCGGTCGAGCATCCCGACCGCGCGGATGAACGCGGCCGCGACCTCCGGATCGTGTTCGGCGGCCGCCTGCAGGCGCCGCATGTACGCGCCGACGACCCGCACCGCGGCCGGCCGGGGCCCCTCCACCCAGGCATGGGCGAGGTCGGCGCCGGTCGCCATCTGCCAGGCGTCGTCGACGACCGGGCGGACCGCCGCCAGGAACCGCTCGGGGCGGACGTCGCCCGTGGCGAGACACCCGGAGAGCGCAACCGCCTCGCGCGCGGCGACCGACATGCCCTGGCCGTAGACCGGGTTGAACGCGCAGATCGCGTCGCCGATCGGCAGCAGCCGGCCGGGCAGCCGCTCGAGCCGCTCCCAGCGGTGCCGGACATTCGCCGGGAAGCGGAACGGCACGATGTCGCCGAGCGGCTCGGCACCGCGGAGCGCCGCGAGCACGTCCGGCGGCGCCACGGTGGCCGCGTACGCGTCGAACTCCTCGGGGTCGAGCGGCGGGCGCTCGGGTGCGTACCCGCCGAGCGTCAGCAGCCACCGGCCGTCCTCCTGGGCGAAGAGCGCCATGCTGCGTGGCAGGCCGGGCCGCGCCCCGACGAGGACGAGCTTGTCGCTGATCGCGCCCGGCGCGAGCCGCAGCGGCCTGCTCGCGTACCGCAGCTCGACGTCGACGCGGTCGGTCGGCGGGCGCCCGAAGCCGAGCTCTTCGACCCATCCGGAAAGCCGTCCGCCCCGTCCGGTGGCGGCGACCACGAGGTCGGCCGGCATCACGTGCTCGGCGCCGCCGGTCCGCGGCCTGACGCGCACGCCCGCGACAGCGGCGCCGCCCGGGGACGGGACGAGCCCTGTCACGTCGCAGCGGTCGACGAGCTCGACGTTGCCGAGCGCGGCGACCCGGCGGCGGACGTGCCCCTCGACGAACGGCCGGCTCGCGACGAGCGACGCCCGGCCGGCGTCGCCGCGGGCGAGCAGGTGCCCGGCGACCGAGAAGCGCACGTCGCGCAGCGCGCGGTACTCGACCGCGCCGCCGGCGGCGAGCTCGGCCGCCAGCCCGGGCAGCAGGCGCTCCAGCGCGTCCTGCCCACCGGGCAGCAGCGCGTGGACGTGCCGGCCCTGCGGCACGGCGCGGCGCGGCTCGTCACCGGCGGGCAGCGCGTCGCGCTCGACGATCGTCACGTGCTCGTAGGCGTCGGCGAGCGCGCGGGCGGCGAGCAGCCCCGCGATCCCGGCGCCGATGACCACGGCGTGATGGCCGCTGCTGGTGGTCATGGGGTCGCTCCTCGGTCGACATCGCGGCGAGCCTCGCCGCGCCGGGCGCTCACCCGGAAGACCACTCCGCGCTCAGTTCGCGCTCACGTGCGCCCGTACAGCTCGAGCTCCCACAGATGGTCGGCGACGCGCTCGACCGCGCGCGAGAGGTGGCGACGGTACGTACTCGACGGCAGCCCGAGCAGCTCGGCCGCCCGCTCCTGGGTGGGCGCGGGACGCAGGTAGGTGCGGTCCAGGACGCGGTGGAGCCGCTCGTCGCGCGGGTCGGCGGCGATTGCTGCGGCAGCCTCGCGCAGCAGCGCCTCGAGCGCCTCCTCCGGGGCGGCCTGCGAGTCGCGGTCGCGCACCATGCGGCTGCGGACGAGCGGGCTCGCGCGCAGCTCCACGGGCCGGTGCAGGGCGCGCAGGGCCTCGCGGACGGCGGCGGTGAACGCGGAGCGCGACAGCACGAGCGGGGGCACCGGCGCCTCGGGCGGCGGCGCCGCGTCGATCTCGCGCCCGCCGAGCTCCTCCAGCCACGCGTCGATGTCCTTGCGCCGCCAGTCGTGCGCGAACACGCCGTAGCGCCGGCCACCGACCTCGTAGTCGGCCTCCTCAGCCCGGTGGAAGTCGATGTGGCGCATGAGCGGCGCGACCGCGTCGGGGTCGGCCCAGGCGCCGATGAAGTCCCACGACAGCCGCGGATTGCCCATCCACTCGACGACCGACCGGGCAGTGACGGCGTTCAGCGAGCGCGACGGGCCCTGATAGGCGTCGCGGTCGACGAGCATCCGCGACGCGAACACCTCCTCGCCGGGGCGCGGCGGGGCGTGCGCGTTCGCGTAGGTCCACATCGCGAGGGCCCCGGGGTCGGCGGCTCGGTCGGCGTCGGACGCCGCGCCGAGGTCGAGCCGCAGGCAGAAGCCGATCGGCTCGGGCTCGTCGCCGGCGCGGAAGACGATGAACGCGCGCGGCTGGCGGTCGAGCCAGCGCTCGGCGATCGCGGCGGACTCGGAGCCCTCGAACCGCTCGGTCATCGCGAGCAGCGCGGCGTGGTCGGACGGGCGCACGGCGTCGGCGCGCGCCTCGCCGAGCGCCATCCAGTCCCAGAAGCCGCGGACGGCGGGGTTGGTGCGGTGCAGGAAGAGCAGGTCGTGCTCGGCGCGCCTCGCCGCGCCGGTGCGCAGCCGCTCGACGACGTGCTCGCGGATGCGGCCGTGCAGGCGCCGGTAGGCGGACTCGTCGCGCCAGCGCAGGTCGGCGTCGAGCACGTCGCGCGCGAGGTCGTGCGGCGCCAGCCCCTCGGGCCCGCGCTCGACCCAGGCGAGGTCGGCGAGCCACTCGAACAGGGCGTCGGCGTCGTCACCGCCGAGCACGGAGGCCAGCAGGTCGCGGGTCGTCACCCGGGCATGTGCGCAGACCTCGAGCGCCTCGCGGTGGCGCGGGCTCGGCACGCCCGCGACGAACCGCTCGAGGAGCGCGCGCATCGTGTCGGGGGCGTCGGCGAGGTCGTGCAGGTTCTCGCCGGCGCGTTGGCGCAGCACGTCGGCCAGGAGCGAGAGCGCGAGCGGGTGGCCGTAGGTGAGCTCGAAGAGCCGGTCGTGGAGCCTCTCGCCGACCCCGCGGGCGGCGAGCAGCGCGCCGGTCTCCGCCCGGTCGAGGTTGCGCAGCGACACGACGCGGAGCACCGCGCTCCAGCCCGGATCGGCGCGCCAGGCGGTGTCCGGCGGCTCGCGGCCGGCGACGACGACGCGCGTGGCGGCGCCCAGGCCGGGCAGCAGCTCCTCCCGCAGCCAGGCGTCGAGCGCCGCCGCGTGCTCGTACGTGTCGATGAGGAGCAGCCGCATGCCGTCGTCGCGCAGGGCGGCGTGCACGGCCGCCCGGTCGGAGACGCCGAGCTCCCGCGCGAGCGCGTCGAGGAACCCGGACGGCGACGGCGCGATCGCGCGCGCGTCGACGTGGAGGACCGGCACGCCGGCGTCTTCGGCCTCGTCGGCGATCCTGCCGAGCAGCGCAGATTTGCCCACCCCGCCCGGCGCGTGGAGGAACATCACCGCCCACTCGGCGCGGCCGGCGAGCGCGTCGCGCACGAGCGCGAGCTCATCCTCCCTGCCCACGAACCGCCGCCGGCGCTCGCGACGCAGGCGGCTCCCCAGCGTTCCGTCGCCTCGTACTCCGACGGCAGGCGCGTCGATCGCGTCCATCGCTCCTCGGACCGATCGTACGCCGTCGCGCGCGCCCGCGCAGGCGCCCCGGCCCCAGAGGCGGCCGGGTCCTGCCGGACCCGTCAGCCGAGCGGCGCGACCTTGAAGCGCTGGCGGTCGAAGTACGCGAGCCGGTTCGGGATCGTCTGCTCGATCGTCGTCACGGTCTCCGGGTCGAGCCGGTCGCGCCGGTAGCGGAGCGCGAGCCACGGCACGAAGCTCTCGGCGACGTCCTCGCGATCCGGGTTGTCGCGCGCGTAGGTCGAGATGAACGTCGGGTCGGCGCGGACCGCCGCGCGCCACCCGCTCGAGCCGAGGTGCTTCGGGTCGAGCGCCGTGTGCGCGGCCTCGTGGGCGATGATCTCCTCGAGGACGCCGTCGCGCTCGTACTCGGCGGCCTGGCCGGTGTGGATCAGCACGTGCGTCGTGCCGCCGCCGAACAGCCGCTTGCCCTTGTGGATGACGAGCTCCTTGACCGCCACGCGCAGGACCCGCGGCATCCGCCCCAGGACGGTCGCGTACCTGCGCGCCTCGGCGAGCGCCTTCGCGCGGCTGCCGAACTCGGGGTTGACCTGCACCTCGACCTTGAGCCGGTCGGAGAAGCCGGCGGTGAACAGGAACGCGTTCTTGACGACGTAGCGGTCCTTGCGCCGGTCGAACATCGAGCGCTTGCCGCGCCCGGCGTACCTGATCGACTTCAGCGTCGTGCGGTCCGCCGACGTGATGATGTCGGGGTCGATGAAGGCGGTGCCGCTGAGCGGCGGGTCCTGGGCCAGGGCGGCCGAGGGCAGGGCAAGGCCGGCAGCGAGCACGACTCCGAGAAGTCTCCGCATGTGGACGGTCACACCAGGTCGGGTCGAAGGGTTGACGGACGACGCGGGACCGTCTGCGCGATCCGTGCGCGAGCGTGGTGGATACCAGCTACGGCGGCGGACGTCCACCGCCGGCCGGCCGTTTCGGCGCGGGCGCGGTCCTCTCGATCGCCGAGCTGCGCCGGGCGGCCTGACCGGCGGGGTCAGGCGGCCGCGGTCGCCTTCTGGCGCCGCTTGGCCGCCGGCCTGGCCCGCTTGACCCGCGGCTCGGCCGGCGTGACGAGCTCGCGCAGGAACTCGCCGGTGTGGCTGCCCGGCGTCGCGGCGACCTCCTCGGGCGTGCCGGTCGCGACGACCGTGCCGCCCTCGTCGCCACCCTCGGGCCCCATGTCGATGATCCGGTCGGAGGTCTTGATGACGTCGAGGTTGTGCTCGATGACGACGACCGTGTTGCCGGCGTCGACGAGGCGGTGCAGCACGTCGAGCAGCCGCTGGACGTCCGCGAAATGCAGGCCGGTCGTGGGCTCGTCGAGGATGTACAGCGTCCGGCCGGTCGCGACCTTCGACAGCTCGGTCGCGAGCTTCACGCGCTGCGCCTCGCCGCCCGACAGGGTCGTCGCGGGCTGGCCGAGACGGATGTACCCGAGCCCGACGTCGCGCAGCGTGTCCAGGCGGCGGCGGATCTTCGGGATGTTCTGGAAGAACTCGCACGCCTCCTCGACCGGCATGTCGAGGACGTCCGCGATCGTCTTGCCCTTGAAGCGGACCTGGAGGGTCTCCTTGTTGTACCGCTTGCCGTGGCACTGCTCGCACGGGACGTAGATGTCCGGCAGGAAGTGCATCTCGATCTTGATCTGGCCGTCGCCGCGGCAGACCTCGCACCGCCCGCCCTTGACGTTGAACGAGAAGCGCCCCGGCTTGTAGCCCCGCGCCCGCGCCTCCTGCGTCTTGGAGAACAGGTCGCGGATGACGTCGAACAGGCCGGTGTAGGTCGCCGGGTTCGACCGGGGCGTGCGGCCGATCGGCGACTGGTCGACCTGGATGATCTTGTCGAGCTGCTCGAGGCCCTTGACGCCCTTGTGCGCGCCCGGCCGCTGCCGCGCGCGGTGCAGGCGGTTGGCCAGCGACTTGTAGAGCACCTCGTTGACGAGCGTCGACTTGCCCGACCCCGACACGCCGGTGACCGAGGTCAGCGTCCCGAGCGGGATCTTCACGTCGACGTCCTTGAGGTTGTGCTGGCTGGCGCCGAGGATCTCCACGTAGCCGGTCGGCTTACGCCGCTCGGCCGGCACCGGGATCTCCCGCTTGCCCGACAGGAACTGGCCGGTCAGCGACTCGGGGACCCGCATGACCTCCTCGGCCGTGCCCTGGGCGATGATGTGGCCGCCGTGCTCGCCGGCGCCCGGCCCGAGGTCGACGATGTGGTCGGCGACGCGCATCGTCTGCTCGTCGTGCTCGACGACCAGCACGGTGTTGCCGAGGTCGCGCAGGCGCTCGAGCGTCCCGATGAGCTTGGAGTTGTCGCGCTGGTGCAGGCCGATCGACGGCTCGTCGAGCACGTAGAGCACCCCGACGAGCGCCGACCCGATCTGGGTCGCCAGCCGGATCCGCTGCGCCTCGCCGCCCGACAGCGTCGCCGCGGCGCGGTCCATCGACAGGTACCCGATGCCGACGTCGTCGAGGAAGCGCAGCCGCTCCTCGATCTCGCGCAGGATCAGCCGCGCGATCCGGCGCTGCTGCTCGGTGAGGTCGACCTCGCGCAGCCACTGGCGCGCGTTGCGCACCGACATCGCCGAGAACTCGTGGATGCCGAGCCCGCCGACGAGCACCGCGCGCGACTCGGGGCGCAGGCGCGAGCCCTTGCACACCGGGCACGGCACCATCGACATGTACTCCTCGATCTTCTCGCGCTGCAGCTCGGAGTCGGTCTCGCGGTACCGGCGCTCGAGATTGCGCACGATCCCCTCGAACTGCGTCGCGTACGAGCGCCGGCGCCCGTAGCGGTTGCGGTAGGTGACCTGGATCCGGTCGCCGTTCGTCCCGTAGAGGTACAGGTCCTGCGCCTCGCGCGGGAGCTGGTACCACGGCGTCTCGACGTCGACGCCGTACTTGTCGGCGATCGCGGTGATGACCTGCTCGTAGTAGGCCGACGACGACCCCGCCCACGGCGCCAGCGCGCCCTCGGCGATCGACAGCGTCGGGTCGGGCACGACGAGGTCGGGGTCGATCTCCATCTGCGACCCCAGGCCCGTGCACCGCTCGCACGCGCCGTGCGGCGAGTTGAACGAGAAGATCCGCGGCTCGAGCTCGGGCATCGAGGTGCCGCACTGCAGGCAGGCGAAGCGCTCGGAGAACGTCCGCACCTCCCCCGGCCCGTCGCGCTCGACGATCTCGATCTCGACGATCCCCGCGGCCAGCCCGACCGCAGTCTCGATCGAGTCGGCCAGGCGCTTGCGGACCTCGGGCCGCATGACGAGCCGGTCGACCACGACCGCGATGTCGTGCTTGTACTTCTTGTCGAGGACGATGTCCTCCTCGAGCATCCGCAGCTCGCCGTCGACCTTCACGCGTGTGTAGCCCTCGGCGCGGAGCTCCTCGAGGAGCTTGCCGTACTCGCCCTTGCGGCCGCGCACGACCGGGGCGAGCACCATGAAGCGCGTGCCCTCCTCGAGCTCCATGACCTGGTCGATGATCTGGTCGGCCGACTGGCCCTGGATGACCGCCCCGCACTCCGGGCAGTGCGGCGTGCCGATCCGGGCCCACAGCAGGCGCAGGTAGTCGTAGATCTCGGTGACCGTGCCGACCGTCGAGCGCGGGTTGCGCGACGTCGTCTTCTGGTCGATCGAGATCGCCGGCGACAGGCCCTCGATCGAGTCGACGTCGGGCTTGTCCATCTGCCCCAGGAACTGGCGCGCGTACGCGCTGAGCGACTCGACGTAGCGGCGCTGGCCCTCGGCGTAGATCGTGTCGAACGCGAGCGACGACTTGCCGGATCCGGACAGGCCCGTGAGGACGATCAGCGCGTCGCGCGGGAGCGTGAGGCTGATGTCCTTGAGGTTGTGCTCACGGGCACCGGAGATGACGAGCTGGTCCTGCCGCATGGGTTCTGTCGACTATAGGGGGGCGAACGGACGTTCGATCACGCGGATTCGCGCAACGTGCGGCGTCGCCGGGCAAAGCGGACACCGAGTGTCCGCTCAGAGTCCCGCCTAGCGGTCGAGCTCGCCGTCGTAGTAGTCGACCGCCGACGAGCGGCGGAACAGCAGCGACGAGCCGTCCGCGAAGAACACGCCGACCTTGTCGCTGTCCGGGTAGATCGCCGAATCCGGCGAGATCATCGTCGACAACAGCAGCAGGCGGACCGTCTCGCCGGTCCGGTTCGTGAGCTTGTGGCTGCCCTCCGGCCCGACCGGGAAGCAGACCGTGTCGCCCGGATCGAGCACGTCCTCGCCGCCGGGATGGCGCAGCGTCGGATGCCCGGCGAGGACGACGAGCCACTCCTCGTTCGAGGTCTCGAAGTGATATGGGCAGGTCGACTCCCCCGGCGGCAGCTCCCAGACGCTGCCGCCGAGCATCGACGCGCCGAGCTCCGGCCCGAGCTTCCGGCGGCCACCGCGGTACCCGGGCGGGTCCTCCGGGTCGCGGGGCGCGTCGACCTCGAAGATGTTGACCTTGCGGATCAGCCGTTCACCGACTCGTAGACCTCGTCGAGGAGCGCCTGCCGGTCGGCGAGGTCGAAGTTCTCGGCCAGGTAGCGGTCGGTCTCCTCGCGCGACTGGCCGTTGAGCGCCATGTTCAGCGCGATGAGCCGGGCGCCCTCGACGTCGCCGCCCTGGCCCTCCGACGACGCGGCGGGCTGGGCGCGGGCCGGCTGCGGCGCGGCCTCGGGCGGCGAGGCGGGCGCGGGCTGCTCGGCCTCGGCCGCGGCGGGCTGCTCGGACTCCCGCTCGGCCTCGACCTCCTCGGCCGCCGGCGTCGCCGCGGCCGGCTCGGCCGGCTGGGCCGGCGCCGGGGCGGGCGGCGCCTGCGCGGCGGCCTCGCCGGCGGCGGCCTGCTGCTGACCGCCCGGGCGGCCGCCCGCCGCCGTGTACAGGTCCTCCATGTTCTGCTCGAGCAGCGACAGGTCGGCCTTCAGGCGGTTGCCGCCGGTGCGCAGCGAGTCGAGCAGCGCCGACAGCTCCTGCTCCATCGCGTCGACCCGCTGGAGCATGAGCGAGCTCTGCTCGCTGACCTTGGCGACGTGCTCGCGCGCGCGCTCGACGGCCTCCTGATCGGTCTTCTCGGCGTCGCGCTGCGCCTCCTCGCGGATGCGCCTGGCCTCCGCCTCCGCGTCCTTCTCGATCGCCGCGGCGCTCTGCTCGGCGGCCTCGACGATCGCCCGGACCTGCTCGGAGGCGGCCTGGGCGAGCGACGCGCCGCTGCGCCGCTGGGCGGACCGCTGCAGCGCCTCGATCTCGTCCGCCAGCCGCTGCAGGTGCTCGTCGACGGCCTCGGGGTCGTACCCGCGGCGGCCGATGGGGAAGTCTCGTCGTTCGATGCTCTGCCGGTCGAGTGCCATTACCGGCGCACATTATCTAGCCGGGCAGTCGTGCCGCACCATCAGCGTCGCGGACGACGAGCCCGTCGCGCTCGAGCCCGGCGAGCGCCCGCTCCAGGCGCTCGGCGTCCAGCCCCGCGGGCAGCCCCTCGCCCGCCGCCAGCGCCGCGACGACCCGCCCGCGCGCGTAGCGGTCGGTGTCCTCGAAGCGCACCGCACGGCGCCCCCGGGCGCGGGGCGGCGTCACGACCCGGCCCGCCGACGGGCACCACGGGCGCGCGGGGCACTCCCCGCACGCGGCCCGGCGCGCCCCGCAGACCGTCGCGCCCAGCTCCATCGCGGCCTGGTTCCACTCGGCGGCGGCGCCGGCCGGCAGCAGCTCCTCCGGCGCGACCCCCAGCCGCCCGGCGACGCGGCGCACGTTCGTGTCGACCGCCGCCACCTGCTCGCCGAACGCGAACGACGCGACCGCCGCCGCGGTGTACGGCCCGATCCCCGGCAGGCGCCGCAGCCCGGCCGCCTCGCGCGGCCACCCGTCGCGCGCGACGGCGGCGCACGCCTCGCGCAGCCGCAGCGCGCGCCGGTTGTAGCCGAGCCCGACCCACGCGCGCAACACGTCGGCCGGCGACGCGGCGGCGAGCGCCTCCGCGGTCGGCCAGCGCTCCAGCCACGCCTCGTAGCGCGGCACGACCCGCGCCACCTGGGTCTGCTGGAGCATGACCTCCGAGACGAGGATCGCGTACGGGTCGGTGGTCCGCCGCCACGGCAGGTCGCGCCGCACCCGCCGGTACCAGGCGAGCACCGCCTCCTGCAGCGGCGTCAGGCCTCGACGACCCGGGTCGAGCAGATCTTGTCGTGCAGCGCCTCGTTGTCGGCGTCCCACAGCGGCCACAGGTAGTTGAGGATCGTGGGGATCGCGAAGAGGAACCCGCCGATCCCCTCGATGAGGATCGCCTTGACGAGGATCTCGCGCGCCGCGGCGCCGCCGCCGGTGATGCGCGACCCGTCGCGCCGGACGACGCGGGTGTTCGTCGACCTGTGCCCGACGGTCTGGCCGCCGGTGCGGGCCATCATGATCGGCGCGTAGGCGACGCCCGCGGCGGCGCCGAGGATGAGCCCGATCGTCGTGCCGGTCTCCCCAGAGGCCTCGCCGCCGGTGTAGCCGAGCGCGCCGACGAGCAGCCCGGCGAGCACGAGCGCCAGGCGCACGAAGAAGTCGACGACCGCCGCGCCGACGCGCGGCCAGTACTCGGCGACCCGGCCGGCGACCGGGACGACCCGCGCGCCGCCCGGCCCCGCCGCCGGCGGCGGCGTGTCGACCGGCGGCGCGAACCCGCCGCCCACGTCGCGCGCGGGCGTGAGCGCCTCGGGCGGCGGCGGGGGCGCGTCGGTGGGCGGCAGCCAGCCGGCGGGCACCGGCGGCGCGGCGTCCCGCTCGCGGTCGCGCTCGCGCTCCTGCCGGCGCGCCGGGTCCTCCCCCGACCACAGGGGGTCGCCCGACGACAGGCCCATCCGGCGCCCGAGCTCCTCGAGATCGTCGCCGTCCTCGCGGCCGGAGCCGCTCACAGGGCGGCCTCCTGCAGGTCCTTCAGCTCGCGCCGCAGCTCGCGGATCTCGTCACGCAGCCGCGCTGCGTACTCGAAGCGCAGGTCGTCGGCGGCGGCGAGCATCTCCTCCTCCAGCTCGACGATCGTCTGCTCGAGCTGGGTGGCGTTCATCGGCTCGTCCTTGGAGCGCGTGCGCCGCGCCTTGGTCTTCTTCGGGACCTTCGACTCGGACATGAGGAACTCGGTGATGTCCGAGATGCCCTTGACGATCGACTGCGGCGTGATCCCGTGCTCCTCGTTGTAGGCGATCTGGATCGCGCGCCGCCGGTTCGTCTCGTCGAGCGCGGCCTTCATCGCCGCGGTCTCCTTGTCGGCGTACATGAGCACCCGGCCCTGGGCGTTGCGCGCCGCGCGCCCGATCGTCTGGATGAGCGACGTCTCGCCGCGCAGGAAGCCCTCCTTGTCGGCGTCGAGGATCGCAACGAGCCCCACCTCGGGCAGGTCGAGGCCCTCGCGCAGGAGGTTCACGCCCACCAGCACGTCGTACTCGCCGAGCCGCAGGTCGCGGATGATCTGGATCCGCTCGAGCGTGTCGATCTCCGAGTGCAGGTAGCGGACCTTGAACCCCATCTCGAGCAGGTAGTCGGTGAGGTCCTCGGACATCTTCTTCGTGAGCGTCGTGACCAGCACCCGCTCGTCGCGCTCGACGACCTTGCGCACCTCGTTCATGAGGTCGTCGATCTGGTTCTTGGTCTGGCGCACCTCGACCTCGGGGTCGACGATGCCGGTCGGGCGCACGATCTGCTCGACGATCCGCGCCGAGTGGTTGCTCTCGAACTCGCCCGGCGTGGCCGACACGAACAGGATCTGCGGCGTGATCGACAGCCACTCGTCGAACGTCTGCGGCCGGTTGTCGAGCGCGCTGGGCAGCCGGAACCCGTAGTCGACCAGCGTCTGCTTGCGCGACCGGTCGCCCTGGTACATCGCTCCGATCTGCGGGACGGTCTGGTGCGACTCGTCGACGAAGCACAGGAAGTCGTCGGGGAAGTAGTCGAGCAGGCAGTACGGGCGCGAGCCGGGCGCGCGGCCGTCGAGGATCCGCGAGTAGTTCTCGATCCCGTTGCAGAACCCCATCTCGCGGAGCATCTCCATGTCGTACTGCGTGCGCTGGCGCAGGCGGTGCGACTCCAGGAGCTTGCCCTGCGCCTCGAGCTCGGCGCAGCGCTCGTTCAGCTCGCGGCCGATCTCCTCGACCGCGCGCTCGATCGTGCCGTCCTTGACGTTGTAGTGCGAGGCCGGCCAGATCGCGATGTGCTCCATGTCGTCCTCGATGAGCTCGCCCGTGAGCGGGTCGAAGTGCTGCAGGCGCTCGACCTCGTCGCCGAAGAACACGGCCCGGTACGCGGTCTCCGCGTAGGCCGGGAACACCTCGAGCGTCTCGCCCCGGACCCGGAAGTTCGCCCGCCCCAGCGCGACGTCGTTGCGCGTGTACTGGAGCTGGACGAGCTTCGTGAGCAGCTCGTCGCGGTCGACGAAGTCGCCGCGCTTGAGGATCTGCATGTTCGCGTTGTACGTCTCCGGCGAGCCGAGGCCGAAGATGCACGACACGCTGGCCACGATCACGACGTCGCGGCGGGCGAAGCAGGCCGCGGTCGCCGCGTGCCGCAGCCGGTCGACCTCCTGGTTGATCGCCGAGTCCTTCTCGATGTACAGGTCCCGGCTGGGGACGTACGCCTCCGGCTGGTAGTAGTCGTAGTACGAGACGAAGTACTCGACCGCGTTGTCGGGGAAGAACGTCCGGAACTCGTTGCAGAGCTGCGCGGCGAGCGTCTTGTTGTGCGCGATGACGAGCGTCGGCCGCTGGAGCCGCTCGATGACCGCGGCCATCGTCATCGTCTTCCCGGTCCCGGTCGCGCCGAGGAGCGTCGTGAACTTGTGACCGGCGTCGATCGACTCGCAGATCTCGTCGATCGCCCTGGGCTGGTCGGCGGTCGGGCTGAAGGCGCTGTCCAGGCGGAACGGAGGCACGACGAACCAGGATAGGGCCGAATCCGGTCGGCGAGCGCCCGCTTTCCGGCACGACGATGCGCAGGACGATTGCCGTGGCAGCGCCTGCGCGACGAGCGTAGAGTCGGCCAAACGAGCGGAAAGGAGGACCCGCATGGCGACCACCGTCGCGACCACCGCGGGCAGCCTCGAGCATCTGGCCGACGAGGAGTTCACCTCGGCCTTCCGCGGCGAGCTCATCGGACCGTCCGATCCTCGCTACGACGAGGAGCGCAGGGTCTACAACGGCATGATCGACCGGCGGCCGGGGCTCATCGCCAAGTGCGTCGACACCGCCGACGTCATCGCCGCCGTCGGCCTCGCGCGCGAGCACGGGCTGCTCGTCTCCGTCCGCGGAGGCGGGCACAACGCGGGCGGGCTCGGCGTGGCCGAGGGCGCCCTGTGCATCGACCTCGCCGAGATGGACGGCGTCCACGTCGACCCCGGCGCCGGCACCGTGCTGGTGGAGGGCGGCGCCACGTGGGGCGACGTCGACCACGCCGCGCAGGCGTTCGGCCTCACCGTGCCGTGCGGGATCATCTCCACGACCGGCGTGGGCGGGCTGACGCTGGGCGGCGGCATCGGCCACCTGTCGCGCGGCGCCGGACTGTCGATCGACCGCCTGCTCGCCGCAGAGGTCGTGCTCGCCGACGGCTCGTGCGTCACCGCCGACGCCGACCGGCACCCGGACCTGTTCTGGGCGATCCGCGGCGGCGGCGGCAACTTCGGCGTCGTCACGTCGTTCCTCTTCGAGGGCGTGCCGGTGGAGACGGTCGTGGCCGGCCCGACGTTCTGGTCGCTCGACCGGGCCGCGGAGGCGATGCGGTTCTACGAGCGGTTCATGGCCGAGGCGCCGGACGAGCTGAACGGCTTCTTCGCGTTCCTCGTCGTGCCGCCGGAGGAGCCGTTCCCCGAGGCGCTGCACATGCAGACGGTGTGCGGCGTGATCTGGTGCTGGACCGGCTCACCGGTCGACGCCGACCAGGTGTTCGCGCCGGTCCGCGAATTCGGCCCGCCGATCCTCGACGGCCTGCAGCCGATGACGATCGCGCAGCTCAACTCGGCGTTCGACGCGATGTACGAGCCCGGCCTGCAGTGGTACTGGAAGGCCGACTTCGTCGACGAGCTCACCGACGAGGCGATCGCGCGGCACGTCGAGCACGGGGCGAGGCTGCCGACGTGGCGGTCGACGATGCACCTGTATCCGGTCGACGGCGCGGTGCACCGGGTCGCGCCGGACGGGACCGCGTTCGCGTTCCGCCGCTCGCGGTGGGCGCAGGTGATCGTCGGCGTCGACGACGACCCGGCGAAGGCCGGCGAGCTGCGCGACTGGGCGCGCGGGTACCACGACGCGCTCCACCCGTACGGCGCGGGCGGCGCCTACGTCAACTTCCTCATGCACGACGAGGGCGCCGACCGGGTGCGCGCGACGTACGGGCCGAACCACGAGCGCCTGCGGGAGGTCAAGCGCCGCTACGACCCGCAGAACCTGTTCAGGGTCAACCAGAACATCGAGCCCTGACGCTCACGCGCGGGCCCGTCGCACCGCCTCGCCGAGCGCCGCGACGGCCCGCGCGAGCGCCTGCTCGGTCAGGTGCGCGTAGCCGAGCACGAGCCCCGCGACCGCGTCCGGCGGCGCCGGGCCGGCGCGCATCGTGCCGAGCCCCTCCACGGTCACGCCGAGGCGGGCCGCCTCCTCGAGGACGCGGCGCTCGTCGTGGCCGGGGAGCGTCGCGAGCACGTGCAGGCCGGCGGCGACGCCGGGGACGACGGCATCGGGCAGGTGCTCGGCCAGCGCGGCCGACAGCGCGGCGTGCCGGCGGCGGTACAGGCGCCGGGTGCGCCGCAGGTGGCGGTCGAGCTCGCCGCGCTCGACGAGGTCGGCGAGCGCGAGCTGCTCGAGCAGCGGGCCGCCCCCGTCGGCCGCCACGCGCTCCCAGGCCATCGCCCGCGCGAGCGCCTCGGGCACGACGACCCAGCCGAGCCGCAGGCCGTTGGCGAGCGCCTTGCTCGCCGATCCGACGTACGCGACGCGCTCGGGATCGACGCCCTGCAGCGCGCCGATCGGCTCGCGATCGAAGCGGTACTCGCCGTCGTAGTCGTCCTCGAGGACCAGGCCGTCGACCTCGGCGGCCCAGGCGAGCAGGTCGGCCCGGCGCTCGGGCGACAGCACGACGCCGGTCGGCATCTGGTGGGCGGGCGTCACGAGGACGGCCCGCGCACCGGACTCCGCGAGCGCGGCGACGTCGAGCCCGTCCTCGTCGACCGGCACGCCGACCGGGGTCAGGCCCGCCCGCGCGACGGTGAGCCGGTGCAGGTGGAAGCCGGGATCCTCGACGGCGAGCGTCTCGTGCCCGCGGTCGCGCAGCACCCGGCACAGCAACGCGATCCCCTGGGTCGCCCCGGTGGTGACGATCGTCCGCTGCGGATCGGGCGCGACCGCCCGCGCGCGGCCGAGGTACGTGCTGAGCGTGTCGCGCAGCTCGACCGCGCCGCGCGGGTCGGGGTAGCCGAGCGCCGGGTCCGGCGCCCGGCGCAGCGCGGTCCGCCACGAGCGCAGCCACTCGCGCCGCGGGAACGCGGCGAGGTCGGGCCGTCCGGGCCGCAGGTCGTGCGGGCCGGCGCGCAGCCCGCGCGTCGGGCGGCCGGCGGCGGGGGCGGGGGCGGCGCCGCCGGCGACGCGGGTCGCCGCGCCCTGGCGCGCGACGAGGTAGCCCTCGGCGACGAGCTGGCCGTAGGCCTCGAACACGACGCCGCGCGAGACGCCCAGCTCGCGGGCCAGCGCGCGCGTGGACGGCAGCGCGGCGCCGGGCCGCAGGCGGCCGGCCCGGATCGCGTCGCGCAGCGCGCGCTCGAGCTGCGTGTGCAACGGCACGCGCGACCCGTTGCCGCGCTCGAGCGGCACGAGCAGGTCGAGCAACTGGCCCTCGCGACCCATGGCGAACTGGACCTCAAACGACGGGCCAGCCGTTGTCAACCTCCCGCCCATGGCCGCATCCGCCACACCCCGTGACGCGCGTCCGGGCGCCGCGGCGCCGAGCGACGTCGCCGGGATCGTCCTCCTCGTCGCCGGCACAGTGCTCGTCCTCCCCGGGATCCTCGCGTTCGTCGCGCCCGGGGCGTTCTACGACCAGCTCGCCGGCTACGCCCCGCGCAACGACCACTTCCTGCGCGACCTCGGGGCGTTCCAGATCGGCCTCGGCGCGTTCGCCGTGCTCGCGTGGGCGCGCCCGCAGCTCCGCGCCGGCGCGCTCGCCGTCCTCGCGCTGCACTTCCTCCTGCACACGATCTCGCACGTGATCGACGTCTCGGCCGCCGACCCGGAGTGGCAGGGCCCGTTCGCGCTCGTCGCCGAGGGCCTGCTCACCGCCGTCCTGGCCGCCCTGCTGGTCCGGGAGGTGCGGCGATGAGGATCCTGCTCGCCGGCGCGACCGGCGCGATCGGGCGTCCGCTCGTCACCCGGCTCGTCGAGGCCGGGCACGAGGTCGTGGGGCTGACCCGCCGCCCCGACCGGGCCGCCGCGCTCGAGGCCGCCGGCGCGCGGGGCGTCGTGTGCGACGTCACCGACCGCGACGCGCTCCTGCGGCTCGCCGAGGAGGTCGAGCCCGACGTCGTCGCCGACGAGACCACCGATCTGCCGCAGCGCTACGACGGGCGGACGATGCGCGGCTTCTACGACGCGATGGTCGGGCTGCGCCTCCGCGGGACGCCGAACCTCATGGACGCGGCCGAGCGGACCGGCGCGCGCCTGGTCTTCCAGAGCATCGCGTTCAGCTACCGGCCCGACGGCACGGGCCGGCCGCGGACCGAGGACGACCCGATCCTCGGCGCCGACGCGCCCGAGCCGTGGGACGTCGCCCTCCCGGCGATCGCCTCGCTCGAGCGGCGCGCCGTCGGCCAGGGCGGGGTCGTGCTGCGCTACGGCTGGTTCTACGGGCCGGGGACGCACTACGACGCCGGCGGGCAGATGTACGAGGACGCCAGGCGGCGCCGCCTGCCGCTCGCCGGCCGCGGCCCGGGCGGGATCTTCTCGTTCATCCACGTCGACGACGCCGCCGAGGCGACCGCCCTGGCGATCGAGCGCGAGGCGACGGGGATCCTCAACGTCGTCGACGACGACCCGATCGCCATCCACGACTGGCTCCCGCTGTTCGCCGCGGCGATCGGGGCGCGGCCGCCGCGGCGGATCCCGCTCTGGCTGGCCCGCCGCGTCACCGCGCCGCTGCCGCTGCACGTCGCCACGTCGGTGCCCGGCGCCTCGAACGCCCGCGCCCGCCGGGATCTCGACTGGGCGCCGCGCTACCCGTCGGTCCGCGAGGGGTTCCGCCGCGCCTCGGAGACGCGGCTGCGGCGGACCGAGTACGCGAAGTAGACGACGAGCCCGATCGCCATCCAGACCAGGAAGCGCTCCCAGGTCTTCCACGGCAGGTCGGTCGCCAGGTAGATGCAGCCGGCCATCGCGAGCGGCGCGGTGACGAGGACGAACGGCGTCCGGAACGGCCGCGGGCGCTCGGGGTCGGTGAACCGCATGATGAGCACGCCGAGCGCGACGAGGAAGAACGCGAACAGCGTGCCGATGTTGACGAGCTCGGCGAGGTCGCTCAGCGGGACGAGCCCGGCGAGGATCGCGACGACGCCCATCGTGATGAGCGTGATGAGCCACGGCGTCCCCCACGCGCGGTGGGTGCGGCCGACGCGCTCGGGCAGCAGGCGGTCGCGCGACATCGCGAACGCCACGCGCGACTGGCCGAGCATGAGGATCATCACCGTGTTGAGGATCGCCACGAGCGCGCCTGCGTAGATGAACGCCGCGACCCAGTCGCGCCCGAGGCCGTCGAACGCGTCGGCGACCGGCGCGTCGCCCGCCAGGTCCGCGGCCGGCACCATGCCGGTCACGACGGCCGCGACCGCCATGTAGAGGACGGTCACCACGGCGAGCGAGCCGATGATCCCGATCGGCATCGCCTTGCGCGGCTCGTTGGCCTCCTCGGCGGTCGTCGCGACGATGTCGAAGCCGATGTAGGCGAAGAAGATGATCGCCGCGGCCTCACGCACGCCGCCCCACCCCTCGGGGAAGTACGGCGACCAGTTGCCGCTGTCGACCTCGGTGAGCCCGGTGCCGACGACGACGAGCAGGACGACGATCGTCAGCGCGACGAGCCACAGGTTCGCCCGGGCGGTGATGCGGATCCCGCGGATGAGCAGGGCGCCGACGGCGAGCACGACGAGGACCGCGAAGAGGTTGAACGTCCCGCCGTCGCCGGGCGGCGCGGCGATCGCCTCGGGGAGCGTGACCCCGAACACCTGGTCCAGGAGCGAGTTCAGGTAGCCGGCGAACCCGACCGACACCGCCGAGGCGCCGATCGTGAACTCGAGCGCGAGGTCCCAGCCGATGATGAACGCGACGAGCTGGCCGATCGTGGCGTACGCGTACGTGTAGGCGCTGCCGGCGGCCGGCACCATCGCCGCGAACTCCGCGTAGCAGAGCCCCGCGAGCGCGCAGACGGCTGCCGCCAGCACGAACGAGACCGTCACGCCCGGCCCGGCGATGCCGGCGCCCTCGCCGACGAGGACGAAGATCCCGGCGCCGACGATGACGCCGATGCCGAGGACGAGCACGTCCAGCGACGACAGGTCGCGGCGCAGCCGGTGCGTCTCCACCTCGGTCGCCTGCAGGGTCTCCTCGACGGTCTTGCGAGGACCGAGCACGGTTACCGCCATGGCCGCGCCTCTACCCGGAAGGGCGCGGCTCTACCGTCAGGACAGGCCGAGCTCGTCGGCGTACAGGCGGCGGTAGTCCTCGCGCGCGTCGAGCACCCGGTCGACGTACGCGCGCGTCTCCGGGAACGGGATCTCGGCGGGTGTCATCCCGGGGTTGCGGGCGATCCAGCGGTCGACGTTCCCGGTCCCCGCGTTGTAGGCGGCGATCGCGAGCGTCTCGTTGTCGCCGTAGCGCTCCATGAGCCAGCGCAGGTACCAGGTTCCGTAGGCGATGTTGATCTGCGGCGTGGCGAGGTCGGACTCCTCGAACGCCGTGCCGCCGGAGCGCTCGGCGATCTCCCGCGCGGTCTGGGGCGTCACCTGCATGAGCCCGCGCGCGCCCGCGTGGGACGTCTGGTCGCGGAAGCGCGACTCGGCGTAGATGACCGCGGCGATGAGCGCCGGGTCGAGATCCTTCTCGGCGGCCTGCTGGCGGATGATGTCGTCGTGGCGCAGCGGCAGCGTCACCTCGTTGACCGCGCGGTCGACGGTCGGCAGCAGCGCGCCGGCGAGGAGCACGAGCCCGGCCGCCGCGGCGAGCAGGAGCGCAAGGCGGCGCCGGGCCGCCGTCCGCCGTGCGCGGGCGGACGTCCTCGGACGCGCGATCGTGCTCATGCCTCCAGCTTGCCAAGGATCGCCGACAACTCCGCCTCGAGGTCCTCGATCGAGCCGTCGTTGCGGACGACGAAGGTCGCACGTTGCGCCTTCTCCTCCTGCGTCAGCTGGCGCGCGGTGCGCTCGTCGACCGCGTGGTGCCCGCGGGCGGCGGCCCGCGCGGCCCGGACCTCCTCGTCGGCGACGACCGCGATCGTCGCGTCGTACATCCCCTCCAGGCCCGCCTCGAACAGCAGCGGCGTCTCGACGACGGCCGCGCGCGGCGGCGGGTCGGCGCGCTCGGCCTCCTCGCGGAACGCCGCGACGCGCTTGCCGACGAGCGGCCAGAGGAGCTGCTCGAGCCAGGCGCGCTCCTCCGGGCTGGAGAACGCGTGCCGGGCGACGGCCGAGCGGTCGACGACGCCGCCGGGCGCGACCTCCTCGCCCCACCGCGCGACGACCGCGTCGCGGACCTCGTCGGTCTCGTACAGCTCGTGGACGACCGCGTCGGTCGACAGCGTCACGGCGCCGAGCCGCTCCAGAGCGGCGAGCGCGGTCGACTTCCCCGCGCCCAGCCCTCCGGTCAGCCCGACGAACGGGACCGTGCCCACGGTCCCGTTCGGCTAAGCGTTCTCGTCGTCCGCTGCGGAGGCGTCGGGCGTGGCGGTGTCCGCCTCGTCCGTGGGCTGCTCCTCGGCGGCGGCCGCAGGCTCGTCGGCCGCGTCCGCCTCCTGCGCGTCCTGCGCGGCGGGACCGGCGTCGGCCTCGGGCACGTCGGTGGCGACCGCGGCGTCGTCGGCCGTCGCGACCTCGCCCGTGGGCTGGCCGGCGCCCTCGCCGCCACCGGCGAAGACGTCCTCGGACAGGCCGAGCTCGGGCACGTCGTCCAGGTCGCCGGCCGGGTGCTCGGGGTCGTAGTCGGCCGCCGGCGCGCCCTCGCGCGGCTGGAGGATCTGGTCCTCGACGCGCTTGGCCGACAGCGACAGGCGGCGGCGCTCGGAGTCGATCTCGAGGATCTTGACCTTGATCTCGTCGCCCGGGTTGACGATCTCGCGCGGGTTCTCGACGTGGTACGGCGCCAGCTCGGAGATGTGCACGAGGCCCTCGACGCCGTCGAGGATCTCGACGAACGCGCCGAAGGTGACGACCTTCGTGACCTGGCCCTCGAGCTCGTCGCCGACGTTGTACATCGAGACGACCCGCTGCCACGGGTCCTCCTGGGTCTGCTTGAGACCGAGGCTGATCCGCTGGCGCTCGCGGTCGATGTCGAGGACCTTGACCTGCACCTCGTCGCCGATCGAGACGACCTCGCTCGGGTGGTTGACGTGCGACCACGAGAGCTCGGAGATGTGGATGAGGCCGTCGATGCCGTTGAGGTCGACGAACGCGCCGAAGTCGACGATGTTCGAGATCGTGCCCTCGACGACCAGGCCGGGCTGGAGCCGGTCGAGGATCTCCTGGCGCTGCTCCTTGCGCTCCTCCTCGAGCACCGCGCGGCGGCTGAGGACGACGTTGTTGCGCGAGCGGTTCAGCTCGATGACCTTGCACTCGAGCGTCTGCCCCATGAACTCGTCGAGGTTCGGCACCCGACGGATGTCGACGAGCGATGCGGGCAGGAAGCCGCGGACGCCGAGGTCGATGATGAGACCGCCCTTGACCACCTCGATGACCGTGCCCTGGATGGGCTCACCCGTCTCCTGGGCCGCCTCGATGCGCCGCCACGCCTTCTCGAAGCGGGCGCGCTTCTTGGACATGATGAGGCGGCCGTCCTGGTCCTCCTTGGTGAGGACCAGCGCGTCGACCTCCTCGCCCATCTGGACCTCGTCGTGCGGGTCCACGGACTTACGGATGGAAAGCTCGTTGGAGGGGATGACCCCCTCGCTCTTGTAGCCGATGTCGACGAGGACCTCGTCGTTGTCGATCCGGACGACGCGACCGGTGACGACATCGCCTTCGTCGAAGTGGCGCAGCGTGGCGTCGTAGTTCGGGACGACCTGACCGTCGACCTCGATGAGGAGACCGTCAGAGCCCTCGACCACGCGTGCGTCGGACGTTGTGTCGGTTGCCATGAGTCGACGAAGGGTAGCGGATACCCTCTCCGCGCCATGCCCGTCAGAGCCACCAAGCGCGGGGCGGAGCGCACCCCGCTGGACCGTGATGTCGACGTGCTGATCTGCGGTGCGAGCTTCGCCGGCCTGACGGTCGCGCGCGAGCTCGCCGGGTCCGGCGCGAACGTCCTGATCGTCGACCGCTACGAGATCGGCGAGAAGCAGACCTCGGCGTGCGCCGCGCCCACCACCTGGCTCGCGAACCTCGGGCTCATGGACGCCGTCCAGCAGACGTTCTCGCGGCTCGTCGTCCACACGCCGCGCGGCACGGACACCTGGCGGCTGCCGTGGTCGTTCTCGACGTTCGACTACCGGACGCTCTGCCAGATCCTGTACGCGCAGACCGACGCCGAGTTCGACACTGCGAAGGTCGACGGGATCACGCGGTACGGCGCGGGCGACGCGCACGTCGTCCACACCGACCGCGGCGACCTGCGCGCGCCGCTCGTGGTCGACGCGCTCGGCTGGCGGCGGGTCCTCGGCTCCGGCCCGAACGTCCAGCCGCCGGAGGCGTTCCTGTCGCGCGGCCTGGAGGTCCACCCCGACGGCGGCGGCGAGGACATGGAGCTGTGGCTCGACCCCAGGTACGTGCCCGCCGGGTACGGCTGGTCGTTCCCGGCCGACAAGGAGGTCCGGGTCGGGGTCGGCTCGTTCGACCCGCACCGGCACGTCAAGGACCCGACGCTGCAGCTCGCGCGCGACGTCGACGTCGAGGCGGTCCGCTTCCAGGGCAACTGGATCCCGCACAAGCTCCGCAAGGCGACCGACGACGGCGTGTTCTTCTGCGGCGACAGCGCCGGCCACTGCCTGCCGGTCACCGCCGAGGGCATCCGGACCGCGTTCTACTTCTCGCTGGCGTGCGGGCGCGAGCTGCGCGCGGTGGTCGCGGGGGAGCGGACGCGGGCCGAGGCGCTCGCCCGCTACGCCGAGTTCAACGACTCGCACGCGAACGTCTACCTCTGGATGAAGCGCGTGCAGAACCTCGTCGGGCGCATCAACCCGACGCCGCTCATGGGGCTGGCGACGTTCGCGTTCCGGTCGCGGCGGCTGACGGAGTGGGCGTTCAACCACTACCTCGCGATCGCGCCGCCGGAGTTCGCGCTCGCGTCCGGGCCGGCGGTGGCGGCGCGGGCGTTGCCGGTCGCGGCCTGAGGTCTCCGGGCTTCCGCGCGCGGCCGGGGGTCGTGGTCCGGGGCTCGTGGTGGCCGTGGCGTCGGTCTGCGGTGGGTGGGTCTGCGCCCGGGGCCGGTCGTCGTGGTCGTGGCCTGCGGCGGGGTGGTGTGCCCGGGGCCGGTCGTCGTGGTCGTGGCCTGCGGCGGGTGGTCTGCCCGGGGCCGGTCGTCGTGGTCGTGGCCTGCGGCGGGTGGTCTGCGCCCGAGCGTTTCGGGCGGGCCGGCTCGCTCCGCGCGGGGGTCGGTGGTGGCGGGCTCGGCGTGGTCTGAACGGCCGCCGGTGAGGCGGTGAGGGAGCGGGTTCGCTCCCTCACCGCGCCCGCACCGGACCGACTACGGCCCACGGCCGGCCGGGGTTGGTGCGCCGCTGGGCCCGACCGGGCCGGTGGGCGAGCGGCGGCGCGCCACTTCGGCCGGGCGGTGGGCGAGCGGCGGCGCGCCACTTCCGGTCGGGTGTGTCGACTTGTTTCGACATAGCCGTCATGAGTCGACACACCCAGCCGGGCCCGGGACGGGTGTGTCGACTCGTTCCGGCATGACCGGGATGAGTCGACACACCCGCGCGGCGCCGGCGCGTCCCCGCTCGGATCGGCCCGGCGGGGTGCGCCCGCGCGGCCTCGCGCCCGCGCCCCGGCCGGCGCGGCCGCGGTGTCGGGCCCGACCCGCCCGCGCCGGGCGAGCCGGACGAAACGGTCGATCAAGCGCGCGTTTCATCCGGTTCGCTTCCCGCGGGGCCGGCCTGGACGCGCCTCGCCGGACGAGGCGGACGAAACGGTCGATCCAGTGCGCGTTTCACCCGGCTCGCTCCCCGCGAGGCCGGCCGGCGCGCCCGTCGCGAAGCGAGGCGGACGAAACGGTCGCTCCAGCGCGCGTTCCGTCCAGGTCGCCGACAGGCCGCCCCGAGCGCGGAACACAGCCCGGGCACCCGACCCCGCAAGACGGCAGACCCGTCACGCCGGGCACGCACCAACCCCCCGGCCGGCCGGGGGCCGTAGTCGGTCCGGTGCGGGCGCGGTGAGGGAGCGAACCCGCTCCCTCACCGCCTCACCAGCGGCCGTTCAGACCACACCACGAGCCCGCCACCACCGACCCCGCACGGAGCGAGCCAGACCGCCCGGAACGCCCGGGCCCGGACCACCCGCCGCAGGCACCAAACCCCGCCGAACCACCCCGCACCGAGCACCAAGAGCCCCTCACCCTTCCCCCGCCTCCACCGGCTGCGCGTTGAGCTGCCCACCCGCGCACTCCGCCGCGCGCACGACCCGCCGCGGGTTGCGGATCGCCGCGAGGCCGACGACGCCCCCGATCGCGAGCAGCGCGCACGCGAACGCCATCGCCATCCGGAAGCCGTCGAGATCGAGCGTGCCGCCGACGACCGCGCCCACCGCGGCCGTCGCGAGCAGGCTCGCCACGCGCGCGACCGCGTTGTTGACGCCGGACGCGATGCCCGCGTTGTGCTCGTCCGCGTCGGCGAGGACCGCCGCGGTCAGCGGCGCGACGACGATCGACAGGCCGAGCGAGAAGATCACCACGCCCGGCAGGACCTCTCCGAAGAACGCCGGCGTCTCGTCGACGAACGCCAGCAGCCACAGCGCGCCCGCCGCGCACACGAGCGGGCCGATCCCCATGAACGCGCGCGGGCCGAGGCGGTCGGCGAGCTCCCCGAACCGGCGCGACAGGATGAACATGACGATCGTCGTCGGCAGCGTCGCGGCGCCCGCCTCGAGCGCGCTGTAGCCGCCGACCTGCTGCAGGAACAGGACGAGGACGAAGAACAGCACGCCGAGCCCGCCGTACATCGCGAGCGTCTCGACGTTCCCCCATGCGAAGTTCCCGCGCCCGAACAGCCCCAGCGGCAGCATCGGGTCGGGCGCGCCCCGCGCCTCCCACCACAGGAACACCGCCAGCAGCGCGAGCCCCGCCGCGATCGGGACCAGGACGACCGGGTCGCCCCAGCCGTGGTCGGGCTGCTGGATGAGCCCGAACGTCGGCCCGCCCAGCCCGGCCGCGCACAGGGCCGCGCCGATCCAGTCCGGCCGCCGGCCGCCGTCGCCGGACGAGTACGCCGGGATCCGCGTCGCGATCGCCAGCGTCACCGCGACGACCGGGACGTTGATCGCGAAGATCCACCGCCAGTCGAGCGTGTCGACGAGCCATCCGCCCGCGAGCGGCCCGACGACCGCGGCGATGCCCGACCACGCCGTCCACGTGCCGATCGCGCCGGCCCGCTCGTCGGCCGGGAACGCGGCGACGATGAGCGCCAGCGACGCCGGCGTCAGCAGCGCGCCGAACGCGCCCTGCAGCGCCCGCGCCCCGATGAGCACCTCGATCGTCGGCGCCGCCGCGCACAACGCCGAGACGAGCCCGAACCCGCCGACGCCGAGCGCGAACACCCGCCGCTCGCCGTACACGTCGGCGAGCGACCCGCCGACGAGGATGAGCGAGCCGAGCAGGAGCAGGTACGCGTTGACGACCCACTGCTGCCCGGCCAGGCCGCCGCCGAGGTCGGCCCGGATCGCGGGCAGCGCGACGTTGACGACCGTGGAGTCGAGCAGGGCGACGAACGACCCGAGGGTCGCCGCCGCCAGCGTCGCTCGTCCGGCGTCAGAAGCCGCGGCGCTCCCTTGCGCGGACGAGGCGCGGGTCACGCGTGTCCGATCCGGTGCGCCCCTGCAGCCACGCGTGGATCGCCCAGGCGACGGCGAGGGCCGCCACGACGAGGCTCAGCGGCAGGACCTCGGCGAACCCGAATGCCCCGAGCGCGAAGAAGAACAGGTACGCGGCGATGATCCCGAGCGCCAGGACCCAGAAGGCGTTCCGCCACATGTGCGGATTATGGCATTCGGGCCGGTCACCGGCCAGCCCCCAGCCGGCCCGCGAGGAACGGCACGACCGTGTCCGCGAGCCGCTCGGGAGCGTCGAACATCGGCCAGTGCCCGCAGTCGTCGAACCGCACGACCTCGGCGCGCGGGAACGTCTCGCGCTGGCGCTCGGCCTGCTCGACCGGGATGTACGGGTCGGCCGCGCCCCACACGACGAGCGCCGGCCGGTCGAGCGGCCGCAGGCGCGCCGCCAGCGCCTCGTGCAGCGACCGGTCCGTCGCCCGGTACAGCCGCAGCACCGCGCGCTGCGTCCCCGGGTCCTTCATCGCCGCGAACATCGCGTCCAGGCGCTCGCGCGGCAGCGGCCGCGGCTGGCCGCGGCGCATCACGAGGTCGAACGCCCTGCGCGTCGTCGTCCGGAAGAACAGCTCGCCGAGCACCGGCACGCGCCAGACGCGCGCGACCGCGTGCCAGCGGAAGCCGAGCAGCACGCCGGTGTTCACGAGCACCACGCTCGCGAACGCGCCGGGATGGTCGGCCGCCCAGCGAAGCCCCCACTGCCCGCCGAAGTCGTGCAGCACGAGGTGCGCGCGCTCGACGCCGAGCGCGTCGAGCGCGCCCGCCAGATGGCGGGCGTAGCCCGGGACCGTGTAGTCGAAGTCCGCCGGCCTGCCGGCCCGCCCGAACCCTGGCATGTCGAGCGCGATCGCGCGCCCGTGCTCGCCGGTCCGCTCGACGAGCAGCTCCCAGTCGGCGGTCGAGCCCGGGTTGCCGTGCACGAACACCGCCGCCGTGGGGGCGTCCGCCGGCCCGGCCTCGATCGTCGGCGAGCGGACGCCCGCGACGACGACCTCGCCGTGCCTCACTTCGCCTCGAGCCAGGTCCGCCCCATCCCGGCGTCGATCGCCAGCGGCGGCTCACGCGGCTCCCACGGCGCGACCATCTCGCGCTCGAGGATCGCGAACACCGCCTCGACCTCGTCCTCGGGGACCTCGAGGAGCAGCTCGTCGTGGACGGTGAGGATGAGCTTCGCGCGCAGGCCCCGGGCGCCGAGCTCGCGGTGCACGCCGATCATCGCGAGCTTCAGCACGTCGGCGGCGGTGCCCTGGATGACCGTGTTCACCGCCAGCCGCTCGCCGAGCGAGCGCACGCCCCAGTTGCGCGCGCGCAGCTCGGGGATCTGCCGCCGGCGGCCGAACAGGGTCGTGACGTAGCCCTGCTCCTTGGCCTGCTCGATCGTCGACGTCATGAACGCGTGCACGTTCGCGAAGCGCTCGAGGTACGCGTCGATGAACGCCTTCGCCTCCTCGCGCGGGATGTTCAGCCGGTCGGCCAGCCCGTAGTCCGACAGGCCGTAGACGATCCCGTAGTTGATCATCTTGGCCTTCGAGCGGTCCATCGGCGTGAGCTCCTCGGCGGGCTTGCCGAAGACCTGCGACGCGGTCGCGGTGTGGACGTCCTCGCCGCGCTTGAAGATGTCCTTCAGGACCTCCTCGCCGGCGACGTGCGCGAGCACCCGCAGCTCGACCTGCGAGTAGTCGGCGCTGACGAGCAGGTTGCCCTCCTCGGCCTCGAAGCAGCCGCGGATCTCGCGGCCCAGCTCGGTGCGGACCGGGACGTTCTGCATGTTCGGGTCGCGCGAGGACAGCCGCCCGGTCGTCGCGACGGCCTGGTCGAACGTCGTGTGGATCCGCCCGTTGGCGTCGACGAGCGCCGGCAGCACGTCGAGGTAGGTCTTCGTGAGCTGGTTGAGCTCGCGCCAGCGCTCGATCTTCGGCACGACCGGGTGCTCGTGGCGGATCGCCTGCAGCACCCGCGCGTCGGTCGAGAACCCGGTCTTGCCGCGCCGCTTGCGCGACAGCCCGAGCTTCTCGAACAGGATCTGGCCGAGCTGCTGCGGCGAGCCGATGACGAACTCCTCGCCGCACAGGTCCCAGATCTCGCGCTCGAGCGTGGCGACCTCCTCGCGCACCCGGTCGGCGACCTTGCCGAGCCGCTCGACGTTGAGCTTCACGCCGGCGATCTCCATGTCGCGCAGGACCTTGACCAGCGGCAGCTCGATCTCCTCGAGCAGGTGGATGAGCGACCACTCCTCGAGCTTCTCGCGCTGCCAGGCGGCGAGCTCGCGCAGCAGGACCGCGTCGGCGGCGACCGGATCCTCGACGGTCGTGCCGAGGCCGCGCTCCTCGATGAGCTCGCGCATCGGGAAGCCGCGCCGCGCCGGCTCGAGCAGGTACGCGCCGAGCATCGTGTCGTGCGCGAGGTTCGCAGGGACGACCCCGAGCGACTTGGCGTCGTGCGCGGTCACGGGCCGCTCGCCGGCGGCGAGGACGAGGTCCTCGGGCCGGTCGCAGGTGCCCGCCAGCGCCGCGCCGCCCGGCGTGGCGACGCCGAACCGCCAGTGGTCGTCGACCGGCACGAGCTCGCCCTCGGGCGTCTCGGGCGCGCGGACCGCGATCGTCAGCTCGGCCGACGCGGGCAGCGCGCGCACGTCGTCGAGCGTGGCCTCGCGCACCGCCGCGGTGACCGTGCGCGCCGCCTCGGGCGCGGGCGCGGCCGCGTCGTCGCCGAGCGCCTCCTCCAGCCGCCGCAGCGGGTCGCGCAGCTCGAACTCGCGGAAGAACTCGCGCAGCTTGCCGCGGTCGGGCGTCGACGCCAGCTCCGCCTTCAGGTCGATGTCGACGGGGACGTCGGTCTTCGCGGTCGCGAGGATCTTCGAGATGCGGGCGTCCTCGGCGTGCTCGGTGAGGTTCTGCTTGCGCTTGGCGCCGGAGATCTTGTCGATGTTCTCCAGCACGCCCTCGAGCGAGCCGTACTCGTTGAGGAGCTGGGCGGCGGTCTTGTCGCCGATGCCCGGGACCCCGGGGATGCTGTCGGACGTGTCGCCCTTCAGGCCGTAGAAGTCGGGGATGAGCTCGGGCGGGATCCCGTAGCGGTCGATGACCGCCTGGCGGTCGTAGAGCTTCGTGTCGGTGACGCCGCGCCCGGTCGCCATGACGCGGACGCCCTCGCCGACCATCTGGAGGATGTCGCGGTCGCCGGTGACGATCGTGACCGGGATGCCCTCCTCCTTGGCCTTGACCGCGAGCGTCGCGATGACGTCGTCGGCCTCGTAGCCCGGGACCCCGTAGTTGCGGTAGCCGAACGCCTCCACGAGCGGCTCCATGTGCGGGTACTGCTCGGCCAGCAGGTCGGGCTTCTTCGGCCGGTCGCCCTTGTACTCCTCGTAGACCTCGCGGCGGCCCGAGTCGCCGCGGTCCCACACGACGATCGTCGGCTTGACGCCGTTGTCGGTCAGCAGCTTGACCAGCATCGACGCGAACCCGAAGATCGCGTTCGTCGGCCGCCCGTCGGAGGTGGCGATCGACTCGGGCAGCGCGAAGAACGCGCGATACACGAGCGAGTTGCCGTCGATGAGGATGAGCTCGTCGGCCACGGGCGCCCCGGGAGACTAGATGATCGATTCCCGGGGCCCGGGCGGTGTCCGGGCGGCACGTTGGCGCGCCCTTGTATACCGGCGTCGGGCGGCGGCCTCGTAGGATGCTCGGCCCGTGTCCCTCCCCACGCAGGCGCAGTACTCCCTGACGATCCGGCTCGAGATCGCGCGCCGCCCCGAACTGCTCGCCGAAGTCGTGTCCGCCATCAGCCGCGCGGGCGCCGACGTCGGCGGCGTCGATCTCGTCGCCGCCGAGGAGACCCACACGATCCGCGACGTCACCGTCGACGCGCGCGACCAGGACCACTGGGACGCGATCCTCGACGCCGCGCGGGCCGCGGGGGCCAAGATCCTCGACGCCAGCGACCGGACGCTGCGCGCGCACCTCGGCGGCAAGATCGAGCAGCGAAGCAAGGTCCCGGTCAAGACCCGCGACGACCTCTCGATGGCGTACACGCCCGGCGTCGCGCGCGTGTGCACGGCGATCGCCGAGGACCGCGAGAAGGCCTTCCAGTTCACGATCAAGCGCAACACGGTCGCGGTCGTCAGCGACGGCACCGCGGTGCTCGGCCTCGGCGACATCGGGCCGGAGGCCGCGATGCCGGTCATGGAGGGCAAGGCGGTCCTGTTCAAGGAGTTCGCCGGGGTTGACGCGTTCCCGATCTGCCTGGACACGAAGGACCCGGACGAGATCGTCGAGACGGTCGTCCGGATCGCGCCCGCGTTCGGCGGCATCAACCTCGAGGACATCTCCGCGCCGCGGTGCTTCGAGATCGAGGACCGGCTGAAGGACGCGCTCGACATCCCGGTCTTCCACGACGACCAGCACGGGACCGCGGTCGTCGTGCTCGCCGCCGTCTACAACGCGCTGAAGCTGACCGGCAAGCGGATCGAGGACCTGCGCGTGCTCGTCGTCGGCCTCGGCGCCGCCGGCGTGGCGGTGACGAAGATCCTCCTGCAGGCCGGCGTGCGCGACGTCATCGGCTGCGACTCGCGCGGCGCGATCCACACCGAGCGCGCCGACTACCTCGACGGGTCGATGCCGCCGATCAAGCGCTGGTACGCGGAGATGTCCAACCCGCAGCGCCTGTCGGGCGGGCCGGGCGACGTCATCGACGGCACCGACCTGTTCATCGGCCTGTCGGGCGCGCGCGTCATGCCGCCCGAGGCGCTGGCGCGGATGAACGACGACGCGATGGTCTTCGCGATGGCCAACCCCGACCCGGAGGTGTCGCCCGAGGAGGCGGCGCCCTACGCCCGGATCATCGCGACCGGCCGCAGCGACTACCCGAACCAGATCAACAACGTCCTGGCGTTCCCCGGGATCTTCCGCGGGGCGCTCGACGTCCGCGCGCCGGCCATCACCGAGGAGATGAAGGTCGCCGCGGCGCGGGCGATCGCCGACATCATCCCCGAGTCCGAGCTGCGCGAGGACTACATCGTCCCGTCGGTGTTCAACCGCGACGTCGCGCCGGCCGTCGCCGACGCGGTCGCCGGCGCCGCCCGCCAGACCGGCGCGACCGGCGTGCGCGGCGACACGATCGGGTTCGCCGCGATCGACGCCGGGCAACTCAGGCACGCCGACTGACCCCGGGAGGCACGGCCGCCGATGAGCCACCTGCGCGCCGCCGTCCTCCACGCCGGAGAGACCGCGCGGGTGACGGACGTCGCGTGCAGCGCGCCGCGATCGGGCTGCGGCGAGCCCGAGCACGCCGGCGCCGCGGTCGCGATCGTGCCGCGGCGAGGGATCTTCCAGGTCCACCGCCCCGGCGGCGAGCCGGTCGCCGCCGACGCGACCTGCGCGGTCGTCCTCGGCGCCGGCGACGAGTACCGGGTCAGCCACCCGGCCGACGGCGGGGACCGGTGCACGACGATCGGCGTGCCGAACGCCCAGGCGGAGGAGATCCTCGGCCGCCGGCGCGGCGCGGTGCGGCTCGCGCCGCGGGCGCAGCTCGCGGTCGCCGCGCTCGTCCGGTCGCTGGCCCGGCGCGCGCTGGACGGGCTCGAGGCCGAGGAGGCGGCGCTGCTGGCGCTCGGCGCGGTCGCCGGCGACGAGCGGGGCGGCGCGGTCCAGGCGCCGCGGGCAGGCGGAGCGGGCGGCACGCGGCCGGGCCGCGCCGCACGCGCCACCCGGCGGCGCCGTGTCGCCGAGGTCCGCGCGCTGCTGGCCGCCGACCCCGCCCGCCCGTGGCGCCTGGCCGACATCGGCCGCGCCGTGCACTGCTCGCCCTACCACCTGGCGCGCCAGTTCCGCGCGGAGACCGGGACGTCGGTCGGCGGCCACCTCGCGCGCCTGCGGGCCGGGCTCGCGCTCGACCGGCTCGCCGACGGCGACGACGACCTGGCGCGCGTCGGGCTCGACGCGGGCTTCGCCCACCACAGCCACTTCACCGCCCGCTTCCGGGCGGTCTTCGGGATCACGCCGTCGCAGGCGCGGGACGGCGACGTGCGCACGATCGCGACAGCGGCGGCCGCGGCGCGCGCCTAGCGTCGCGGCCATGCTGACGACCGACGCGATGGCCGCGGCGCTTGCCGCCGGCGGACCACACCCCGACCACGCGGACGCGCTCATGCTCTTCGGCCGCTTCGCCGGGAGCTGGGACATCCGCTCCGTCCGCTTCACGCCCGAGGGCGGCGCCGAGCCCGAGCAGCGCCTGGAATGGCACTTCGGCTGGGCGCTCGACGGCCGGGCTGTCGTCGACGTCCTGCGCGGCGAGGGCGGGATCGGGACGACCGTGCGGATCTACCACCCGCACACCGGCACGTGGTCGGTGTCGTGGCAGTCCACCCGCGACCCCTACGTCTTCACGCTCGTCGCGCGGCCCGACGGCGATCGCATCGTCCTCGAGGGCTCCGGGCCCGACGGCCTGGAGGAGTGGTCGTTCAGCGAGATCACCGACACGAGCTTCGTGTGGCGCAGCCGCGTCTCCGGCGACGGCGGCGCGACGTGGTTCGTCGACCAGGAGATGCGCGCCACCCGCCGCGCCTGAACGTCGCGGGCCCGGCCCGCGCCCCGTAACGTTCCCGCTCGATGAAGATCACGCTGACGGGGGCGACCGGGCGGATCGGGCGGGCGGTGACCGCTGCGCTGCGCGAGCGCGGCGACGAGATCACGGTCCTCACCCGCGACCCGGCCCGCGCCTCGGCGTCGCTCGGCGGTGGCGTCGAGGCGGTCGCCTGGGATCCGAAGGCCGGGCCGGCGCCGGCCGCCGCGCTCGCCGGCCGCGACGCGGTCGTCCACCTCGCGGGTGAGGACGTCGCGCAGCGGTGGACCGACGAGGCCAAGCGCGAGATCCGCGAGAGCCGCGAGGCCGGCACGCGCGACCTCGTCGCCGGGATCGCCGCCGCCGAGCCGCGCCCGCCGGTGCTCGTCTCGGCGTCCGCGTCGGGCTACTACGGCCCGCGCGGCGACGAGGCCGTCGACGAGAGCGACCCGCCCGGCGACGACTTCCTCGCCCGGGTCGTGGTGGCGTGGGAGCGCGAGGCGCGCAGGGCCGAGGAGCACGGCGTGCGCGTGACGTGCCTGCGCCAGGGCGTCGTGCTCGACCGCCACGGCGGCGCGCTGGGCAAGATGCTCCTGCCGTTCCGCCTCGGCATCGGCGGCCCGGTCGCCGGCGGCCGTCAGTACATGCCGTGGATCCACCGCGACGACGTCGTCGGCCTGTACCTCGCCGCGATCGACGGCGGCGACGCGTGGGCCGGGCCGGTCAACGCCTCGGCCCCCACGCCGGTCACGAACCGCGAGTTCTCCAAGGCCCTCGGCCGCGCCCTGCACCGGCCCGCGGTCCTGCCGGTGCCGGGCTTCGCGATCCGGCTGCTCTACGGCGAGATGGCGACGATCGTCACCACCGGCGTGAACATGCTGCCGCGGCGGGCCGCGGACCTCGGCTACACGTTCCGGTATCCCGAGGTCGACGGCGCGCTGCGCGCGGCGCTCGGCGAGGGCTGACAGCGCCCGCGGGCGCCGCGGGCCACCGCGAGGGCGGACCGGGGCGCCCGCGAGGCGGACGGCGTCAGTCGAGCGAGCTCTGCCGCCCGAACGGCCCGATGACCTTCCAGTCCGAGTCGGGCTTGGCCGGGATCACCGCCCAGGCGATGACGCTGATCACGGGCAGGATCAGCCCGGACGCCAGCCCGGGCCGCTCGCCGTAGCCCTTGCGGCCCGACAGGTAGGAGGCGATCACGGCCGACACGAGCCAGACCCACAGCAGGTAGAGCGCCTGCACGCCGATCTCTGCGAGCACCACCATGTCTACGTCCCCAGGTACGCCCGCTGGACCTCGGGGTCCTCGCGGAGCTTGTCCGAATCGTTCGTCAGCACGACCTTTCCGGTCTCCAGCACGTAGCCGCGCTTGGAGACGCCGAGCGCGAAGTTCGCGTTCTGCTCGACGAGCAGGATCGTCGTGCCCTGCTGGTTGATCTCGGCGATCGTCTCGTAGATCCGCTCGACGAGGATCGGGGCGATGCCCATGGACGGCTCGTCGAGCAGGAGGATGCGCGGCCGCGCCATGAGCGCTCGCCCGATCGCGAGCATCTGCTGCTCGCCGCCGGACATCGTGCCCGCGGGCTGCTTCTCGCGCTCCTTCAGGCGCGGGAACAGGTCGAACACCCGCTCGAGGTCCTGCTCGACCTCGTTGTCACGGCGCAGGTACGCCCCCATGTCGAGGTTCTCGCGCACGGTCATCCGCTGGAAGCACTTGCGTCCCTCCGGCGACTGCGAGATCCCGAGGTGGACGATGTCCTGCGGCGCCATCCGGGCGATCTCCTTGCCCCGGAACCGGATCGAGCCGGTGCGCGGCGGGGTGAGCCCCGAGATCGAGCGCAGCGTCGTCGACTTGCCGGCCCCGTTCGAGCCGATCAGCGTGACGCACTCGCCCTCGTCGACCGTCAGCGAGACGCCCTTGAGCGCCTCGATGTTGCCGTAGAAGGTGTGGATGTCCTCGACTTCGAGCAGCGCCATCAGCCGCCCACCTCCTGCGACGCCTGCTTGCCGAGGTACGCCTCCACCACGTGCGGGTTGTTGCGGACCTCCTCGGGCCCGCCCTCGGCGATCTTCTCGCCGTGGTCGAGCACCGTGATGCTCTCGGACACGCCCATCACGACCTTCATGTCGTGCTCGATGAGCAGGATCGACAGCCCCCGCTCGTCGCGCAGCGTCTGCATGAACCGCGTGAGGTTGTCGGACTCCTGCGGGTTCATGCCGGCGGTCGGCTCGTCGAGCAGCAGGAGCTTCGGATCGGACGCGAGCGCCCGGGCGATCTCCACGCGGCGCTGGTCGCCGTAGGAGAGGTTGATCGCGAGCTGGTCGTGGTAGCGCTTGGCGAGCCCGACGTACTCGAGCATCTCGGCCGCCTTCTCCCGCACCTGCCGCTCCTCCCTGCGGACGCGCGGCGTGCGGAGGATCGAGCCGAACAGCCCGGCCTTCATCCGGGCGTGCTGGCCGACCATGACGTTCTCCAGCGCGCTCATCGTCCCGAACATCCGGATGTTCTGGAACGTCCGGGCGACGCCGAGCGCCATGATCTTGTCCGGGCGCCCGCCGGTGATGTTCGCTCCGTCGAACGTGATCTTCCCGGTCGTCGGCTTGTACAGCCCGGTGAGGATGTTGAAGAACGTCGTCTTCCCGGCGCCGTTCGGGCCGATGATCGACACGATCGACTTGCGCGGGATGGCGAACGAGACGTCGTTGACCGCGGTCAGGCCGCCGAACTGCTTCGTGACGCCGACCGTCTCGAGGATGTTGTCGACCTGGGCGCTCACAGCTTCGCCTCGATCGCGTCCTCGGCGCCCACGCCCTCTTCGAGCTCGAGCTGCCGTCTCCGTTCGGGCAGCAGGCCCTCGGGACGCAGGATCATCATGATCACCAGCAGGAACCCGAAGATGCCGAACGACAGCTCGGTCAGGTCGAAGTCGAGCCCGATCTTCGACGGCACGTCGTTGAAGACGTCCGGGATGAAGTAGTTGTTGATCGCCGACAGGACGACCGCCCCGAGCACGACGCCCCAGATCGAGCCCAGGCCGCCGAGGATGATCATCGCGAGGATGAAGATCGAGAAGGCGAACTGGAACTGGTCGGCGTTGACGGTGTTCAGGTACGACGCCAGGAAGGCGCCCGACATCCCGCCGAACGCGGCGCCGGTGCCGTAGGCGAGCAGCTTCGTCTTGACGAGCGGCACACCCATCGACGCGGCCGCGACCTCGTCCTCGCGCAGCGCGATCCAGGCCCGGCCCAGGCGCGAGTCGCGCAGCCGGAAGTTCACGAACAGCACGAGCACAACCATCGCGAGCGCGAGCCAGTACCACGGCCGCAGGTTCAGCGACTGGAACCGCTCGAAGAACGGCAGGTCGACCTTGTCGACCGGCGTGATGCCCTGCCGGCCCGCGGTGAGCGTGCCGCCGAAGAGCTTGATCTCGTCGCCGTTGATCGCGATGCGGCCGATGATCTCGCCGAACGCGAGCGTGACGATCGCGATGTAGTCGCCGCGGAGCCGCAGCGTCGGCAGGCCGATGATGATGCCCGCGATCGTGGTCGCGATCACCGCGAGCACGAGCACGATGAGGAAGTTGAAGTGGATCCCCGGGAGGTTCTCCACCGGGCCACCGACGAGGAAGTGGACGCCCTCCCCGCCGCCGGCGTTCGACCAGAACCCCGACCCGAAGTAGCCCATGACGTAGGCACCGATGGCGAAGAACGCCACGTAGCCGAGGTCGAGCAGGCCGGCGAAGCCGACGATGATGTTCAGCCCCAGCGCCATCACGACGTACGCCGCCGCGAGCACGAGGTTGTTCATCACGTTGCCGCCGGAGTCCAGGAAGAGCGGCAGGATGATCGCGAAGCCGATGACGGCCACCGCGACGACGAGGTTCTGCCGCGGCGACAGCTCGGGCGCCCTGAACCGGGTCCGGGGCGCCTTGGCCGCCTCGGCGGGCGGTGCTGCTGCGGTGGTCATCCTGCCTCCCTCGTCTGCTCGCCGAGCAGCCCGGACGGCTTGAACACCATGATCAGGACCAGGTAGGCGAACACGTACACCGGCGTCCACGACGGCCCCATCTGGAGCGGGCCGAGCGAGTCCCGGTTGTCGATCATCTGCTGGATCATCCCGATGATGAACCCGCCGAGCACCGCGCCGCGGACGTTGCCGATGCCGCCCATGACGGCGGCGGTGAACGCGATGAGGCCTGCGGTGAAGCCCTGGAAGTACCAGATGGTCGTCTGGTAGAGGGCGTAGATCAGGCCGGCCGCGCCGGCGAGCATGCCGCCGAGCAGGAAGGTCAGCGAGATCGTCGTGTCGACGTTGATGCCCATCAGCTTCGCCGCCTCGGGGTCCTGCGCGGTCGCGCGCATCGCCTTGCCGAGCCGGCTGTGGTTGATGAACATCGACATCGCGAACACGAGCGGGATCGTCACGAAGATCGCGAGGAGGTCGCCGTTGGTGATCGGCACCCCGAAGAGCGTGAAGAGCTCGTGCTGCGAGTTGATGAGGTCGGCGATGCCCTCCGGCGAGCCGCCGCGCCACAGCAGGCCGACGTTCTGGAGGATGAACGAGAAGCCGACCGCGGTGATGAGCGGCGCGAGCCTCGGGGCCGCGCGGAGCGGGCGGTAGGCCACGCGCTCGATCATCACGTTCGTCGTGCCCTGCACGACCATGACGACCAGGAGCGTCAGGGCGAGCCCGAGGACCAGGCCGACGGCGCCCATGCCCTCCGAGAGCCCGATCGTGCCGAAGAAGCCGGCGGCGACGAACGAGCCGAGCATGAACACGTCGCCGTGGGCGAAGTTGATGAGCTCGATGATGCCGTAGACGAGCGTGTAGCCGATCGCCACCAGCGCCCAGATCGCGCCGTTGGAGAGCCCGTCGACGATGTTGTTGCCGAGCCGCGTGAGGTTGCCGGTGTCGCTGAGGTCCTGGATGGCGAAGGCCACCGGCAGGATCAGGAGTACGAGGATCAGGCCGTACTGGCCGAGGAACGAGCGAGCCGCGCGCAGTGGACCAGGCTGGGCGGCGGGAAGGCTTGCTGCTGCCATATGTCGGGGTGGTTGATCCGAGATCGGCGCGGGGAGCGGGGCCCGCTCGGGGCCCCGCTCCCGTGGTGCGCCGTCACGAGGTGACTAGGCGCCGGCCTTGACCGTCTTGTCGAAGGTCAGCTCGCCGTCCTCGATGGTGTAGACGCCGTAGTCGGTCAGCGTCGTGTCACCGTTCTCGTCGATCGAGTACGTGCCGAGGACGCTCTCGCGGTCCTTCGTCTCGAAGAGCGCCTTGAGCACGTCGGCCTTGTCGGTCGAGCCGGCCCGCTCGATCGCGTCGAGCACGAGACGCATCGCCTCGTAGCCGTAGATCGCGTACGGGTCGGGGTTCTTGTCGCCGTACTCCTGCTCGAACTGCTGGAAGAACTCCTGCCCCTCGGGCGGGTAGCTCTCCGGGTTGAGCGTGGCGACCGTCACCTTGACCTTCTCGGCGACGGAGGCCGGGATGCCGCCCTCCTTCGGATCCGAGAAGCCGGACTCGGCGACGCCGTCGGGGCCGTAGAGCTTCGCGTTCGGGATCGCCGCTGAGAAGTCCTTGAAGATCTGGACCGCACCGTTGGCGGTGATGCCGGAGAACACGAAGCAGTCGACGCCCTCACCCTTCGCACGGCTGGCGAGCGAACGGAAGTTCGAGGCCTTCGGGTCGATGCCCTCGTTGAACGCGAGCGCGACGCCCTGCTCCTTGAGGGAGCCCTCGATGTTGCGTGCCAGACCCGCGCCGTAGACCTCCTTGTCGTTGGCCATGGCGACCTTCTGGCAGCCGTCCTCCTTCATGATCGTCGCCAGCGCGGCGCCCTGGATCGTGTCCTTCGGGACGATCCGGACGTAGTGGCGCTCGCCGGTCGGGTAGTACTTGTCCGGCTCGCCCTTGTCGGCGCCCGGCTCGTTGGTGGTGAGGCCGACGGCGGTGTTCGCGGGCGAGATCTGCGGGACCATCGCCTCGTTGAGGATCGGCATGGAGATCGCCGACGCGCCCGAGTTGAACTCGCCGATGTAGGCGACGGCGTTGTCGTCCTGCGCCACCTTGCGGGCGTTGGCCGAGGTCGCCTCAGGCGTCCACGTGCCCGCCTGCGCCGTCGAGTCGTCGAGCGACTCGTACTTCACCGTGATGTTGCCGGCCTTGTTGTTGGCCTGCTTCAGCGCAAGGCGGATGCCCTGCACCATGGCCGTCGTCTGCGGACGCGAGGCGCCCTGCAGCGGCAGGCTCGAATAGACGTTGACGGTGCCGCCCTCGCTTTCGCTGGCCGACTCGCCGCCGCCGCCGCCTTCGTCGTCGTCGTCACCGCAGGCCGCGACGCCGAACACGGCGATGACGAGCACGAAGAGCAGCGTGATGAACTTAGGGAACCGCAAAAGCCCTCCTCCTAGAGGTCGGTCGGTAAGACCAGAAGCGGCGCCAGCTTACAGGTGTGGTCCGACCCTGACCAGCCGATCTCGCTCTATGCGATATCGGGCGAACCTGGCATGGGGTCGTCCGGCCAGGCCGACGGCCCTCCGGATCACCTCGCGACGGCTGTCGGCATCGGGCCCGGCGAGCCGGATCGCGTCGAGCACGAGCTGCATCGCGCGATAGCCCAGGATCGCCTGGCGGTCTGGCCGCTCGCCGTACTCGGCCTCGAAGCGGCGCTCGAAGTCGCCGGGGTCGCCCGGGTCCACGCCGGTCACCTCGAGCCGCTGGGCGGCCGGTCCCGCGCGCCGCGGCAGGTCGGGCGCGATCGCCAGGTCGTCGCTGCCGTACAGCAGCGCGGTCGGCACGTGGGCGTGGACGGTCTTGAGCAGCTCGACGGCGAAGTCGTCGTAGGCGCCGGAGTAGAAGAACGCGTCCGGCTGCTCCTCCTGGACGTCGCGCCCGAGGCCCTCGGGCACCTCGCCGGAGGGGTCGAGCCGCTTGCGGTCGACGATCTCGATGTCGGCGTCCTCGGCCAGCCGGGCGACCCGGTCGCCGAGGCTGGTCCCGGAGAGCTTGCGGTCGTCGGCGATCACGAGCCGCTCGACGTCCTGCGAGACCATCGCGTCGACGAGCGCCTGCGCCTGGCGGTCGCCGGCGGGCACGACCCGCGCGAAGTTGCGCACGCCCGACGGGTAGTACTTCTCCGGCTCGCCGCGGCCCCCGGGCTGCGTGAGGCCGCCGAACGTGTCGCGCGGGCTGACCTGGAGGATCCCGCCCTCGTTGACGATCGGCAGCGAGATCGCCGACGCGCCGGATTCCAGCTCGCCGAGGTAGGCGATCGTGTTCGGCGTCTGGATCGCGCGCCGGGCGTTCGCCGCGACCCTCGCCGGGTCCCACCGCCCGGTCTCGGGATCGGAGCTGTCGAGCGAGACGTAGCTGACGTCGTACTCGCCGGCCCGCCCGCCGGCCTCCTTCAGCGCGAGCTTCTCGGCCCGGACGATGTCGCGCGCGACCGGCGCGAGCGGCCCCTGCAGGGGCAGGCTCGAGTAGATCGTGAGCGTGTCGCCGATGATCCGGCTCTCCTCCACGCCGTCGTCGCGCCCGCAGGCGAGGGATCCGGCGATGACGAGTGCGATGACGAGGACGAGAGCGAGGCCGAGGGCGGCCGGGCGGCGAAGCATCGCGGCCCGAGTCTAATGTTGCCCCTCGTGCGAGTCGGGATGCTGACTGCCGGGGGGGACTGCCCCGGCCTCAACGCGGTCATCCGCGCGGCGACGCGGCGGTTGCTCGAGCACGGCCACGAGCCCGTCGGCCTGCGGCGCGGATACCAGGGCCTCGCGGACCCGTCGCTGCGCCAGCCGCTGGACCGGCGCACGGTGACCGGGATCCTGCAGGAGGGCGGCACGATCCTGTCGACCTCGTCGTTCGACCCGTTCAACGAGCCGCAGGGCGTCGAGCGGTGCCTGGCGGCGCAGGAGAGCGACCCGCTCGACGCGGTCATCGCGATCGGCGGCGAGCACACGATGTGGATCACCCAGCGGATGCACGTCGAGCTGGGGCTCCCCGTCGTGGGCGTGCCGAAGACGATCGACAACGACGTCGTCGGGACCGACTACACGTTCGGCTTCGACACCGCGGTGCAGACCGCCACCGACGCGATCGACCGGCTGCGGACCACCGCGCAGTCGCACGACCGGATCATGGTCGTCGAGGTCATGGGCCGGAACGTCGGCTGGATCGCGACGTTCGCCGGCATCGCCGGCGGCGCGGACGGGATCGTGATCCCGGAGCTGACGCTGACCGTCGAGGAGCTCGTCGAGGCGATCGGCCGCCGCCACGCGCGCGGCAAGCACTTCTCGATCATCGTCGTCTCCGAGGGCGCCGAGCTCGCGTTCGCCTCGGGCGAGAAGCGCGTCATCCGCGCCACCGAGGAGCGCGACGAGTACGGCTACGAGCGGCTCGGCGGGATCGGCCAGGCGCTCGCCCGCGAGATCGAGGACCGGACCGGCTACGACACCCGGGTCACGACGCTCGGGCACATCCAGCGCGGCGGCACGCCGACCGCGACCGACCGGATCCTCGCCACGCGGTACGGGATCAAGGCCGCCGAGATGGTGATGGCGGGCGAGTTCGGGCGGATGGCCGCCCTCCACGGGACCGAGATGACGTCGGTCCCGCTCGAGGAGGTCCAGGGCGTCAAGACCGTCGACCCCCGGTACCTCGAGCTGGCCCGGACCTTCTTCTACTGAGCGTCCCGGTTGGGGAGGTGCTTCTTGAGGATCTCGAGCGTCGCCCCGATGAGCAGGATGATCGACGCGTAGATGAAGGAGTCCATCGCCTTCTGGCCGAGGGCCCAGAGGACGAGCCAGAGGACGAGGGCGGTGGTGACGAACAGGACCAGTTGCATGAGCGGCGGTGCAGGTTATCGGAGCGCCGCCGCCATCGCCGCCACGACCTCCCGCACCGCGGCGGGCGGGTCGGGCGACTCGGCCGCCGCGCGCACGAGGCGGCTGCCGACGATCACGCCGTCGGCGCCCGCGTCGGCGGCCGCCGCGGCCTGCTCGGGCGTCGAGATGCCGAACCCGACGGCGACCGGGACGCTCGTGTGGCGGCGGGCGCGCGCGACGAGCTCGGCGAAGTCGCCGGTCTTGCGCTCGCCCGTCGTGCCGGTCACCGACACCGTGTAGAGGAAGCCTCGCGCGCGCTCGCCGATCAGGGCCATCCGGTCGTCGGGCGTCGTCGGCGCGACGAGCGGGACGAGCGCGATCCCCCGCGCCTCGCAGGCCTCGAGCACCTGCGGCGCCTCCTCGAGCGGCAGGTCGGGGACGATGAGGCCGCTGGCGCCGGCGTCGGCGAGCGCCTCGGCGAACCGCTCGGGGGTCCGCACGACGACGAGGTTGGCGTAGCACATGACCACGACCGGCAGGCGCTCGGACAGCGTCCGGCAGACGTCGAGCACGCCGGCGACCGTCGCGCCCGACGCGAGCGCCTTCACCCCGGCGGCGTGGATGACCGGGCCGTCGGCGAGCGGGTCGGAGAACGGGATGCCGAGCTCGACGAGGTCGGCGCCCGCGTCGGCGTACGCGAGCCCGATCTGCACCGACGTCTCGAGGTCGGGGAAGCCGCCCATGAGGTAGGGCATGAGCGCAGCGCGCTTGCCCGACGACGCGAACGCCTCGGCGATCCGCTCAGAACCGGACACGGTGGTTTCGTCCTCCGGTCCTCGCAAGCTCGGACCTCCGGCCGATGTCACTTGAGGACCTCCGCCAGATCCTTGTCCCCCCGCCCGGACAGGCACACGAGGTCGAGCGTCGACCCGGACGGCTCGTTCAGCACGTACGCGAACGCGTGCGCGGTCTCGAGCGCCGGGATGATGCCCTCCAGCCGGGCGACGGTCTTGAACGCCTCGACCGCGTCGTCGTCCTCGACGGCGACGTACCGCGCCCTGCCGCTGTCGCGCAGCCACGCGTGCTCGGGCCCGGAGCCCGGGTAGTCCAGCCCGGCGCTGATCGAGTGCGCCTCCTGGATCTGGCCGTCCTCGTCCTGCAGGACCGCCGACAGCGAGCCGTGCAGCACGCCGGGCGTGCCGCCCGCGGTCAGCGGGGCGCCGTGCCGGCCGCTCAGCAGCCCCTCCCCCGCCGCCTCGACGCCGACGAGCTCGACGTCGCGGTCGTCGATGAAGCCCGCGAACATGCCGATCGAGTTCGAGCCGCCGCCGACGCACGCGACGACGCGGTCGGGCAGGCGGCCGGTGCGGTCGAGCAGCTCGGCGCGCGACTCGTCGCCGATGACGCGCTGCAGCTCGCGGACGATCGCCGGGAACGGCGCCGGGCCGACGGCCGAGCCGAGGATGTAGTGGGTCGTCGCGACGTTCGTGACCCAGTCACGGATCGCCTCGCTGACCGCCTCCTTCAGCGTCCGCGCACCGGAGTCGACGCTGACGACCTCGGCGCCGAGCAGCTTCATCCGCTGCACGTTGGGCTGCTGGCGGCGGATGTCCTCGGCCCCCATGTAGACGACGCACTCGAGGTCGAGCAGCGCGCACGCGGTCGCGCTCGCCACGCCGTGCTGGCCGGCGCCGGTCTCGGCGATCATCCGCGGCTTGCCCATCCGCTTGGCCAGCAGCGCCTGCCCGAGCGCGTTGTTGAGCTTGTGCGAGCCGGTGTGCATGAGGTCCTCGCGCTTGAGCCACACCTGGCGGCCCGCGGCCTCGCTGAGCCGCTCGGCGAGGTACAGCGGCGTCGGCCGGCCGCAGTAGTCGCGTGAGAGCCGGGCGAGCTCGCGGCGGAACGTCTCGTCGTCGCGGGCGGCGACCCACGCCTCCTCGAGCTCGGCCAGCGCGGGCATGAGCGTCTCCGGGACGTACTGGCCGCCGTAGGGCCCGAAGCGGTGCGGGACCCCGGCCTCGGTGGTCGGCGGGCGCGCACTCATGCGACCGTCGCCCCGGCGCGCTCGACCGCCGCCGCGAACGCGGCCACCTTCTCCGGGTCCTTGTGCCCGGGCGAGGCCTCGACGCCGCTCGCGACGTCGACGGCGAACGGGTGGGTCGCGGCGATCGCGTCCTCGACGTTGTCGGCCGTCAGCCCGCCGGCGACGATCATCGGCACCGGGCTGCGGCGGGCGCGCACCAGGCGCCAGTCGAACGGCTCGCCGCCCGTGCCGTCGAGCAGGTGGAAGTCGGTCCGGAACGGCTGCATCGCGACGACGTCGGCCCGCGAGCGCACCCGCGCGGCCTTGATGACCTTCGCCCCCGTGCGGCGGGCGACCTCGGCCGCGTACGCGGGACCCTCGTCGCCGTGGAGCTGGACGAGCGGCAGCTCGAGCGCCTCGACCGTGTGGACGACGTGGTCGAGCGTCGCGTTGACGAACACCCCGGCCAGCTCGACGCGGCGCCGCAGCGCGCCGGCGATGCGCGCGGCCTCGCTCTGCTTGCACCGGCGCGGCGAGGACGGCACGAAGATCATCCCGAGCGCCCAGGGGTCGAACCCCGCGCAGAGCTCGGCGTCCTCGAGGCTCGTGATGCCGCAGAACTTGACCCGCGTCACGGTCCCACCGTATCGAGCGCGCCGTCCTCCGGCCGCCGCTCGAGCTCGACCTCGACCGTCTGCCGGCGGCCGTCGCGCAGCACCTCGACCTCGACCTCGTCGCCGGGCTTGTGCCGCTCGATCGCGTCGCCGACGTCCGACCCGTCGCGGATGCGGTCCTCGCCGATCCGCGTGATGACGTCGCCGGGCAGGATCCCGGCGTCGTCGGCCGGTCCGCCGGGGACGAGGTCCTGCACGAGCGCCCCCGCCCCGGTCGTCACGCTCGTCACGCCGAGGTAGGCGCGGTCGACGCGTCCCTTCTCGCGGAGCTGCGGGATGACCCGCTTGACCGTGTCGATCGGCACCGCGAACCCGATCCCGATGGAGCCCTGGCTGCCCGAGCCGCCGGTGCGGATCTGCGAGTTGACCCCGATGACGCGCCCGGCCGCGTCGATGAGCGGCCCGCCCGAGTTGCCCGGGTTGATCGCCGCGTCGGTCTGCAGGACGTCGTCGATCTGGAAGCCGTTCGGGGCGGTGATCTGGCGCTGCTTGGCGGAGATCACGCCGGTCGTGAGCGTGAGGTCCAGGCCGAACGGGTTGCCGATCGCGACGGTCGGGTCGCCGACCTCGACGTCGGCGGACGAGCCGAGGGTCAGCGGCCGCAGGGCGGCTTTCGCGGGGTCGACGACCAGGAGCGCCAGGTCGGTCGACGCGTCGGTGCCGCGGATCTTCGCCGGGACCGTCTTGCCGTCGGAGAAGCGGACGCTCACCGACCGCGCGTTGGCGACGACGTGCGCGTTGGTCACGATCGAGCCGCGGTCGTCGATGACGAAGCCGGTGCCGGTCGACTCGCCGCGCCGCTCGGTCGGGAACAGGTCGAACGGCGACTGCTCGCGCTCGACGACCTCGGCCTTGATGAACACGACGCCGGGCGCGTCGCGGCGGTAGATCTCGGCGGGCGTGAGCCCCTCGCCGTCGTCGTCCTCGCCGCGGCGGCCGGCGAGCGGCGCCTGCTGGATGACCGTGCGGGTCGCGCCGCCGTCCTCGTCGTCGAGCAGGAGCACGGCGCCGGCGGCCACCCCGCCGCCGACCAGCGCGGACAGGAGCGCCACGAGCGCGGTACGCATCAGATCGGCTCGGATTCCCAGTCGTTGCGGGTGAGCTCCCGCAGCGCCGCCTCCGGGTCGGAGGCGCGCATGAGCGACTCGCCGATGAGCACGGCGTCGACGCCCACCCGCTCGAGCTCGTCGAGCTGCTCGCGGGTGTGGAAGCCGGACTCCGAGACGACGGTCTTGCCCGCCGGCACGTCGGCGAGCAGCTCGAACGTGCGGTCGATGTCGACCGTGAAGTCCGTCAGGTCGCGGTTGTTGATGCCGATGACGTCCGGGTCGACGACGTCGAGCGCGGTCTGCAGCTCCTCCCGCGCGTGCACCTCGACGAGCACGTCGAGGTCGAGCGCGAGCGCCTCGGCGTGCAGCCGCTTGAGCTCGTCGGGCTGGAGCGCGGCGACGATGAGCAGCAGCGCGTCGGCGCCGATCACCGCGGACTCGTACACCTGGTAGGGGTCGACGATGAAGTCCTTGCGGAGGATCGGCAGGCCGCACGCCCTGCGCGCCTCGCTCAGGTCGTCCAGCGAGCCGCCGAAGAACGCCGGCTCGGTGAGGATCGACAGCGCCGACGCCCCGCCGCGCTCGTAGGCGGTGACGATCTCGGTGACGCTCGACCCGGGCCGGATCTCGCCCGCCGACGGCGAGCGGCGCTTGTGCTCGGCGATGACCGACACGCCGGGCCGGGTGAGCGCCTCGGAGAACGGCCGGTCGGGGCCGCGGCTCTGCAGCCGCTGCTCGAGGTCGCGCAGCGGCACGCGCTCGCGGCGCGCGCGAAGGTCGTTGCGGGTGGCGTCGACGATCCGCTCGAGGGTGTTCATGCGGGGGTGTGGGTGAGCTCCACGTAGTGCTCGAGGGTGCGCTGGGCGGCGCCGGAGTCGATCGCCTCCTGGGCGAGGGCGACGCCGTCCGCGATCGACTCGGCCCGGCCGCCCGCGTAGATCGCGGCGCCGGCGTTCAGGACGGCGATGTCGCGGGCCGGGCCGGTCTCGCCGGCGAGGATCGCGCGCGTGATCCGGGCGTTCTCGGCCGGATCGCCGCCGGGGATCGCGTCCGGGGGCGCCTCGGGCAGGCCGCAGTCGGCAGGCGACAGCGTGTAGCGGTCGATCCGCTCGCCGTTCACTTCCACGACCCGCGTCGGCGCGGAGGTCGACAGCTCGTCGAGGCCATCCTCGCTGGACACTACCAACGCCCGGACCGACCCCAGCTGCGCGAGCGCCCCGGCCATCGTCTCGAGCATGTCGGGCGCCGACACGCCGATGAGCTGGCGCGTCGCGCCGGCCGGGTTGGTCAGCGGGCCGAGGAAGTTGAAGATCGTGCGCACCGCCAGCTCGCGCCGGACCGGGACGACGAAGCGGGTCGCGGCGTGGTGGGCCGGCGCGAACATGAAGCCGAAGCCCGCCTCGCGGATCGCGCGGGCGGTGTGCTCGGGCGTGACGTCCAGGCGGGCGCCGAGCGCCTCGAGCACGTCGGCCGACCCCGACAGGCCGGTCGCGGAGCGGTTGCCGTGCTTGGCCACCGCGCAGCCCGCGCCGGCGGCGATGAGCGCGGCGGTGGTCGACACGTTGTACGTGCGGCGCCCGCCGCCGGTCCCCGCGGTGTCGAGCAGGTCGTCGCGGCCGACCTCGACGGGCGTGGCCATCGCGCGCATCGTCCGGGCCAGGCCGGCCATCTCCTCGGCGGTCTCGCCCTTGGTGCGCAGCGCGATGAGGACCGCGGCGATCTCCACCTCGGTGGCGTCGCCGCGCATGATCTCGGCGAGGACCGCGGCCGTCTCGTCGGTCGAGAGGTCCTGGCGCTGGGCCAGGCGGTCGATCGCCTTCGTCAGGACGGGATTGGGCATCGTCGGAGCGTGAGACCGTATCTAGCCGGTTCGGGCGGCGAGCGTGTCGCGATCCACCTACGCCTCGCCGAGGAAGTTCCGCAGCAGGGTCTTGCCGTGCTCGGTGAGCACCGACTCGGGATGGAACTGGACGCCCTCGGCGGGCAGCTCCTTGTGGCGGATGCCCATGATCACCCCGCCCCCGAAGCTCGTCCTCACGAAGCAGTCCGGCAGGTCCTCGTCGACGACGAGCGAGTGGTAGCGGCCGACGGTCAGCGGGTCGGGCAGGCCGGCGTAGATCGACTGCCCGTCGTGCTCGATCGTGGTCGTCTTGCCGTGGACGGGGACGTGGCGGACGACCTTGCCGCCGAACGCCTCGGCGAGGGACTGGTGCCCGAGGCAGACGCCGAGCGACGGGATCCCCTGCTCGGGGAAGCGCCGCATCGCCTCGATGCTGATGCCGGCCTCGGCGGGCGTGCACGGGCCGGGCGAGACGACGACGCGGTCGGGCTCGCGCTCGAGCAGCTCGTCGACGCTCGCGGCGTCGTTGCGCACGACGTCGAGGTCGGCGCCGAGCTCGCCCAGGTACTGGACGAGGTTGTAGGTGAACGAGTCGTAGTTGTCGACGACGAGGACGGACGTCATGGCCACTCCGGCTGGCCGGCGGCGAGCTCGAAGGCCTGCAGGACCGCCTTGGCCTTGTTCTGCGATTCGCGGTACTCGTACTCGGGCTCGGCGTCGGCGACGGTCCCGCCGCCCGCCTGGACGTGCGCGCGGCCGTCCTTCATGACGACCGTGCGGATGTGGATGCAGGTGTCCAGGTCGCCGGTGTACGACAGGTAGCCGATCGCGCCGCCGTAGCCGCCGCGCTTGACCGGCTCGAGCTCGTCGATGATCTCCATCGCCCGCACCTTCGGCGCGCCCGACAGCGTCCCGGCGGGCAGGATCGACCGCAGCGCGTCCATCGGCGTCGTGCCGGCGCGCAGCGTCCCGGAGACCGAGCTGACGATGTGCATGACGTGGCTGTAGGTCTCGACCGCCATGAAGTCGTCGACCTTCACCGTGCCGTACTCGCACACGCGCCCGAGGTCGTTGCGGCCGAGGTCGACCAGCATGACGTGCTCGGCGCGCTCCTTCTCGTCGGCGAGCAGCTCCTCGGCGATCCGGGCGTCCTCGGCGGCGTTCGCGCCGCGCGGCCGGGTGCCGGCGATCGGGCGCGTCGAGGCGTGCCGGCCGGTGACGGTGAGCAGCGGCTCGGGCGAGGCGCCGGCGATCTGGAAGTCCTGGAAGTCGAGGAAGTACATGTACGGGCTCGGGTTCACGACGCGCAGCCCGCGGTAGACGCTGAACGGGTCGAGGACGAGGTCGGCGCTCCAGCGCTGTGACGGCACGACCTGGAAGGCGTCGCCGGCGTGGACGTACTCGACGATCCGGGCGACCATCGCCTCGAACTGCTCGCGCTCCATGTTCGGCTCGAACGGGGGCAGCTCGCGGTGCGGGCGCACGCCGGCCTGCGGCACGGGGCCGGCGAGCAGGCGGCGGATGTCGCGCAGCGTCGCCAGCGCGCCGGCGTAGGCGTCGTCGACCTCGACCGGGTCCTCGGCGTAGACGTTCACGAGGATCGTGACCGTGTGCTTGAGGTGGTCGAAGACGACGAGCACGTCCGAGAGCATGAGCGCCATGTCCGGCAGCCCGATCGTGTCGGGGTTCGGCGGGCCGAGCGTCGTCTCGACCGTGCGGACGAGGTCGTAGCCGAACAGCCCGACCGCTCCGCCGGCGAACGGCGGCAGGTCCTCCAGCGGCGCCTGGCGGTGGCGGCCGACCTCCTCGGCGGCCAGCGCGTACGGGTCGCCGGGGTCGCCGAGATTCCACCGGATGACCTTGCGGGGGCGGACCCCGATGAACGAGTAGCGGCCGACGACCTGGCCGCGCTCGGCGGACTCGAGCAGGAACGCGGGGGTGTCGGGGATCCCGCCGCGCAGCTTGAGGAACGCCGACACCGGGGTCTCGACGTCGTCGATGAACGTCGTCCGCAGCGGGATGACGTTGTGGTCGCGCGCGAGCGCGCGGACCTCGTCGAGCGACGGCGTGACCTCCAGCGGCACGTCAGCGGCGACGGCCACGGAGCACCTCCTCGGCGTCTGAGAGGGCGCGGTCGCGCGAGCGCAGGAGCACCAGCAGGTGGTAGAGCAGGTCGGCGGCCTCGTTGTCGACCCGCTCGTCGGTCTCCTCGCGCGCGGCGCGCGCGACCTCCTCGGCCTCCTCCATGACCTTCTCGCCGATGAGCTGCGGGTCGTCGAGGAGCTTGACGGTGTACGAGCCCTCGGGCCGCTCGCCCTGGCGGCTGCGCAGCGTGCGCTCGAGCTCGGGCAGGATCTCGTGCGGCGCCCGCGCGTCGGTGTCGCCGTGGTGGAAGCACGTGCGCTCGCCGGTGTGGCAGGCGGGCCCGGCCGGTTCGACCAGCGCGAGCAGCGCGTCGCCGTCGCAGTCCAGCCGCAGCGCCCGGACCTTCTGCGTGTTGCCGCTCGTCGCGCCCTTGTGCCACAGCTCCTGCCGCGAGCGCGACCACAGATGGAGCTCCCCGGTCGAGCGCGTGCGCTCGACCGCCTCGGCGTTGGCATAGGCCAGCGTCAGGACCTCGCCGGTGTGCCAGTCCTGGATGATCACCGGGACCAGGCCCTGCTCGTCGAAGCGGATCTCCATCGCCCAGATGGTAGGTGCGCGCGCCGGGGCCAGGCCGCCGCCCAGCGCGCGAAGGCCCCGCGGCTGGGCTGGTCGAAGCCCGCGGCGAGCCAGTCGACGAGGGGCGGCGGCGCGACGTGCGGCTCCTCGAGCGCCCGCAGGCGGCGCCAGTGGTCGTAGAGGACGGGCAGGCGGCGGGTGAAGTGCCAGGACCGCAGGCCGCTCCGGTAGGCCAGGCGCGTGCGCAGCGGGACGTGGCTCGCGCGCAGCGCCGGCACGACGTGGCCGGGGACCGCCACGCCGAGCTCGTCGCGCACGAACGCCAGCCCGTCGGCGGCGGGCAGCGTCAGCCCGGCGGCGCGGGCGCGCGCGACGAGGCGGTCCCAGTCCACGCCGCCGCCCGCGACGACCGCGGCCACGTCGGCCGCCCAGACGACCGGGACCGTGACGTCCCAGCGCATCGCGTGGGCGCACAGGCCGAGGACGAGGTCGGCCGGGCACGGCGCGAGCGCCGGCTCGCCGTGGACGGTCACGGGGACGGCCGCCTCCCACAGCGGCCGGTCGTCGGCGGGCTCGTGCTGGGCGTACCAGTGCAGGTCGATCTCGGCGCCGCCGCGGCGCAGCGGCGCGCTGTGGCGCGCGACGAGGTGCGGGCCCAGGTGGCGGGGGCCGAACCGCCACCCGGCGTCGTGCAGCGCGGCGAGCGCGGCGTCGCGCCCGGCCGGCGGGACGAGCACGTCGACGTCGGCCATCTGGCGGTCGCCGGCGCCGTCGAGGTGCAGGTGCACGAGCGCGGCGCCCTTGAGGACGAGCGCCGGGACGCCCGCCTCGCGCAGCGCCGCGAGCGCGCCGGCCGCACCGGCGAACGTGCGCTGGTTGGCCGCCCAGGCATGGCGCCACATGCCCTTCAGCCGGGGCAGGTCGGGGTCGTCGACGCCCGCCCGGCGCAGCGCGCCGTACAGGCGCGGTCCGAGCCGCGCCGCGCCCGGGTCGAGCGCGTCGAGCGTGCCGCCGGCCGCCCGCCAGCGCCGCCACGCGGCGCGGGTGTCGGCGGGCGGGCCGGTCGCGGCCCGCAGGAGCAGCACGTGCTCGGCGCGGAGGCCGCGCGTCCCGGCCGGCGCGGCGGCCCTGCGTCCCGGCGCGGTCACGCCTGCAACCCCCGCCGCCGGTCCAGCGCGGCCTTCAGCACCCGCGTGTAGCCCTGCAGGTTGGCGGCCGAGCCGGTGTGGTTCGCGCCGTGCACGCGCCGGCGCAGCAGGACGTCGCCGAGCATCGCCTCCTTCAGTCCCAGCTCGCGGGCGCGCAGGAGCCAGTCGGCCAGCTCGCCGGCGGCGAAGTCGCGCATCGGGCCGACCCGCTCCCAGGTCGACCGCCGCATCATGAGGGTCCCGGCGAGCCAGCCCGGGACGACCTCGTCCGGGGCGCTCGGGTCGTCGCGGAAGACCGCCGCGTGCCCGAAGCAGAGCTCGAGCTCCGGGTCGGCCGCGAACGCGGCGAGCGCGGTCCTGAGCCGCCCGGGCGGCCAGACGTCGTCGGCGTCGAGGAACGTGACCCACGTGCCGCGCGTGGCCTCCACGCCCGCGCTGCGCGCGCTGCCGATCCGGACGGGCCGCTCGCCGCCCGGATCGGGCAGGCGCACGAGCCGCACCCCGCGCGAGGCGAACGCCGCCGCGATCCCGGCCGTGCCGTCGCGGGACGCGTCGTCGACCACGACGACGTCGAGCTCCGGGCCGGCCTGGGCGAGCACGCTCTCCAGGGCGGCGGCCAGGTGGGCCTCGGCGTCGCGCGCGGGGACGACGACCGCGACGGTGTCAGGCACCGGCGCCCTCCTCCCGGCGGCGCTGGAGCGTCCGGCGCAGCACGCCGAAGATCTCGGTGCGCGACGTCGCGACGTCCCCCGTCAGGTTGCGGCCGTGGACCCAGCTGTCCACGAGCGTCTCGGGCAGGACCCGGGACCGGACGCCCGCGTCCGCGCAGCGCTGGATCCAGTCCAGGTCCTCCCCCGCCCGCAGCGTCTCGTCGAACCCGCCGACCCGGTCGAACGCCTCACGCCTGAGCAGCCACGTGCTCGGGCTCATCCCGAGCGGCAGCCCCTCCCACTCCGGGCGCCACCACGCGGGCGCCTCGGCGCCGGGCAGCAGCCGGCGCGCCATCCGCCCGAGGACGAAGCCGAGCCCGGGGTCGGCGGCGAGCGCCGTGAGCTGCGCAGCGGTCTTGCCGGACCGCCAGACGTCGTCGACGTCGAGGAGCGCGACGAGCGGCGTGTCGAGCGCCGCGACGCCGGCGTTGCGCGCGGCGGACGGGCCGCGGTTCTCCGGCAGGCGGATCACCCGCGCGCCGTGCTCCTCGGCGACCTGCGCGCCGTCGTCGGCCGAGCCGTCGTCGACCACGACGATCTCGAACGTCGCGTCGCAGACCTGGGCGCGGACCGAGGCGATCGCGCCGGCGACGAAGCGCCCGCCGTCGCGCATCGGGATGACGACGCCGATCCGCGCGCTCATGCCGGCGCTCCGCCGAGCAGGGCCTCCAGGACCTCCGGCGCGCGGCGGTCGCGGCCGAGCCGCAGCTCGACGCACTCCAGCCGGCGCAGCGCCCGGGCGAGCACCGCGAGCTGCCCGCCGCGGTCGCGGGGGACGCTGAACACCGAGCTCGGCGCGAGCGCGCGCAGCGCCGCGGGCCGGCCGAGGGGAACGGCCTCGGTGCGCTCGGCGTCCACGATCCGCGGGACGACCGCGTGGGTGAGCGGCAGCGACGCCGCGACGCGCGCCAGCCGCGCGCCCCGCAGCAGCAGGATCGTCTTGCGCTCCTCGTCCGCCCCGTGGGCGGCGGGCGCCTCCCAGATCGCGTCGCGCACCGCCGGCAGCGCCGCCACCGCGCCGGCCTCGAGCTTGGCGGTGCGGTGCAGCCCGTAGGCCACCGGCCGCCCGCCGGGCTCGCCGTCACCGCCGGCGTCGAGGAGCACCTGGTCGTCGCCGGCGAACCGCAGGCCGCGCTCCAGGCAGGCGACGCAGGTCGTCGACTTGCCCGACCCGGCCGGCCCGCCGACGAGCGCCGCGCCGCGGGCGCCGCCCACCGCCCCGGCGTGGACGAGCTGGCGGCCGGGCCCGGCGAGCATGTGGCTCAGCGCGGCGCGCAGCGGCGCCGCGCGCTCCCACCACGGCACGTCGCGCTCGGCCCCGAACCACACGATCGCGGTCCGCGCCTCCGCGTCCCACAGCGTCAGCGCGCCCGACGGGTAGTGCAGCGTCGCCCGGACCGGGCCGGCGCACAGCGCCGCGATCTCCCCGAGCCGCCCGATCGCGCCCGGCTCGGCCGGCAGCGGCGGGGGCCGCACGCCGGTCGTCTCCGACTCCCACACGACGACCCGCACGCCCGGCGCGTGGGCGCGTGGCAGGTGGGCGAGCGCCGGCAGCAGCGCCCCCTCGAGCGCCGGCCCGGCGAACGCGATCCGTATCGCCCGCCCGCCGGCGACGAGGTCGTGGGCGCGCTCGCCGGCGCGGGCCAGGGCCTCACGCGCGGCGGCGTGGAGCTCGGCCCGGAACGCCTCGCCCTCGGGCGCGAGCCGGTCACCGGGCGGCGCGAATCCGTGCGCCGCCGAGATCGTCGTCAGGTCGCCCCTCCCGCGCCGTGCGGCCAGCCCGCGACCTCCACGTCATGGATCGGGTCGACGAGCAGGAACTGCTCCATGTCGGTGTGGACCCCGAGCACCGGCGGGGTGAACGTGCCGAGCGAGGCCCCCGGGGCGGCCTCCGGCGCGGGGTCGGGCGGGGCGGTGAGGATCCCGTGCCGGTGCAGCTCGGTCGCGAGCCGGGCGATCTCGGCGTGGACGGCCGCCGCGTCGGCGCCGTGCGCGGCGGCGAGCTCGGCGGCGATGCGGGCGGGGTCGTCCCCGCGGACCAGCCGCGTCCAGATCTCGGCCCCGGTGCCCTCGAGGTTGAAGTACGTGCCGGTGGCGAGGTTGATGAGGATCGCCTCGCCGTCGATCGTCTCGTGGACGACGTCGGCCGGAACGAGCGGCTGCGTCATGGCGCGACACTACGCACCCCCGGGCCGTCCGGGCAACCCGGCGGCGGCCGGCGGGGCGCCCGGATCGGCGCTCGTGCCCTGGCAGCGGCGTGCGCGGTGGCGTAGGGTCGGGCCGTGCTGCATGGACGCGAGCGAGAGCTCGAGGTCCTGCGGTCGCGGCTCGAGGGTGCGCGCCGTGGGAAGAGTTTCGCCCTGGTGCTCGCCGGTGAGGCGGGGATCGGCAAGACGGCGCTCATGCGCCGGCTCATCGACGAGGCTGCCGGCTTCCGGGTGCTGCGCGGCCGCGGGTTCGAGAGCGAGATGGAGATCCCGTACGCCGGGCTGCTCGCGCTCGTCCGGCCGCTGCTCGACCTCGCCGAGGATCTGCCGCCGCAGCAGTCGGCGGCGCTGAAGTCGGCGCTCGCGCTCGGCCCTCCGACGCCGCAGGACCGCTTCGCGGTCCCGGTGGCGCTCCTGGCCCTCCTCGGCGCGGCCGCCGAGGAGTCGCCGCTGCTCGTCGCGGTCGACGACGCGCACTGGCTCGACCCGGCGACCCGCGAGGCGCTGCTGTTCGCCGCGCGGCGGCTGGAGGCCGAGGGCGTCGGCGTCGTCCTGACCGTCCGCGACACCGACGGGGTCCCCGGGATCGACACCGCCGGCCTGGAGCGCCTGGAGCTCGGCGGGCTGAGCGCCGCCGGCGCCCGCTCGCTGCTCGTCGGCCAGGTCGCCCCGTCGGTCGCCGACGTGCTCGCCGAGGCGACGGGCGGCAACCCGCTCGCGCTGCTCGAGCTCCCGCCGGTCCTCACCGAGGAGGAGCGCAAGGGCCTCAAGCCGATCACGACCCCGCTGCCGACCGGCGACCGCGTCGAGGAGCTGTTCAGCCGGCGCGTCGCCTCGCTGCCCCAGCCGACCCGGCGGGCGCTCGGCGTCGCGGCAGCGCTGGACGGCGGGGCGCTCGACCAGCTCTTCGCCGTGTTCGAGAAGCTCGGCCTCGGCGAGGGCGACCTCGCGCCGGCCGAGGCGAGCGGCGTCGTCACCGTCCGCGGCTCGCGCCTGGTCTTCCGCCACCCGCTGATCCGCTCGGCCGCCTACCACGGGCAGACGCTCGCCGAGCGGCGCCGGTCGCACGCCGCGCTCGGCGAGGTCGCGACCGACGCGCGCCAGCGGGCCTGGCACCGCGCCCAGGCGGCGACCGGCAAGGACGCCGAGGTCGCCGCGGCCCTGGCCGACGCGGCCGACGACGCGCGCCGGCGCGGCGGCATGGCCGAGGCGGCGGTGACCTACGCGCGCGCCGCCGAGCTCTCCCCGTTCCCCGCGACCGCCGCCGAGCTGCAACTCGACGGCGCGGCATGCGCCCAGCAGGCCGGGAACGTCGAGCAGGCGCTGACGCTGCTCGAGGCGGCCGAGACCGGCGCGCTGTCGTCGTCGCGCCTGAACGACGCGCGCAAGCTCCGCGGCCTGCTGACGCTGCGGATCGGCGACCTGCGCGAGGGGATGCGGATCCTCGAGGACGAGGCGGCGCGGCTGGCGGAGATCGACCCGCCGCGGGCCGCCGAGACGCTGCTCGTCGCGACCCCCGCGTACATGTACACGGGCGACAACGACGCGATGTTCGCGTTCGCCCGTCGCGCCCGCGAGATCGTCGGCGACACCAGCCCGCGGGTCGCCGAGCTCGCAGAGGTCGTCCTGACGATGGCGCGGTCCGCGCTCGGCACGGTCACCGACGAGAACCGGGCGATGTTCTCCTCGCCGGTCATCGACCCCGGCGCCCAGTTCCAGCCCGCCGAGATCATGATCGGCTCGACGCACGGGCTCATGTTCATCGAGCGCTACGACGAGGTCCGCGAGCGCGTCGACGAGCACGTCGAGGAGGCACGCGGCGCGGGCGCGGCGATCCGCCTCATCTACCCGCTGGCGCTGCGGGCCGAGCTCAACCACCGCACCGGCCGCTGGCAGGCGGCGGTCGCCGACATCGCCGAGTCGATGCGGCTCGTCGAGGAGACCGGCTACGACCTGCTGCTCGCCGGGCATCCCATCGCGATCTCCGGCCTGATCGCCTGCGACACCGGCGACTTCGAGCTCGCCAGGCGGCGGGTCCAGTACGCGCGCACGATGGCCGAGCGGGCCGGCGCGAACACCGTCCTGCTGTGGACGTACTGGGTGCTGGGGCGGATCGCGATGCTCGAGGGCGACGCGCAGGCCGCGTCGGACCTGCTGCTGCGCGTGCCGCGGATCCGCAGGGAGACGAACTGGGTCGAGTCCAACGTCGTGCTCGCCGACGCCGACCTCGGCGAGGCGCTCATCCAGGCCGGCCGGTTCGACGACGCGCGCGCCGAGGCCGAGCGCATGCGCCGCGAGGGCGAGACGCTCGGCCGCTGGTTCCCCCAGGCGGCCGCGGCGCGGACGCTCGGGCTGCTCGCCGACGACGACGAGGGGTTCGAGGCCCACTTCGCCCGCGCCGCCGAGCTGCTCGCGAACGTCCCGCTCGTCCACGAGCGCGCCCGGACCGACCTCATGCTCGGCATCCGGCGCCGCAAGGCGGGCCGGATCGAGGACGCGCGCGGCGCGCTGCAGGCCGCGCTCGAGGTCTTCGAGCGCCTGGGCGCCAAGCCGTGGGAGGCCCGCGCCCGCGACGAGCTGCGCCTGTCCGGCGCGCGCCAGGCCACCGAGCGCGCCGCTGACCCGTCCAAGGCCCTGACCGCCCAGGAGTGGCGCGTCGCGCAGCTCGTCGCGCAGGGCCTGACGAACCGCGAGGTCGCCGGCTCGCTGTTCCTCAGCCCGAAGACGATCGAGCACCACCTCAGCGCGATCTACCGCAAGCTCGGCGTCCGGTCGCGCACGCAGCTCGCGCGGCTGTTCGGGGACGAGGTGGCGTCGACCGCGGCCTGACCACCGGCTGCAACAGTTCAGGGCATGCCCGGCCACCTCCGCGTCGCCGCCGCCCAGATCCCGAACGTCGTCGGCGACCTCGACGGCAACGCCCAGAACATCCTCGACGCGATGCGCTGGGCCGAGGGCGAGGGCGCCGACGTCGTCGTGTTCCCCGAGCTCGCGCTCACCGGCTATCCGCTCGCCGACCTCGTCCTGCGGCGCGACTTCGTCGCCCGCGCGATGGACGTCCTCGCCGAGCTGGCGCGGCAGTCCGGGCCGGTGGCGGCGGTCGTGTCGACGATCGACCGCATCCCGCCGCGCCGCTCGTGGGACACGCAGGCCCGGACGGCGGCGATCTCCGCCGCGGTGCTCTGCGACGGCGAGATCCGCGGCATCTACCACAAGGTGCTCCTGCCGAACTACGAGACGTTCGACGAGGCGCGGAACTTCGCGCCGGGCGGCACGCCGGACAAGGTGTGGCGGATCGGCGGCGCGTGCGCCGGGGTCGCGATCTGCGAGGACCTCTGGTCGGGCGACGGGCCGCCCGAGGCCCAGGCCGCCGCGGGCGCGCAGATCCTGCTCGTCCCGAACGCGTCGCCGTTCCACCGCGAGAAGCCGGCCGGGAGGCTGCGCCTCGTCTCCCAGGTCGCGCGTCGCAACGGCACCCCCGTCGTGTACGTCAACTCGGTCGGCGGGCAGGACGAGCTGGTCTTCGACGGCGGGTCGCTCGTCGTCGACGCCGAGGGGGAGCTGCTCTACCGCGCCGGCCAGTTCCGGACCGAGAACTTCTGGGTCGACGTGCCGCTCGGCCTCGAGCGGCCGGTCTCGCCGCGCGCGATCACCGTCCACACCCGCCCGAAGCAGCCCGCCGACCCCGTCCCGCCTCCCCCGCCTGTCGAGCCGCCGTCCGACGACGAGCAGGTGTGGCAGGCGCTCGTCGTCGGCGTGCGCGACTTCGTCCGGCGCAACGGCGCGTCGTCCGCCGTGCTCGGCCTGTCGGGCGGCATCGACGCGGCGGTGACCGCCGCGATCGCCGCCGAGGCGCTCGGCCCCGAGAACGTCGTCGGGATCGCGATGCCGGGCCCGAGCTCGCCGCGCGACGAGCTCGAGGACGCCGAGCGGCTCGCGACCGCGCTCGGGATCCGGTTCGAGACGATCCCGCTCCGGGCGCCCACCTCGGTCGTGGCCGACGAGCTCGCCGACGTGTTCGCCGCGAGCCTGGACGAGCGCGCGAGCGACACCCTCCAGGCCCGGATGCGAACCGCCGTGCTGTGGGCGGTCTGCGACCAGGAGGGCCACCTGCCGCTCGCGACCGGCAACAAGAGCGAGCTGTCGATCGGCACCGCGACGCTGCACGGCGACATGGCGGGCGCGTTCGCGCCGCTGAAGGACTGCCCGAAGACGCTCGTCTACCGCCTCGCGCGGCTGCGCAACTCGCGGGGGGCGGTCATCCCCGAGCGGACGCTCGACCGCACCCCGACCGCGGTCGCCGACTCCGACGGCGGCGGCCCGCCCCCGTACGACGTCCTCGACGACATCGTCGAGCGCTACGTCGAGCGCGGCGAGGGCATCGACGAGCTGCGCGCCGCCGGCTTCGACGTCGGCGTCGTCCGCGGCGTGCTGCAGCTCGTCGACGGCGCCGAGCTCAAGCGCCGCCAGACCCCGCCCGGGGTGAAGATCACCGCGCGCGCGTTCGGCCAGGACCTGCGGATGCCGATCACGAGCGCCTGGCGGCCCTACAACGCCGAGGAGGCCGAGGTCGCGCCGCCCCAGCCCGCGGCCGCGCCCGACATCGTCAGCTAACGCTCCTGACCAGGCCGCTCTCGTAGGCGAAGATCACCGCCTGGACGCGGTCGCGGACGCCGAGCTTCATGCGCACCCGCGCGACGTGCGTCTTGACCGTCGCCTCGCTGACGACGAGGTCCGCGGCGATCTCGGCGTTCGAGCGCCCCCGCGTGAGCAGGAGCAGGACCTCGCGCTCGTGATCGGTCAGCTCGGCCAGCGCCGGCGAGGCGGGCGCGGAGCCCGGCGGCGGCGCCGGCGAGTGCCGCGCGAACTCCTCGATGACCGTCCGCGTCACCGCGGGCGCCGGCAGCGCCGCGTTGCCCGCGACGACGCGGATCGCCTCGACGAGCTCCTCGGGGGCGCATCCTTGAGCATGAACCCGCTCGCGCCTGCCCGGAGCGCCTCGAGGCCGTCGGCAGCCTCGGCGACGACCTCCATGGCGCTCGGCGGCGAGCTCGCGCCGCTCGGCGCCCGCCTGGACGACCATGACGCTGAGGCTGTGGGCGACGACGTCGTGCAGCTCGCGCGCGATCCGCGCCCGCTCCTCGGCCACCGCCAGCCGCGCCTTCTCCTCGCGCTCGTGCTCGAGCTCGACGGTCCGCGCGGCGAGCGCCGCCGCCAGCCGCCGGCGGCCGTTGACGACGACCGCGGCGCCCCAGACGCCGGCCATGATCCCGCCGGCGAAGAACAGATCGCCGATCGGGGTACTCGAGACGACGACGAACGCCAGGAGGAAGAGCGCGAGCATCCCGCCGCCGAGCCACAGCCCACGCCGGCCGGCATAGGCGCCCGCCGAGTAGAGCGCGAGCAGCAGCGCCGCGAACGGCGACCCGGTATGGTGGCGACCCCGTAGGCGTGCTCGGCGATCGAGAACGCGACCAGGACCACCGCCAGGACCGCCACGGGCGCGCGCCGGCGGAGCGCGAGCGGGAGCGTCGAGGCGAGCCCGAGAGCGATGATCACCGGCGCCGGCCCGCCCACCTCCGCGCTGAGCAGGGCCTCGGCAACGCAGAGCGCCGCGAGCAGCACTGCCAGGCCGAGGTCGATGAGCTGCCGGCGCGGCATGGCGCGACCGTACCGGCCGGCGTGACCCGGGTCCATCGCCCGTGCGGACGACGTCCCGGCGGCCCGGTCAGCCGGAAGGATGACCTGCAAGATCGCCGGATCTGCCGACGACAGTGCCCCGCGGCGCCCGTAGCGTCGCCCGTCGACAACCGACCGATGGGAGGCAGCGATGCCGACGACGACACCGGGGTGGATCGAGGAGAGCAGGGCGGCCGGGGCGGTGGCGCTGGGCCTGGCCCTGCTGGGCGCGGCGCTGGCGAACTTCGTCGCGAGCGGTGAGAACGGCGGCGCGGCCGAGTACGCGGTGACCGCGGCCGTCCTCGTCCCGCTCGCGGTCGTCCTCTTCGGCCGTGCGCTGCCCGCCGCGCGGCCCGGGCGCGCCGCCGCCGTGCTCGCCGTCCTGGCCATCGTGAGCGTGGCGGCCTTCTGGAGCGGCGTGCCGATGCTGCTGGGCGTCGCGGCGCTGAGCGCCGGCGCGCGGGCGGCGCCGCCGCCGCGGCAGCCGGCGCGATCGCCGCGCTGGCCGGACTGGCGGCCTGCGTGGCGGGCTGGGTCCGGGGCAGCCGGCCGGGCGCGGCGCCCACCGGATCCGACCGGCCGCGCGGGAGCGTTCGCGCGCCGGTCAGGATCCGCGAGCGGAATCGACGAACGGCGCGCCGGCGCCGACGAGCGGCACGGGATACGCGGCGAGCGGTCGCCGGTGGCCGATGGCCGTGCATCCCGACCGGCTCTGGCGGGCAAGCCAGCATCTAGCCTCCGCGCCGAGGAGGCATCTGGGGTCATGGACGTCGCGCTCGGAATCCTGCTCGGGGTCGTCCTGAGCGCCTCGGCGGCGGCCGCGTGGCGGCTCGCCGTCGTCCCTCGCCGGGTGCTCGCGCCGGGCGGCGAGGCGATGCGCGCCGCGCTCCACGCCGCGTCCGCGACGCTCCCCCATCTGCGCAAGGGGCTGAGCACCGACACCGCGGGCAAGTCGGCGCCGCACCTGCTCGCGCTGACCCAGGCGGCGGCGATCGCGATCACCGATCGCACCCGCGTGCTCGCCTGCCGCGCGATCGGCGATTCGCCGCTCGACACCGGCGACCCGCTCCCCGCGTTCGTGCCGCCCGACGGGGTCGAGCACGTCCACGTCGAGCCGCGCCTCGATCCCGCCGAGTTCGGCGACGGGATCCGCGCGGCGGTCGTCGCGCCGCTCGTCGTCGGGTCCGAGCGGGTCGGCGCGCTCCTCGCGTTCTACCGCGACCCGGGACGGGTCCGCCCCGAGGACACGCGGGTCGTGACCGAGGCGGCGGCGCTCGTGTCCGCGCAGATCGAGCTGTCGGCGGTCGCCGAGCAGGGCGAGCGCCTGGCCCGCGCCGAGCTGCGCGCGCTGCGGGCGCAGATCTCGCCGCACTTCGTCTACAACGCGCTGGCGGCGGTCGCGTCGTACATCCACACCCGGCCCGAGGAGGCGCGCGAGCTGCTGACCGAGTTCGCCGAGTTCACCCGCTACGCGTTCCGCGGCGAGCAACCGTACGTGACGCTCGCCGACGAGCTGCACTACGTCGAGAAGTACCTGCGGCTGGAGCGGGCGCGGTTCGGGGACCGGCTGCAGGTCCGCCTGGAGATCGCGCCCGAGGTCCTGGCCGCCGCGGTCCCGGTGCTGTCGCTGCAGCCGATCGTCGAGAACGCCGTCCGCCACGGCGTCGAGGCGCGCGCCGGCCAGGGGCAGATCACGATCGTCGGCGAGGACCTCGGCGCGGACGTCGAGCTGCGGATCATCGACGACGGCTCGGGGATGGATCCCGAGCAGGCGCGCGAGGCGCTCGCCGGGAGCGGGCGCGGGATCGGGCTGTCGAACGTGCACCAGCGGATGCGCTCGACGTTCGGGCCCGAGTACGGGCTGCAGGTCGACAGCGAGCCGGGTGGCGGGACGACCGTGACGCTGACCGTGCCGAAGTTCCGGACGGGGGTGCGCGCCGCATGACCGTCCCGCTGCGCGTGCTGGCCGTCGACGACGAGCGCCCGGCGCTCCAGGACCTCGCGCGGCTGCTCGACGCGCACCCGGACATCGGCCGCGTCGAGTGCGCCTCCAGCGGGGCCGAGGCGCTCCAGCGGCTCGCCGGCGGCCCGTTCGACGCGGTGTTCCTCGACGTGCGGATGCCGGGCCTGGACGGCGTCGAGCTCGCCCGCGTGCTGCGCAACTTCGCCGAGCCGCCGTGCCTGGTGTTCGTCAGCGCCTACGAGAGCGCCGCGGTCGAGGCGTTCGAGCTGCGCGCGCTCGACTACCTCGTCAAGCCGGTCAGCCGGACGCGGATGGCCGAGGCGGTCGCGCGGATCGTCGAGGACCGCGGCACGCGGGCGAACGGCGGCGTCACCGCGTCCGCGCCGGCGACCACCCGCGCGGACGCGAGCCTGGACGCCGACGTCATCTCGGTCGACACGGTCCGCGGCGGCGGCACGCGGCTGCTGCCGCGCAGCTCGATCCTCTACGTCGAGGCGCACGGCGACTACGTGCGGATCGTCGCCGACGAGGGCCGCTTCCTCCTGCGCGCGAGCCTGGGCGAGATCGAGCGGCGCTGGCAGCCGCTCGGGTTCGTGCGCGTGCACCGGAGCTACGTCGTCAACCTGCGGCGAGCGAAGGAGATCCGCCCCCAGCTCGACGGGAGCGTCGTCGTCGTGCTCGCCGACCGCTCGGAGGTCCCGGTCGCCCGGCGGCAGGTCGCCGACCTGCGGCGCCGGCTGCGCGCATGAGCGGCGACGGCGCGCGGCGGCGCATCCCCCGCGACGAGCTGGCCGAGGCCACCGCGCTCGGCGACGTCTACCTGCGCCGGCTGCGGCGCGCGCAGCTCGGCCTGTCGCTGCTCGCGCTCGTCGCGTTCGGCGGCCTCATCGGCGCGCTGCCGCTCGTGCTCTTCCTCGTCCCCGGGCTGCGGGAGATCGACGTGCTCGGCGTGCCGCTGTCGATCCTGCTCATCGTCGTCCCGCCGTACCCGCTGTTCGTGTCGATGGGCTGGCTGTACCAGCGCCGCGCCGACGCGCTCGACGCCGCGTTCCGGGACCTGGCGTCCGCCCGCGAGGATCGCGAGGACCGCTTCCGGTGACGCTCTCGATCATCGCGGTGAGCATCGTCGCGACCGCGGCGATCGGGATCGGGTCCTGGGGCGTGCGCCTGGCGCGCACGACGTCCGACCTGTTCGTCGCCTCGCGCGCGGTCACGCCGTGGTGGAACGCGGCCGCGATCTCCGGCGAGTACCTGTCGGCGGCGTCGTTCCTCGGCGTCGCCGGGCTGCTCATGAAGCTCGGGGCGGCGGCGCTGTGGCTGCCGATCGGCTTCACCGGCGGCTACCTGGCGCTGCTGCTGTTCGTCGCCGCGCCGCTGCGGCGGATGGGCGCGTACACGATCGCCGACTTCGCCGAGGCGCGGCTCGGCTCGCCGGGGATGCGCCTGGTCGCCGCCGCGACGACGCTGCTCATCGCGGGCTTCTACCTCGTCCCCCAGCTCAAGGGCGCGGGCATCGCTGTCGGCGAGATCACGGGCGGGCCGTACGCGGTCGGGGTCGTCGCGGTCGCGGTGATCGTCGCGCTGAGCGTCGGGCTCGGCGGGATGCGCGGCATCACGTACGTGCAGGCGTTCCAGTACTGGGTCAAGGTCTTCGCGATCGCGCTGCCGGCGTGCATCCTGCTCATCCACCTCGGCGGGCTGCCGGCGAAGTCGGCGCTGTTCGGGCGCGACCTGCCGACCGCGCCGGCGGGCGGGCTCGTCGTCGAGCTCGAGCGCGAGCACGAGGTCCGGTTCCCCCGCGCGGCCGCGTACACGGTCGACGGCGTCCCGGCGCGTGCCGAGCGGGGCGAGACGCGGTCGATCGGGCCCGGGACGCTCGAGCTGGAGGAGGGCACGACGGTGCCCGTGGCGACCGGCATCGACGCCGAGCCGGGCGACGACTGGTCGCGGCCGGTCGCCGAGGACGGGCCGGCGTCGCCGCTGCTCGTCTACTCGCTGCTCGTCGCGACGTTCCTCGGCACGATGGGCCTGCCGCACATCCTCGTCCGCTTCTACACGAACCCGGACGGGCCGGCGGCGCGCCGCACGACCGTGCGCGTGCTCGGGCTGCTCGGCGTCTTCTACCTGTTCCCCGTCGTGTACGGGATGCTCGGCCGGGTCATGACGCCGGAGCTGTACGTCACCGGCGAGACCGACACGGTCGTGCTGCGCCTGCCGGTCGCGGCGTGGCCGGGCCTCGGCGGCGAGATCCTCGCCGCGGTCACGGCGGCGGGCGCGTTCGCCGCGTTCATGTCGACGGCGTCGGGCCTGCTGGTCTCGGTCGCCGGCACGCTGTCGTTCGACGTCTGGGGGCGGCTGAGCGGACGGCCGCGGCCGCGGCCCGCCGACCGGCGGCGCTGGTTCCGGATCGCGGCGGTCGCGGGCATGATCGTCCCGGCGGCGATCGCGCTCGTCTCGCGCGACCTCGACATCTCGCTGCTCGTCGGGTGGGCGTTCGCGCTGGCCGCGAGCACGTTCTGCCCGCTGCTGCTGCTCGGGATCTGGTGGACGGGCCTGACCACCCGCGGCGCGGTGGCGGGGATGGCGGGCGGGGCGACGAGCGCGACCGGCGGGATCCTGCTCGGCCTGGCGATCGGCGCCGACGACACGGACGTCGCGGGCGCGCTGCTCACCCAGCCGGCGCTCGTGTCGGTGCCGCTGGCGTTCGCGACGATGGTCGCGGTGTCACGGCTTGACCTGCGCGGGACGCAGCCGACCGAGGGCCAGCTCCTGTCGCTGCACGCGCCGGAGGGGCTGGGGCTGCGGGCGCGGCAGGCGGCGGCGAGTGCGGAGCCCCTCGAGCTCCCGCGAAGCGGTCCTTAACTGAACCGGGCCGGCGTCCCCCGACCCGGCCCGGCCGGATGTCCCTCGCTCGGAGCTCTCATGTTGCATGCGTCCGAGGATCTCTGAACCACCCGGCCTGGGTGGGCGAGCGCTGGTCATCCGTGGTGTCCCCCGGGCCGTTGTCTCTCGGGCGGGGTGGCTCTCCTTGAGCCGCGTTCACCTTGCACGCTGGTTCGTCGGCCCGGCCAAGGGCGGCTGTAGGCGGCTGGACAGACGTCCGACCGGCGCCGGCTACTCGATGCCGAGCCGGTCCAGCAGCCGCTCGTCCGCGCGCCACTTGCGGCGCACGTCGACGGTGAGGTCGAGGTGGACGGGGCGGCCGAGCTCCTGCGCGAGCGCGCGCCGCGCGGCGGTGCCGACCGCGCGGATCATCCGCCCGCCCTTGCCGATGAGGATCGCCTTCTGCGACTCGGTCTCGGTCCAGGCGCGGGCGCGGACGATGACGTCGTCGCCGCGGTCCTCGATCTCCTCGACGACGACCTCGACCGCGTGCGGGACCTCCTGGAAGGTGCGGCGCAGGATCTGCTCGCGGATGAGCTCGGCGAGCAGCACCTCGAGAGGCTGGTCGGACGGCGCCTCGGGCGGGAAGAAGAACGGGCCCTCGGGCAGCAGCGAGCGCAGGTGCTCGAGCAGCGGCCCGACGCCCTTGCCGGTCCGCGCGCTGACCGGGAACACGTCGTCCCCGACACCGAGCCCGGCCGCCTCGACGAGCACCTCGAGCAGGCGCGGCTCGCGCACACGGTCGATCTTGTTGACGGCGATCACGACCGGCACCGTGACGCGCTCGAGCACGCGGGCGATCCACCGGTCGCCGGGCCCGACGCCCTCCTCGGCGTTGAGCACGAACAGGACCCCGTCGTCCTCGGCGACCTCGCGCTCGACGCGCGCCTGCATGCGCTCGGTCAGCGCGTCGCGCGGGCGCTGGACGCCCGGCAGGTCGACGAGGACGAGCTGCGTGTCCTCGGTGGTGGCCACGCCGCGGATCGCGCGGCGCGTCGTCTGCGGCTTGTCGGAGACGATCGCGACCTTGCGCCCGACCATCGCGTTGACGAGTGTCGACTTGCCGACGTTCGGGCGGCCGGCGAGGGCGATGAACCCGGAGCGCGTGGTCACCAGGACAGGATCTCCCGTTGTAGGGCGAGCATCTCGCCGTCGTCGGTCTCGTGGTCCATGCCGGTGAGATGCAGTACCCCGTGGACGACCGCTTCGCGCAGGTCGGCCGTGTGCTCGGGGCTGATGACGACGTCGCCGAGTTCCCGCGCCCCGTACGCCTCCCCGTCCTCGTCGACCGGGAACGAGAGCACGTCGGTCGGCTCGTCCTTGCCGCGGAACTCGCGGTTGAGGTCGCGGATCCGGTCCGAGCCGACGAACTCGACGGCCAGGTGGCCGTCCTCGACGCCCGCCGACGCGGCGGCCAGCGCCGCGAGCCGCTCGACCTCGGCCGCGGGGATCGCCGCAGTCCCGATCACCTCGACCTCGAGGCCCATGCGCGTCAGGCGCGCTTGCGCCGGAGCTCCGTCGCGCTCTGCTGCGCCGCCTCGGCGTACGCGTCGACGATCCGCTGCACGAGCCGGTGCCGCACGACGTCCTCGCGCCCGAACCGCACGAACTCGATCCCCTCCACGTCGCGCAGGATCTCGCTGACGACGATGAGCCCCGACTGCTGGTCGCGCGGCAGGTCGACCTGCGTCACGTCGCCGGTGATGACCATCTTCGACCCGAACCCGAGCCGCGTGAGGAACATCTTCATCTGCTCGGGCGACGTGTTCTGGGCCTCGTCGAGGATCACGAACGAGTCGTTCAGCGTGTTGTGCGTCACGAGGAAGTCGTCGGTCACGTAGAGCGAGTCCTCGGCCGCCACCGAGATGCAGACGCACTCGGCCTCCCCGGCGGGCTCGATCGACGTGATGAACCGCATGGGCCGACCGCCGCCGTCCTCCTCGTAGGCCCACAGCTTGCGCTCATCTCGGAACGGCGCGGCGCCAGAGGGCAGGTGGATGTCGAGGAGCGCGTCGGGATGCTCGTCCGCCACACCACCGAGCGACCGGACGAGCCACGTCGTGTCCGATCGCAGCTCCGGCGCGCTGAGCCGGACGCGGACGGCGGCGCCGTCCTCCGTCCGGACCGGCGCACCGGCAGCGTCGAGCAACCCCTGGAGCACGGCAAGCCTGACGCCCCGGCTGTTGTGCAGGTACTCGCGGGGGATCGACGCCTCGCCGGACGGAGCCTCGCCGAGCCCTTCCGCGCGCGGCACGACGGCGACCGGGCCTCCCACTGTCGCCGCGTTCCCGGCGGGCGCCAGGGCGAACGGCGCTGCGGCGACGTCCGCGAGCCCGAGGCCGAGCGCGTACGGGTCGAGCGGGACGTCCTGCTCCGGCAGCTCCACCGGCGCGACGACCGGCAGCTCGTACCGGTGCTGGTGCGCCTGCCCGAGACGGCCGATCATCTCGCGGGTCTCGAGGACGCGCGCGGGCTTGCCGCGACGGCGGTCCTCCGGCGTCTTCACCGCCCACAGGTGCTCCCCGCAGGCGAGCGTGGAGGCGCCGTCCTGCGTGGCGACCCGGAAGACCTCCTTGCGGCCCTGCGGGTAGACGCCGAGGACCGGCGTCGGCAGGCCGTCGCTGCCGACCACGAGGTCCCCGACGCGCAGCGAGCCGATCGGCCGGAAGCCCTCGGGCGTCAGGACGGGCCGGTCGACGGGCTGCGCCCGCCCGCGCATGAACGCCAGCGGCGCGACCTCGATCGTCCCGCGCTCCAGGTGGCCCTGGACCTTCTCGGGGTCGAGCATGTCGGCGAGCGCGTCGAAGAGCGGGCGCAGGTACGGGTCGATCTTCGCCATGAGATCGCCCGGCAGGAAGCCCAGGCGCTCCCCCGCCTCGACGGCCGGCCGGGTGAGGATGATCCGGTTGACCTCGCGGCGCGAGAGCGCGGCGGCGGCGCTCGCGACCGCCAGCCACGTCTTGCCCGTGCCGGCGGGGCCGATGCCGAACGTGATCGTGTTGCGGCGGATCGAGTCGACGTAGCGCTTCTGGTTGACGCTCTTCGGCGCCACCTTCGTCGAGCGGTGCGTCCAGACGACGTCCTCCAGCACCGACGCCGGCGACGTGCCGCTGTCGAGCGCGCCGGTCACCGCGTTGATCGTCCCGGGCGAGATCTCGTGGCCGCCCGCGACGAGGTCGGCGATCTCGCGGACGACGTCGGCCGCCTGGTCGACCGCGGCCTGGTCGCCGTCGAGCGTCACGACGTTGCCGCGCAGGTACACGTCGCAGTCGACGTGCTGCTCGATCTCCCGCAGGACGGTGTCCCCGGATCCGGCGAGCTCGGCGGCGACGTCGTTGCTCAGCTCGATCTGGCGTCTCACGCCGAGAGCACCTCGCGCACGTGCGAGGAGACGCGCTTGCCGTCGGCGCGGCCGCCGACCGCGGGCATGACGGCCTTCATCACCTTCCCCATGTCCTTCGGGGAGCTGGCGCCGGACTCGGCCACGGCCTTCTCGACCAGCGCCCGCAGCTCCTCGTCGGACAACTCGGCGGGCAGGTAGCCGGCGATGAGCTCGGCCTCGGCCTCCTCGCCGGCCGCCAGCTCGTCACGGCCGGCGGCGCGGAACTGCTCGGCGGCGTCCAGGCGGCGCTTGCGCTCGCGGCGCAGGACCGCGATCTCGTCGTCCGAGCCCTCCTTGGCGGCCTTCTGCAGCTCGGACAGCAGCAGGCGCAGGCGGCCGACCCGGTCGCGGTCGCCGGCGCGCATCGCGCCGGTCAGATCCGCCTTGACCTTGTCAGCAAGAGTCACCTTCTCCAGTGTACGCCGACGGCCGGTCCGGACGGCAGCGCTACTCCTGCCGCTCGGCCCCGGCGGTCACCGTCCGGCTCTGCGCGCCGGTCCCGCCCGCCGACTGGCCCTCCAGGCCGCCCTCGCTGAGCTGCGGCGGGTGGCCGAGCTGGCCGAGCTCGACCGTGTCGCGGCCGAAGATCAGGCCGGTGTTCCAGTCCACCAGGAGCCGGGCGCGCCGGCCCCAGCCGGGGACCATCGCCAGGTGGTAGGTCCGCGCGAGCAGCCACGCGGGCGTGCCGCGCCACTTGATGCCGAGGGTCGAGGCGACGGCCTTGCGCCGGCCGAGGTCGACGAACGAGCCCTTCGTCTTGTAGCGGAACGGCCGCGGGCGCCCGCCGCCGATCGCCGCCGCGACGTTCCGCGCGACGAGGCGGCCCTGGCGGATCGCGTGCTGGGCGGTCGGCGGGGACGGCTGCTTGAAGTCCTTCGCCGGGTCGGGCACCGCGGCGGCGTCGCCGAGCGCCCAGACGTTGTCGTGGCCCTGCACGCGCAGGTAGCGGTCGGTGACGATCCGCCCGCGCTCGTCGAGCGGCAGGCCGAGGTTCGAGACCACCGGGTGCGGCCGCACGCCCGCCGTCCAGCACACCGAGCGGGTCGGGATCGTCTCGCCGGTCGACAGCCGGGCCGAGCGCTCGGTGACCTCCTCGAGCGTCGTGTGCGTCCGGATCTCGATCCCGCGCCCGCGCAGCTCGCGCACGCAGAACTCGGCGAGGTCGGGCTCGGTCTCGCGCATGATCCGGTCGGCTGCCTCGACGAGGATCCACCGCATCCCCTGCGTGCGGCAGCGCGGGTAGCGCTCGATCGCGTCGGCGGCGAAGTCCTGCAGCTCGGCCAGGCCCTCGACGCCCGCGTAGCCGCCGCCGACGAACACGAACGTCAGGTACTCGGCGCGCAGGTCGGGGTCGTCGAGCGTCTCGGCCATCTCGAGCGACCGGATGACGTTGTTGCGCAGCGCGATGCCCTCCGACAGCGACTTGAAGCCGATCGCGTGCTCGGCCAGGCCGGGGATCGGCAGCGTCCGCGAGACCGACCCGAGCGCGACGATGAGGTGGTCGTACCGGAGGTTCTCCTCGTGCCCCTCGATCGTGTCGACGCGCAGGGACCGGGCGGCGGGGTCGGCGCCGCAGATCTGGCCGAGACGCAGGTCGGTGTGGCTGAGCTCCTCGCGGAGCGGCACGACGACATGCCGGGGCTCGAGCGACCCGCCCGCCGCGCCGGGCAGCAGCGGCGCGTAGAGCATGAAGTTCACGTCGTTGACGAGCGTGATGCGGGCGGCCTGCGGCGGCAGGGCGCGTTCGAGCGTGCGGGCGGCGTAGAAGCCTCCGAACCCGCCTCCGGCGATGACGACGTTCCAAGCCATGAGCGCATGGTCCTACCCCGGATGCCGCGGCGCCACCGGCCGGCGTCGGGCGCGCTTGCGAGCATGTCGGCGATGCGCGAGACGTCCCCGTCGGTCCATGTCGTCGCCAGGCCGTCGGTCGACCTGGACGGCATGCGCGCCTACCTCGACGCCGTCGGCGGCGCCTCGTGGCTCGACCGCCGCCTGGACGAGGCCGGCGGCGCGCCGAACCCCGGCGAGCTGCTCGTCGAGTTCGCCGGCCGCGCCTGCTACCGGAGCTGGGAGCCGGGCCTGAACCCGAACGTCCGGCGCGTGCGCACCGACCGGCGTGAGTACCTGGAGAACATCCTGCGCAGCGCGCACGGCAGCGTCCTCGAGCACGCCTCCTTCACGCTCGCCTTCCACGCGGTCTCGCGCGTGTTCACCCACGAGCTCGTCCGCCACCGCGCCGGCTCGGCGTTCAGCCAGGAGAGCCTGCGCTACGTCCGCCTGACCGACATCGGCCTGCGCGTGCCGCCGGCGCTCGAGCCGCTGCGCGCCCAGGTCGTGTCGATCGTCGAGCAGCTCGAGGAGCTGCAGGTCGGCGCCGCCGAGCAGCTCGGCCTCGACGACGAGGGCGTGCCGTTCGAGGTCCGCAAGGAGGTCACGTCGGCGCTGCGCCGCCTGGCGCCGCTCGGGCTCAGCACCGACATCGTGTGGACGGCGAACGTGCGCACGCTGCGCCACGTCATCGAGCAGCGCACCGCGCCCGGCGCCGAGGAGGAGCTGCGCCTCGTGTTCGACCGCGTCGCCGAGCTCATGCGGCGCGAGGCGCCGCTGCTGTTCGGCGACTTCCGCCGCACCGGCGACGGCGCCTGGGTGCCCGAGCACCACAAGGTCTGAGCGCCGCGGCCGGTCAGCCGGCGCGCCGCTCGAAGAGCAGCGCCGACCAGTCGCCGCCGCTGACCCGCCGGCGCTCGGCCAGGCCCCAGCGCTCGGCGTAGAGCGCGGCGATCTCGTCGGCCTGCTCGCGCAGCAGGCCCGAGGCGATGAGGCGCTCGGGCGGCTCGTCGAAGCGCAGCTCGACCAGCAGCGGCCGCAGGAGGTTCGCCGCCACGGTCGGCGCGGACGGGGCGGGCCCGTCACGCAGGTCGGCGCGCTCGGCGCGGATCCCGACCCCGTTGACCTGCGCGTTCTCGCGCGTCGCCTCGACGGCCAGCGGGTCGAAGTCGACCCCGAGGACCGGATCCCATCCCAGGCGCGCGGCGGCGATCGCCAGGACGCCCGACCCGCACCCCAGGTCGGCGAACGCGCCGCCGGGCTCGAGGTCGAGCAGCAGCTCCAGGCACAGCCGGGTCGTGTGGTGCCCGCCGGTCCCGAACGCCTGGCCGGGATCGATGACGAGGTCGATCCGCGCGTCCGGGCGCGGCTCCTCCCACGGCGGCCGGACCCTGAGCGGCCCGACGTCGACCGGCCGGTGGAACTCCTTCCAGCGGTCGGCCCAGTCGTCGTCGACCTCGGTGGTGACGACCTCGACGAGCGCGTCGCCGGCGGCGGCCTCCAGGTCGGGGAGGTCGGGCAGCTCGCCCGGCGCGCCGTAGATCGCGTACTCGACGCGGTCGCCGAGGTCGACCTCCTCCACCCCGCCGGGCGCGAGCGCGAGCAGCTCGGCGAGCGCCACCTCGGCGTCCTCGCGCCGGACGCGCAGCGCGAGCCGGATCACTGCCGGCCCAGCAGCCGCTTGAGCTTGCCGAGCGTCGACTCGCCTTCGTCGTGGTGGTTGGCGCCGTCGGCCATCGACTCGGCGAGCCGCTCGAGCAGCTCGCGCTGCTCGGCGTCCAGCCGCCGCGGGATCACGACGTTCACGACGACGCGCAGGTCGCCGCGCCGGCCGCGCCGCAGCGTCGGCACGCCCTCGCCGCGGACGACGAGCACCTCGCCGGGCTGGGTGCCGGGCGGGACGTCGAGATCGACGGTCCCGTCGACGGTCTCGACCTCGAACGTGTGCCCGAGCGCCGCGTACGGGGCGGGCACGTCGAGCACCGTGACGAGGTCGGCGCCGTCGCGGACGAACCGCTCGTCCTCGCGCACCCGGACGAGCACGTACAGGTCGCCGGACGGCGCGCCCGGATCGCCGGCGTGGCCGCGGCCCGACAGGCGGATCCGCTGGCCGTCCTCGATGCCGGCCGGGATCTCGACCTTCAGCGTGCGCTCCTCCAGCGTCCGCCCGCGGCCGTCGCAGCGCCGGCACGGCTGCTCGGGTATGCGGCCGTCGCCGTGGCAGACGTCGCACTCGACGGTGCGCATGACCTGGCCGAACGGCGTCCGGCTGACCGCCTGCAGCATGCCCTGGCCGCCGCAGCGCTCGCACGTGCGGATCGGCGTGCCCGGCTCGGCGCCGTTGCCGTTGCAGGCCGAGCAGCGGTCGACGACCTCGTAGCGGACCTCCTTCTGCGTGCCGTGGACGACGTCCGCGAGGTCGATCTCGACCTGGGCGGCGACGTCGCCGCCCTGCGCCGGGCCGCGGCGGCCGCCGCCGAAGAAGCTCGACCCGGTGCCGCCGCCGAAGAACGCGTCGAGGATGTCGCTCAGGCCGCCGAACGAGCTGAAGTCGGTCGGCTGGTAGCCGCCGCCGCGCAGGCCCTCGTACCCGTAGCGGTCGTAGGTGGCGCGGCGCTCGGGGTCGCTGAGGATCTCGTACGCCTCGGCGACCGCCTTGAACTTCTCCTCCGCGTCCGGGTCCTTCGAGACGTCCGGGTGCAGCTCGCGCGCCAGGCGGCGGAAGGCCTTCTTGATCTGGGCATCGTCGGCGTCCCGGGGAACCCCGAGCAGCTCGTAGGCGTCGGCGGGCATCAGGCCTCGTCGTAGACGGTCTCGATGTAGCGGGAGAGCTGGTGGGCGGCCTCACGGACCGCGCCGATCGCGCCGCCGTAGTCCATCCGCACCGGACCCATGAGCGACACCGTGCCCAGCCGCCGGGCGGGGAGGCCGTACGCGGACGCGACGAGCCCGAACGAGCGCAGCTCGGGCCGCTCGTGCTCGCCCCCGATGCGGACCATGATGTCGCGCACCGCGAGCGCCTGCCGCAGCACGGAGAGCAGGCCGACGCGGCGCTCGAGCGTCGTCATCATCTCGTTGATCTGCTCGAGGTCCTGCAGGCGGTGCTCGGTGATGAGCCGCGCCGCGCCCTCGACGTACAGCGTGTCCTCGGCGGTGTCGGCCAGCTCGGTGAACGCGGGCGTCAGCGCGTCGAGGAACCGCCGCTCGGTCGGCGGCAGCGTCGGGTCCTGCAGGCGCTTGAGCAGCATCCGCGCCCCGAGCCCCATCCCGGTGAGCTCCTCGTTGAGGTACTCGGCGGCCCACGACACGAGGCCCGGGTCGACGGGCTCGTCGAACGTGAAGATGCGCTTGGACACCCCGCCGGTCGAGGTGATGATCACGACCATCAGCACCTGCGGCTGGAGCGTGAGGACCTCGATGTGACGGATCTCGGCGGTCTCGAGCGGCGGCGCGGTGACCATCGCCAACAGGTTCGTGACCTGGCTGAGCGTCTCGGTGGTCGCGCGCATCGCCTCGTCGACCTCGTGGCGGACGAGGTCGAGCTCGAGCCGCGGCCGGCGGACGAGCTCCTTGCCGCCGGTCTTGTCGAGCAGGTGGTCGACGAAGTAGCGGTAGCCGGCGTCGGTCGGCACCCGCCCCGCCGAGGTGTGCGGGTGGGCGAGCAGGCCCTCCTCCTCCAGCATCGCCAGCTCGTTGCGGACCGTCGAGGGCGCGCACCCCAGGTCCGGGTCGGCCGCGAGCGTCTTCGACCCGACAGGCTGACCGGAGTCGAGATACTCCTCGACGACCTTCCGCAGGATGAGCTGCTGGCGGGGCGTCGGCACGCCCTCCAGTCTAGGAGCGCGGTGGGCGGCCGATTCAGCGGAGATCGAGCTCGGCCTCGGCGTTCCGGATGATCTCCCGGTCGCCCTGCCGGGCGACCGTCTCGACGATCGCGCGCCCGTCGGCGACCTCCCTGACGCGGCTGGTCACCTCGACCTCCTCCTCGGGCAGGCCCATCCCGCGGAACTCGACGCTCAGGCGCCGCAGCGCGTGCGGCCCGCCGGCGGCCTCGGTCTGCGCCCGCGCGACCTGCGCCATCGTCCACAGCCCGTGCAGGATCCGCCCGGGCAGGCCGACCTGCCTGGCGAACTCCTCGTCGACGTGGATCGGGTTGAAGTCGCCGGACGCGCCCGCGTAGCGGACCGTCAGGTAGCGGTCGGGCGTCACGCGCAGCGCGGGGAGCTCGTCACCGGGCTTCATCTCAGACCTCCCGCACGATGTTGGTCCACGTGCCGACGCAGACGGTCTCGTCGCGCTGGTTGCGCGACACGGACTCGAAGACGTAGAAGCCGCGCCCGTCGCGCTCGGAGATGTCCTTGACCGACGCCTCGGTGCGGATCTCGTCGCCGGCCACGACGAGCGGCCCCCACCGGAACTCCTGGCCGCCGTGGACCATCAGCGCGAAGTCGATCCCCACCTGGGGGTCGAGGACCGCGGCGGCCAGTGCGGGCGCGGAGTAGACGACACAGAACATCGGCGGGGCGACGACGTCGGCGTAGCCGGCGCGGCGGGCCTCCTCGTGGTCGAGGTGGAGCGGGTTCGTCTCGCCGACGGCGAGCGCGTACTCCTTGACCTTCTCGCGCCCGACGGCGTAGGTGGTCTGCGGGTAGCGCTTGCCGACGGCCGCGGTGCTGACGGGCATGGGGCCGATCATGCCCGGCGGCGGGGGGTGGTATCCGCGGTCGGGGGGTGGTCGTCGTGGTCGGGGGGTGGTCGTCGTGGTCGGGGGTGGTCGTCGTGGTCGGGGGTGGTCGTCGTGGTCGGGGGTGGTCGTCGTGGTCGGGGCCTGCGGCGGGTGGTCTGCGCCTTGGCGTTTCGGGCGGTCTGGCTCGCTCCGCGCGGGGGCCGGTGGTGGCGAGCCTGGTGTGGTCTGAACGGCCGCTGGTGAGGCGGTGTGGGAGCGGGTTCGCTCCGCGCTCACCTCCCCGGCTTTCCCTCGGCGCGCGGCCGGCCGGGGCCGGCCCCGCGGCTACCCGGGGTCTGACCCCTTTCCTGGCTTCGGCGTCCACCTCGGGCCCAACCGCCACTGCCGCACGACACTCTGGTTCCAGTTCTCGGATCGGGGTCAGACCCCGCCTGCACACCCCGATCGCCGGGAGCCGGCGCGCCCCTTGGCCCGGCCGGGCCGGCGGGCGAGCGGCGGCGCGCCACCTCCGGACGGGTGTGTCGACTCGTCCCGGCATCACCGTCATGAGTCGACACACCCCGCCGGGCCCGGGATGGGTGTGTCGTCTTGTTCCGGGATGACCGTGATGAGTCGACACACCCGCGTGGCGCTGGCGCGTCCCCGCTCGGATCGGGTCCGGCGGTGTGCGTCCGCGCGGCCTCGCGCCCCGCGCCCCGCGCCCCGGCCGGCGCGACCGCGCGCTCGGGCCCGACCCGCCCGCGCCGGGCGAGCCGGACGAAACGGTCGATCCAGCGCGCGTTTCATCCGGCTCGCTCCCCGCAGGGCCGGTCTGGACGCGCCTCGCCGGACGAGCCGGACGAAACGGTCGATCCAGCGCGCGTTTCATCCGGCTCGCTCTCCGCGGGGCCGGCCTGGACGCGCCTCGCCGGGCGAGCCGGACGAAACGGCCGGTCCAGTGCGCGTTTCATCCGGCTCGCTCCCCGCAGGGCCGGCCTGGACGCGCCTCGCCGGACGAGCCGGACGAAACGGCCGCTCCAGCGCGCGTGTCATCCGGCTCGCGCCCCACGACGCCGACCCGCGCGCCCGCCACGACACGAGCCGGACCAAACGGTCGATCCAGCGCGCGTGTCATCCGGCTCGCGCCCCACGGAGCCGACCCGCGCGCCCCCCACGAAACGAGCCGGATCAAACGGCCGCTCCAGCGCGCGTTCCGTCCAGGTCGCCGACCAGGAGGCTCCCGAACACGAACCACGCGCACACCCGACCCCGCAAGACGGCAGACCCGCCACGCCCGGCACGCACCACCCAGCCTCACCAGCGGCAGTTCAGACCACACGACACCCCGCCACCACCGGCCCCGCACGGAGCGAGCCGGCCCGGCACCACCGGCCCCGGGCCCGGACCACCCGCCGCAGGCCACCGCCCCCTCACCCCACCGCAGCCCCGATCGCCGTCACCGCCGACGCTACGAGCAGCACGGTGACGATGCGCCCGTGCGCCCGCGGCGACAGGCGGTCGAAGATCCGGTGGCCGAGCACGCCGCCCGCCAGCACGGCGACCGGCAGCGCGACGGTCACGGTCGGGACCGTCAGCTCGCCGGCGGCCAGCAGCGTCGCGGTGGTCAGGACGCCGAGGACGACGAAGACGACCGCGAGCGTGTCGCGCATGACGCGCGGCGCCGCCGACGCGAGGTGGAGCACGAGCGGCGGGCCGCTGAGCCCGGTCGACGTCGACAGCGTCCCGGAGGCCAACCCGGCTGCGGCGCGGGAGGCGGGACGACGCGCCGGCGGCACGCGCCCGGTCCCGGCCGGGGCGAACCTGCGCTGCGCGAGCGCCGCGAGCACGAGCACCCCGACCGCGACCCGGATCGCGTCGGCCGGCACGCGCGTGACGAGCCAGGCGCCGAAGACGAGGCCCGGGAGCGCCCACAGCACCAGGAGCGTCGCCTCGCGGCCGGCGACCTGCGGGCGCTCGCGCCCGGCGGTGAGCGTCACGGTGCTGGTGAAGACGCCGGCGACCGCGAGGATGCTCACGCTCGTGACCGGGTCGGTGACGGCGACGAGGACGGGGGCGGCGACGAGCGCGAAGCCGAAGCCCGAGACCACCTGGACCGCGGCGGCGACGGCGATCGCGGCGATGATCGCGGCGGCGGACACGCCTGCTGACCGTACGACGTGGCGATCCGCGCCCGTTGCGTGGCCACGACCGCAGCGAGCACCCCGGCGGCGGCGAGGACGGTCCCCGGGCCGACGTGCTCGCCCAGGATCAGGCCGGACCAGGTGAACGTCATGAGCGGCTGCAGGAGCTGGACCTGGCCGACGCGGGCGACGCCGCCGCGGGCCAGTCCCGCGTACCAGGCGAAGAAGCCGAGAAACATGCTCACCACCGACACGTAGGCCAGGCCGAGCCACGCGCCGGCCCCGGCGTGCAGGCCCGTCGTCGCGGCGCCGGCGACCGCGATCGGGGTCGTGAGCGGCAGCGCGACGATGAGCGCCCAGCAGATCGTCCGCGCGCCGCCGATCTCGCGCGACAGCGCGCCGCCCTCCGCGTACCCCACCGCGCAGGCCGCGATCGCGCCGAGCAGGAACACGTCCGCGACGGCGACCGCCCCGCCCGACTGCGCGAGCGTGAACGTCAGGACGATGGCCAGGCCGGCGACGGCGGCCGCCCAGAAGAGCGGCCCGGGCCGCTCGCCGGCGCGCGCCACCGCGGCGAGCGCCGTCGCCGCGGGCAGCAGCGCGACGACGACCGCGCCGTGCTGGGCCTCGCCCGTGACGAGCGCCAGCGAGGTCAGCAGCGGGAAGCCGAACACGACACCGGCGGCGACGACCGCCAGCCGCCCCCACTGGGCGCGCGTGGGCAGCGGCGCGCGGACCGCCGCGAGGTAGGCGGCCGCGAGGAGGCCGGCGATCAGCGCGCGTCCGAACGCGACGAGCCACGGGTCGAGGTCGGCGACGGCGAGCCGTGTGGCGGGCAGGGTGAACGAGAACCCGGCGACGCCGAGCAGCCCGAGCGCCAGACCTGCCCTCGCGCGGGGCGCGGCCGGCGTTATCGGCTCGGGACCAGTAGCGTTACTCGCAGTTCTCATGCCCAACGATAACGCTTTTGACCGGGTCGTGGAAGACCTCCGCGCGGCGGCGCTCACGGCGACCCCGGGTGCGCGCCTGCCGTCGGTCCGCGACCTCATGGCGCGCCACCGCGCCGGACCTCAGACCGTCCAGCGGGCGATCTCGCGCCTGGCCGAGGAGGGCCTGGTCGAGCCGCGCCCGGGCCGCGGGACGTTCGCCGCCGCGCCGCCGCCCGCCCCGGAGGGCGACGGCGCCGCCGCGCCCGACCTCGGCTGGCAGGCGCTCGCGCTCGGCGAGGCGGTCGCCGACGCGGGCGACCTGTACGCCCACCTGCGCGCCACCCCGGCGGGGGCGCTCGGCATGTCGACCGGCTACCCCGACGCCTCGCTGCAGCCGACCGGCCTGCTCGCGCAGGCGATGGCCCGCGCCGCGCGGCGGCCCGGGGCGTGGGAGAAGATCCCGACCGAGGGCGTCGAGGGCCTGCGTGCCTGGTTCGCCGCCCAGGCCGGCGGGCGCTTCCGCGCCCACGACGTCGTCGTCACGCCCGGCGCGCAGACAGGCCTGGCGACCGTCATGCGCGTGCTCCCCGCGCCCGGCGCGCCGGTGCTCATCGAGTCGCCCGGCTACCTCGGCGCGATCGCCGCGATCCGCCTCGCCGGCCGCCGGCCGGTCCCCGTCCCCGCCGACGAGCACGGCGTGCGCCCCGACCACCTCGCCGCCGCCTTCGAGGCCACCGGCGCGCGGGTGTTCATCGCCCAGCCGCTGTACGCCAACCCGTCCGGCGCCGTGCTCGCCCCCGACCGCCGCCAGGCGGTGCTCGACGCCGTCCGCGAGGCGGGCGCGTTCCTCGTCGAGGACGACTACGCGCGCGACCTGACGCTCGAGGGCGACCCGCCCGCCCCGCTCGCCGCCGACGACCCGGACGGGCACGTCGTCTACCTGCGCTCGCTCAGCAAGAGCGCCGCGCCCGGCATGCGGGTCGCCGCGATCGCCGCCCGCGGCGCCGCCGGGGCCCGGCTCCGGGCCGCCCGCGTCGTCGACGACTTCTTCGTCGCCGGGCCCCTGCAGGAGGCGGCGCTCGACGTCGTCTCCTCCCCCGCCTGGCGCCGGCACCGGCGCCAGGCGGCCGCCGTGCTGCGCGAGCGGCGCGACGTGCTCGTCGCCGCCATTCGCCGCCACGTCCCCGGCGCGCGCGTCGACCTCGTGCCCCGCGGCGGCTTCGCGCTGTGGGTCGCGCTGCCCGACGGCGTCGACGACGCCGCGGTCGCCGCCGCGGCGGCCGCGCGTGGCGTGATCGTCAGCCCGGGCCGCCTGTGGTTCCCCGCCGAGCCGCCGGGCGCGTACCTGCGCCTGTCCTACGCGTCGGCCCCGGCGCCCGACCTCGAGCGCGGCGCGCGCCTGCTCGGCGAGGTTGTCACGACGCTCGCGGGCTGACCGGCGCACGGGTGGCTACGGTCAGGGCCATGCGGCTGCTCTTCGTCTGCCTCGGGAACATCTGCCGGTCGCCGACCGCCGAGGGCGTCATGCGCCACCTCGTGCGCGAGGCGGGCCTGGAGGACCGGATCACGATCGACAGCGCCGGCACCGGCGGCTGGCACGTCGGCTCGCCGCCCGACGAGCGCGCGACCACCGCCGCGGCACGTCGCGGGATCACGCTCAGCGGCGCGGCGCGGCAGGTGACCGTCGCCGACTTCGACGCGTTCGACCTGCTGCTCGTCATGGACCGCGAGAACCACGCCGAGCTGCTGCGGCGCGCGCCCGACGACGAGGCGCGAGGGAAGGTCCGCTTCCTGCGCGAGTTCGACCCGGAGTCCCGGGCGCGCGGCGACCTCGAGGTGCCCGACCCGTACTACGGCGCCGAGCGCGGCTTCGAGGAGGTGCTCGACCTCGTCGAGGCGGCGTGCCGCGGCCTGCTCGCGGAGCTGTCGGCCAAGGTCTGACGATGCCGGCGCTGCCGCCGACGATCGCCGGCCGCGCGGCCGCCGACGCCCGGCGCGTGGCGGGCGGCGACATCAACGACGCCTGGCGCGTGGAGCTCGACGGCGGCCTCGTGGCGTTCGTCAAGACCCGCGCCGGGGCCGCGCCGGGCGAGTACGCGGCCGAGGCCCGCGCGCTGGCCTGGCTCGCCGACGGCGGCGCCCGCGTCCCACAGGTGCTCGAGGCGACCGACGAGCTGCTCGCGCTCCAGTGGCTCGAGCCGGGCGGTCTGGACGCGGCCGGCGAGGAGGACCTCGGGCGGATGCTCGCGAGGATGCACCGCGCCGGGGCGCCCGAGCTCGGCCACACCGCCGACCCGCTGCGGATCGGCCCGCTGGCGCTGCCGAACGCGCCGGCGCCGTCGTGGCCGGAGTTCTACGCCGAGCGCCGGCTGCGCCCGCTGGCCGAGCGCACCGGGATCGGCGTGGTGCACGCGGTCTGCGACCGGATCGAGGAGCTGTGCGGGCCCGCCGAGCCGCCCGCGCGCCTGCACGGCGACCTGTGGTCGGGCAACGTGCACGCGTCCGGCGGGCGCGCGTACCTCATCGACCCCGCCGCCTACGCGGGTCATCGCGAGGTCGACCTGGCGATGCTCCGGCTGTTCGGCGCGCCGTCGCGACGCACGCTCGCCGCCTACGAGGAGGTCTGGCCGCTGTCGGAGGGCCACGAGGACCGCGTCGAGCTCTACCAGCTCTTCCCGCTGCTCGTCCACGCCGCGCTGTTCGGCGGCTCGTACGTCGCGTCGGCCGAGCGGGTCGCGCGCCGCTACGCCGGCTCGAGCACGACGACGGGGATCTGACGCTCGGTGTACGTCTGGTACTCGGCGTACGGCTTGTAGACCGCGACCGCCTTCGCCCACAGCCGCTCGCGCTCCTCGCCCTCGGCCACGCGCGGGCGCACGCGCCGCCTCTCGCCGCCGGGCAGCTCGACCTCGGTCGTCCCCATCGCCATGAGGTTGTGGAACCACGCGGGGTGCCGGTCGACGCCGCCCTTCGAGGCCACGACCACGAGGTTCGGCTCGTCGGGCGTGTAGATGAGCGGCGAGACGCGCGGCTTGCCGCTCTTCCGCCCGACGTGGTGGAGCAGCAGCACCGGCGCGCCCATGATCTTCCCGCCGAGGCGCCCCTTCGTGGCCCGGAACGCGTAGAGGTTCGCGCGGGTGAAGACCTCGAAGACCTTCCAGAACGGCGAGCTCGACGGCGGTGGCTTGGGCATGCCCGGGGCGAGCGGTCAGGCCGCGAGCGGCTCGGCGGGTGCGGCGACGCCGACCCCGCCGCGGCTGAACTCGATCCCCTCGTCCTCGAGCGAGCCGAACTTCAGCAGCGCGATGTCGCGCAGGTAGTTCTGGTACAGCCGCCACGGCGCCCGCGACCCCTGCCGGGGGAACCGGTCGATCGAGCGCATGACGTAGCCGGACTGCAGGTCGATGAACGGCAGGCGCGGCTCGGACGGGTCGGGCGCCTTCGGCATCGCGATGCGGTAGCCGTGCTCGTCCATGTGCCGCAGCATCCGGCACAGGTACTCGCACGTCAGGTCGCACTTGAGCGTCCACGAGGCGTTCGTGTAGCCCAGCGCCATGACCATGTTCGGCACGCCGCTGAGCATCATGCCCTTGTAGCCGACGGTCTCGGACAGCTCGACCTCGCGGCCGTCGACCTCGAGCTCGACACCGCCGAGCGCGAGCAGGTTCAGCCCGGTGGCGGTGACGACGACGTCGGCCTCGAGCTCGGCGCCCGACGTGAGCCTCAGCCCGCGCTCGGTGAACGTCTCGATGGTGTCGGTCACGATCGACGCCTTGCCGCGGCGGATCGCCCGGAACAGGTCGCCGTCGGGGACGAGGCAGACGCGCTGGTCCCATGGGTCGTAGCGCGGGCTGAAGTGCGTGTCGACGTCGAAGCCCTCGGGGAGCTGGCGCTCGACGCCGCGGCGCAGGGCGCGCCGGACGACCTTCGGGGCGCGGCGGCTGAGCTGGTAGAACGCGGCCTGGACCGTGACGTTCTTCCACCGCGTCACCGCGTAGGCGAGCTTCGAAGGCAGCGCGCGGCGCAGGCCGTTGGCGACCGGGTCCTCGCCGGGCAGCGTGACGATGTAGGTCGGCGAGCGCTGGAGCATCGTCACGTGCGCGGCCTGCTCGGCCATCGCGGGGACGAGCGTCACGGCCGTCGCGCCGCTGCCGATCACGACGACGCGCCTGCCGGCGTAGTCGAGGTCCTCGGGCCAGTGCTGCGGGTGGATGATCGTGCCGGCGAACCGCTCGGTCCCGGGGAACTCCGGCGTGTAGCCCTCGTCGTAGCGGTAGTAGCCGGTGCACATGAACACCATGCCCGCCGTCATCTGGACGGTCTCGCCGGTGTCGGTGCGCTCGACGTCGAGCGTCCAGCGCGCGTCGGCGCTCGACCACCGGGCGGCGGTCGCGCGGTGGTTGAAGCGGATCTTCTCGACGGTGCCGTCGCGCCGGGCGGTGTCGCGGACGTACTCGAGGATCGAGGGGCCGTCGGCGATCGACTTGGCGCTCTTCCACGGCCGGAACGAGTAGCCCAGCGTGTACATGTCCGAGTCCGAGCGGATGCCCGGGTAGCGGAACAGGTCCCAGGTCCCGCCGATCGCGTCGCGCGCCTCGAGCAGCGCGAAGCTCTTGCCGGGGCACCTCTCCTTGAGGTGGTGCGCGGCGCCGACGCCCGAGAGGCCAGCACCGACGATGAGGACGTCGACGTGATCGGTGGCCATGACACGAGATCATGTCGTATTCGCCCCGCCCGCGTCGAGGACGCGCCTCGCGCACCACGCGCAACCGGGGCCCCGGCCCTGGGCCATCCGTCCATCCGCCCCGGGGAGACCGGCCCGGCGCGCCGATACCCCGGCCCATGTCCTTCCCCCGGCCCCTCCTCGTCGTGCTGCTCGCGGCGCTGCTGTGCACCGCGCTCGCGAGCTCGACCACGGTCTCCCCCGCCCACGCCTCCCACTCCGGCGCCGCCGAGGCATGGGACGAGGAGGGCTGGGACGACGACCCCGCGAGCTGGGACGAGCCCGCCCCGGACGAGGAGTGGCAGGACGCATGGGACGACGGCCGGCAGGACGAGGTGTCCGGCGGCGCGGGCGTCCCGGCCGACGCGGCCGTGCCCGCCGACCCGGCCGGCGGCCTGCCCGCGACCGGCTCCCCCGCGCCCCGGGCGGGCACGACGACCAGCGGCGCGATCAACCCGGCCAACGTCCCGTACGGCAGGCTCATCGCGCAGGCTGCGCGGCGCCACGGCGTGCCGGTCGCGCTCTTCACCGCGCTCGTCTGGCAGGAGTCGGGCTTCAAGCCCCGCGCCAGGAGCCGCGCCGGCGCCCGCGGCCTGACCCAGCTCATGCCCGCCACGGCGCGCGGGCTCGGGGTGCGCAGGATCTACGACCCCGCGCAGAACCTCTCGGGCGGCGCCCGCTACCTGGCCGCGCAGCTCGCGAGGTTCGGCAGCAAGCGGCTCGCGCTCGCCGCCTACAACGCCGGTCCCGGCGCGGTCGTCCGCCACAAGGGCATCCCGCCGTACGCCGAGACGCGCGCCTACGTCAAGCGCGTCCTGGCCTACGAGGCGCGCCTGAAGCGCGCCGGCGTGCGCTGACCTGACCCGGCGCGACCCGATCGGCCACCATCCGGCCTAGGGCTCGGGCTGGACCGGGAGGTTCTCGGCCTCGCGGGCGTCGGCCTCGCGGCGGCGCGCGGCGGCCTTCGCGTCGGCGGCGGCGCGCTCGGCGGCTCCGCGCTTGCGGGCGGCGTCGTTGCGCTTGGCGATCTCGGCCTTCTGCGCGCGCCAGGCGGCGTCGCCGCGCAGCTGGGGGGCGTCTCGGTCGGACATGGACGAACCTCGCTCTTGCTCGGAGGACAACCGGTCAGCGCAGCGCGCCGGACGGCAGGATGAAGCGCAGCGGCGTCGCCTCGGACGTCTCGACGTCGCTCGTCGGGCGGCTGTGCAGGCCACGGGACGTTCGCGGCGGCACGAGCTCCTCGGCGACCCCGCCGTGGGCCTCGATCCACGCGACGATCGCGGTGAAGTCGGCGCCGGCGGCGAGCAGCGTCGCCCGCTCGACGACCGTGCCGCCGGAGCGGTGTGGTCGGCCGAGCCGCGCGAGCAGCGTCCTGATCTCGTCGTCGTCCGGCGGGCCCGCCTCGGACGCGAGGTCCTCGGGGGCTTCGTGTCGGTCCGTCACTGGCGCCGCTCCTTCCACTCGATGCGGCGGCGGCCGCGTCCTCAGACCGTAGCGCGGATCAGGCCCGCGTCGGGCAGCGCTCGAGCAGCGCCGTCATCTCGTCGGCCGGCACCGGGCGGCCGAGGTGGAAGCCCTGGCCCAGCTCGCAGCCCATCGCGCGCAGGCGCTCGACCTGGTCGCCGCGCTCCAGGCCCTCGGCCACCGTCCGCAGCCCGACCGTGCGGGCGAGGTCGACGATCGACCGGACGAGCGGGCCCGCCGAGTCGAGCGCGTTCATGAACGAGCGGTCGATCTTCAGGAAGTCCACGTCGAACTGGTGCAGGTGCGCGAGCGAGGAGGCGCCGGTGCCGAAGTCGTCGATCGCGACGGCGACGCCCAGCTCCTTGACCCGCGTGAGCTGGTCGAGCGTGTGGCCGACGTCGCCGGCGAGCGCGCCCTCGGCGATCTCGAGGATGAGCGCGTGGCCCGGCAGGCCGTGGGCGGCGAGCGCGCGCTCGACGGCCGGCGCGAACAGCTCCGACCGCAGCTCGGCGGACGACACGTTGACGCCCATCCCCAGCCGCGGCGCCGGGCCCGCGCGCCAGATCGCGTGCTGGGCGAGCGCGCGGTCGAGCACCCAGGCGCCGATCTCGTCCATGAGCCCCATCTCCTCGGCGATCGGCACGAAGACGGTCGGCGGGACGAGCCCGCGCTCGGGGTGGCGCCAGCGCAGCAGCGCCTCGACGCCGGCGATGGCGCCGTCGGCGAGGTCGACGACCGGCTGGTAGGCGAGCGAGATCTGTCCGCCGGCGAGCGCGGCCTGCAGGTCGCTCTCCACCGCGACGCGCTCGCGCAGCGCGGTGCGCATCGACGGGTCGAACTCGGCCCAGTGCCCCCGGCCGTGGTGCTTGCCGCGGTACATGGCGAGGTCGGCGTCGCGCAGCAGCTCGTCGGGGTCGGCGTCGCCCCCGCCGGCGTACGCGATGCCGATCGTCGCGCCGACCGAGACCTGGCGCCCCTCGATCTCGAACGGGTGGCGCATCGCGGCGATGATCCGCTCGGCGACGGCGGGCGCGTCGACCCGCGTGCGGTCGTGGTGGAGCAGGATCGCGAACTCGTCGCCGCCGAAGCGCGCGACGGTGTCCGAGGCCCGCACCGAGCGGGAGAGCCGCTCGGCGACGAGGCGCAGGAGCTGGTCGCCGGCGGCGTGGCCGATGCTGTCGTTGACCGCCTTGAAGCGGTCGAGGTCGACGAACAGCACGGCAACCTCCCCGCCCTGGCGCGCCGCGAGGGCCAGCGCCTGCTCGAGACGGTCGGCGAAGAGCGCCCGGTTCGGCAGGCCGGTCACCGGGTCGCGGTAGGCCTCCTCCATCGCCTCGACGGTCCGCGCGTCGGTGAGCGCGATGCTCGCGTGGCGGGCGAACGCCTCGATGAGCTCGCGCTCGGAGGCGTCGAGCGGCGCGTCGGGCGTGACGGTCGCGACGAGCGCGCCGGCCGGCCGGCCGTTGACGTGCACGGGCGCCGCGAACGTGTGCTCGGCGTCCCCGGGGCCGCCGTGGCCGGCGCGGGCGGCGACGATCGGGCGCGCCGGGTCGTGCGGGTCGTCGAGGACGAGCGCGACCGGGCGGTCGCCGACGAGCGAGCTCGCCTCGCGCGTGACCGCCGCGAGCACGTCGGAGAGCGGCGCGCGCTCGGAGATCGCGCGCTGGATGCCGAGGAGGCTCTCGAGCAGCCGCTGCCGCGTCTCGAGCGCGTTGCGCAGCTCGCGCTCGGCCTCCAGGGCGCCGATCATCCGCAGGCTCAGGCCCAGGCCGCTCGCCATGCCGAGCAGCAGGTTGCGCTCGCCCGTGGTGAACGGCTCGTGCAGCCGCAGGACGACCAGCCGGCCGCGGGTGCCCTCGCTCCAGCGCGCGGCGGCCACGTGTGCGCGGCCGATGCCGGGCAGCTCGAACTCGCCGCGGGACGCCTCGGCGAGGCCGGGCGGCACCTCGCCGTCCGCGAAGCCGATCGTCGCGCGCACCTCGCCGTCGAGGACGACCACGCCGAACTCGGCGTTGAACTCCTCGGCCGCCATCTCCGCCGCGATCGCGATCGCGCCCTCGACGTCGGAGGCGCGGCTGACCGCCGCGAGGAACTCGACGAGGTAGTGCGGTGAGGCGTCCATCTCCCTCATGGCCTCAGGCGAACGCGAGGACGACGAGGCTGGCGTTGTGCACCCCGCGCGAGCCGCGGGTGCGGGCGATCTCGCCGTACGTGTAGAAGCCGCCGACCGGAACGCCGGGAGCGCGCTCGGCGATGAGCTCGACCTCGCGGGCGAGGCCCTCGTCGCCGAGGATCGTGCGGCGCGCGACGCAGTCGAACGCGATGATCCCCCGCGGAGCGTGCCCCTCGAGCATCCCCAGGGCGGCGTCGCACGCGTCGACGGTGCCGGCGAGCACGCTCTCGGCGTCGCCCTCCATGATCGAGATCAGCGTGCCCTGCGGGACGTCGCCGCACATGAGCGAGCGCTCGTCGAGATCGGCGCCGAGCGCCGCGCGGATGTCCTCGCCCCCGGGCCGGGTGAGGCCGAGCGGATAGTGCAGCCCGATGCGGCGCAGCTCGTCCGCGTCGAGGACCGTGGCGTCGGCGCCGGTCCGCCGCGCGTAGACGTCGAGGGCGGGCTCGTCGTCGAGGCTGAGCACGCGCTCGCCCCGGCTCTCGGTCACGAAACGTGCGGCTCGCCGAGCGGGCGCCACCCGTGGCCGACGCCGATCCCGATCGGGGCGTCAGAGCCGATCGCCACGCCGACGACCGCGCCGGTCAGCACGTCCTCTCCGTGGAGCTGGTGGGTCTCGCGCATCGCCAGGTCGTCCCCCGCCGCGCCGCCCACGAGCCGGACGCCGGCGCCCACGACGGCGTACGCGCCGCGGATCACCCCGCTGCGGTCGCCGGTCAGGCCCTCGGTGATGAGCAGCAGCGCGCGGTGCGGGCGGGAGATGCCCTCGATCGCGGCGGCGACGGTCGCCCCTGCCTGACGGGCGCCGTCGGCGAGCGAGGCCCGCGCGGTCCGGACGTCCAGGCCGTCCCCGCCGAGCGCGACGACGACGACGTTGCCAGAGCCGGCGACGGTGCCCGCGATCTCGCCGGCGGTCGTGCACCCGGCGACCTGCGCCTCCGGCGCCTGCGTGCGCAGGGCGGCGCCGATCGCGCCCAGGTCGTGGCGCGGGGTGGCGAAGACGAGCAGCAGGCGGGCGGAGCGCCCGGCGAGGGCGGCGCCGGCTGCCTCACGGGCGGCGTCCGCGGCGTCCTGCGACGCCGACGAGCCGACGCCGACCCAGCGATCACCGCCGGCGGAGGGCGGTTCGGGTGTCATGCGGACTGCTTCGGCCGATCGACCGAGGGCCGGACACCCGATTGGACGATCGGTCGCGGCGACGCGAGCGGTGTTCTAGACGGCTCCGGGCGCCCGTCTAGGACTTCGCGGCGGCGTTGTCGCCCAGCTCGAGCACCGCCAGGAACGCCTCCTGCGGGACCTCGATGCGCCCGACCTGCTTCATGCGCTTCTTGCCCTCCTTCTGGCGCTCGAGCAGCTTGCGCTTGCGGCTGATGTCGCCGCCGTAGCACTTCGCGGTCACGTCCTTGCGGTAGGCCTTGACCGTCTCGCGGGCGATGATGTGCGAGCCGATCGCCGCCTGGATCGGCACGTCGAACTGCTGGCGCGGGATCTTCTCGCGCAGCTTCTCGGTGAGCGAGCGGCCCGCCGCGTACGCCTTGTCGCGGTGGACGACCATCGACAGCGCGTCGACCGGGTCGCCGCCGAGCAGGATGTCGAGGCGGACCATGTTCGACGGCCGCATGCCGGTGATCTCGTAGTCGAACGAGGCGTATCCGCGGGTGCGCGACTTGAGCTGGTCGAAGAAGTCCAGGACGATCTCGGCGAGCGGCAGGTCGTACTGGATCTGCACGCGCTCGGCCGACAGGAAGTGCATGCCGACGTGCTCGCCGCGACGCTCCTGGCAGAGCTCCATCACCGCGCCGATGTCCTCCTTGCGGCACAGGATCGACCCGCGCACGTACGGCTCGCGGACCTCGGCGATACGTGCCGGGTCGGGCATGTCGGACGGGTTGTGGACCTCGACGGTCGAGCCGTCGGTGAGCGTCAGCTCGAACGACACCGACGGCGGCGTGGCCATGAGCTCGAGGTCGTACTCGCGCTCGAGGCGCTCGCGCACGATGTCCATGTGCAGCAGGCCGAGGAAGCCGCAGCGGAAGCCGAAGCCGAGCGCGTCCGACGTCTCGGGCTCCCAGCTCAGCGCGGCGTCGTTGAGCGTGAGCTTCTCCAGCGCGTCGCGCAGGTCCGGGTAGTCCTCGCCGTCGATCGGGAACAGGCCGCAGAACACCATCGGCTTGACCTCGCGGTAGCCGGGCAGCGGCTCGGTCGCCCCGCCGTCCTTCGTGGTCAGCGTGTCGCCGACGCGCAGCTTCGTGACGTCCTTGACACCGGTGATGAGGTAGCCCACCTCGCCGATGCTGAGCTGGTCGGCGGGCGTCATCGCCGGCGTGAAGAAGCCGATGTCGTCGATGTCCGCCTGCGTGCCCTCCTGCATCGCGCGGATCGCGTCGCCCTTGCGGAACGTCCCGTCGACGACGCGGATGTACGCGACGACGCCGCGGTACTGGTCGAACTCCGAGTCGAAGATCAGCGCACGGGGCGGCGCGCCGGGGTCGCCCTCGGGCGGCGGGATCCGCTCGACGATCCGCTCGAGCACCTCGACGACGCCCTCGCCGGTCTTGCCGCTGATGCGCAGGATGTCGTCGGGGTCCTCGCCGATGAGGTCGGCGACCTCGGTCGCGACCCGGTCGGGCTCGGCGCCGGGCAGGTCGATCTTGTTCAGGCACGGGATGAGCTCGAGCCCCGCGTCGATCGCCAGGTACGTGTTCGCGACGGTCTGCGCCTCGACGCCCTGCGAGGCGTCGACGACGAGCAGCGCGCCCTCGCACGCCTGCAGCGACCGCGAGACCTCGTAGGTGAAGTCGACGTGGCCGGGCGTGTCGATGAGGTGGAACTGGTAGGTCTCGCCGTCGCGCGCGGTGTAGAAGACGCGCACCGCCTGCGACTTGATCGTGATGCCGCGCTCGCGCTCGAGCTCCATCGAGTCCAGGAGCTGCGCGCGCATGAGCCGCGGATCGACGGACTTGGTCAGCTCGAGGATGCGATCGGCGAGCGTCGACTTCCCGTGGTCGATGTGGGCGATGATCGAGAAGTTGCGGATGTGCGACGCGTCGGCCACAGCCGCTCAGCATAGGAGCGGGCCCTGCCGCGCTACCGGCGCAGACGGCGGAGGACGAGGCCCTGCACGTAGCGGGCTTCCTCGACCCGCAGCGCCAGGACCGCGGCCGCGTACACGGCGACGCCGGCGGTGAGCGCGGCGCCGACCGCGACCGCCTGCGCGGCGACCGACGTGCCGAGCGCCTCCTCCAGCCCCCGGTGCACGATCCACGCGACGGCGCCGAGCGCGGCGGCCGCGAGCGTCATCCGCGCGACCGCGACCGCCGTCCTGCCCGCCTCCAGCCGGCCCGCGAGCTCGCGCCGCAGCGCCCACGCCTGCAGCCCGGTCGTGGCGGCGGTCGACACGACGGTGCCGAGCACGATCCCCGGGATCCCGAACGGCGCGTAGAGGGCGACGCTCACCACGATGTTCACGAGCAGGCTCGCGACCGCGATCCGGGTCGGCGTCCACGGCTGCTGGAGGCTGAAGAACGTCCGCGTGAGCAGGAGGTTCGCGCCGCTGAACGGGAGGCTGAAGCTGAACCAGAACAGCGCGGACGCGACGCGGTCGGTGTCGGCGGGCCCGAAGTCGCCGTGCTCGTAGACCAGGCGCGTGATCGGCTCGGCCAGCACGAGCGTGAACGCCGCGGCCGGGATGAGCATGAGGAAGATCTGGCGCGTGCCGGTCGCGTTCAGCGCGCGCAGCCCGTCGCGGTCGGCGCGCGCGGCCAGGCGGCTGAGCGCCGGGAACAGCACGGTCGCGATCGCGACGCTGAAGATCCCCTGCGGGAGCATGTAGATGCGGAACGCCGCGTCGATCGCCCGCGGCGCCTGCTCGGAGACCAGCGAGCCGAGCACCGAGTTGATGATGAGGTTGAAGTTGATGAGCCCCAGGCCGATCGTCACCGGGAGCATGAGCACGAGCACGCGCTTGACGCGCGGGTCGCGCAGGTCGAACGACCACTCGAGGCGGAACCCGAGCCGGCGCAGCACCGGGATCGCCATGAGGAGCTGCACGACGGTGCCGGCGACGACGCCGATCGCGTAGGCGTACAGCTCCTCGTCGCCCTCGAACCACGCGCGGCCGAAGACGAGGAACCCGAGGATCACGAGGTTCCACACGACCGGCGAGAGCGCCGGGATCGTGAAGTGGTCGTAGGCGTTGAGGATCCCGACGAGCAGCCCGTTCACGCCGAGCAGGACGACGATCGGGAACATCACCTGGGTCAGGCCGCCGGTCAGCTCGTCGAGGCGCTCGGTGAACTCGTCGCCGGTGAACAGCGGCATCACAGCCGGCGCGGCGATCATGAAGATCACGGTCAGCGAGCCGAGCACGCCGAGGATGAGGAACAGCAGCGTGCTGGCCAGGCGGAACGCCTCGCGGCGCCGGCGCTTCTCGAGCAGCTCGGTGAAGACCGGGACGAACGCGGCGCTCAGGGCGGCGTCGGCGAACAGGCTGCGCAGCAGGTTGGGAACCTGGAAGGCGAGCGTGAACGCCGAGAACGGGCCGCTCGTGGCGAAGTAGCTCGAGGCGACGATCTCGCGCGCGAGGCCCGCGATCCGGCTGAGGCCGGTCGCGACGCTGAAGATGACGGTGTTGCGGGCGATGCGGGGCAGGGCGCGCGGTATATTGCACGGCTTCGCATGGCCAACATCGCTTCCCAGATCAAGCGCAACGCGAGGACCGAGCGTGAGCGGCTCGAGAACCGCCGCTACACGTCGACGATCAAGACGTACTTCCGCCGGCTCGAGGCCGCCGTCGCCGAGGGCGACGAGGAGAGGGCCGACGCCGACTTCCGGAAGCTCGTCTCGACCATCGACAAGGCGGTCAAGCGCGGCGCGCTGCATCGCAACACGGGCGCCCGCAAGAAGGCCCGCGCGGCCCGTATCCGCAAGGGCGCCGGCGCGGCCGCCTAGCCGCTCCGCCGACGTCCCGCGTCCCGTCCAGACGCCCGGCCCGTGCCGGGCGTTTCGTCGTTCTCGGGGGCCGTTCGGGGCAGGCGCGCGCGAGCGCGCCGGGCGATCACCCGCCTAGCGGCGGAGCGTGAGCGTCTTCGAGCTCTTCACGGTCCGCTCGGGCAGGTCGATCTCGGCGCGCAGCCGGACCTGGACCCGGCGCGTGCGGCGCAGGGCGCTGCGGACCTCCTGGGAGAGCTTCAGCCGGACCGTGCCCTCGCGCCGGACGCGGGCGCGGCCGAGCGTCGTGCCGCGGATCTTCAGCTTCCGGGCGTCCTTCTGCGAGACGGTCAGGCGGACGATGCCGCTGCAGTCGTCCGGGCAGGCGATGCGGAGGGTCAGCCCGCGGCGCAGGAGCGTGGCCAGGCGCGGCGTCTTCAGCCGGATCGAGGGGCGGCGCTCGGCGGCCGTCGCGGCGCCCGGCGTGTCGGGGGTGGCGGCCCGCGGCGGCGCGGACGGGATCGCGGGGCGCGGCGGGTGCGGCGCGGGCCGCGCCGCCGGCGGCGGCGTGGGTGCCGGCGCGGGGGCGGGGCGCGGCGCCGGGGCCGGGGCGGGCTTGGCCGGGCTCGTCGCGCGCGGCTCCTCCTCCGGGTACGTGACGACGGGCGGCGTCTCCACCCGGGGGTCGCTGATGACCGCGAGCGGGCCGAAGCGGCGGCCGGCGATGCCGGTGAACGACGACCACGCGCTGACGACGCGCATGCGGGCGATGACCTGCGGGGTCGTCAGGCCGGCGCACGGTCCGGGTTCGCCCGCCTCGCCCTTGCAGAGCGCGACGAGCGCGGCGACGTGCGGCGTCGCCATGCTCGTGCCCGACATCACCGCGTAGGGGGCGCCGCCGCCGCGCCTGGTCGAGGCGACGCACGTGCCGGGCGCGGCGACGAGGTGGTTCTCGTCGGCGGCCTTCGTGGCGTAGTTGCTGAACGGCGCCGCCGTGTCGTCCGCGACGCCGCAGGCGGGGCCCTCGCCGCCGGGCCTGCCGTCGGTGTCGGCGATGGCGGAGACCGTCAGGACCTCGCGGTAGGCGGCCGGAAGCTCGCGGGTGGCCGGGGCCGCGAAGTCGGCGCCGGAGTTGCCGGCGGCGACGACCGGTGTGACGCCCGCGTTCGCCAGGCGGCAGAACGCCTGGTGCTCGTAGTCGGTCTTGCAGGTCGAGTAGGGCCCGTGGCCGCCGAGGCTGAAGTTCGCGACCGTGATGTTCTTCGCCGCCGCGTGCCGGAGCACCCATTCGATCCCGCACAGCAGCGACGCGCTCGTCCCGCGGCCGTTGCGGTCGAGGACCTTGACCGCGTAGAGCTTCGTCCCGGGCGCGACGCCGACGACGCCGGTGCCGTCGTTCTTCGCGCCGATCGTGCCGGCGACGTGCGTGCCGTGGCCGTCGGGATCGTCGTCGTCGGGCGGTGCCCCGCGGGCGATGCAGTTCTCGCCCGGCTCGACGTCGAGGTCCGGGTGGTCGAGGTCGACGCCGGTGTCGAGGACCGCGACGGCGCCGCTCGCCTGCTCGCGCGCCTGGCCGCGCTCGAGCTGCGTGATGCGCCGCACGCCGGCCGGGACGTAGTCGCCGTCGAGCGCCTCGGTCACGGCGGTGGCGCGGAACGTGCGCACCGGGATCACGTCGGCGACCTCGGGGTCGGCCTCGAGCCTGGCGACCTGGCGCGGCGTGAGGTCGGCGGCGAAGCCGTCGAGGACGCGGTCGTAGGTCTGGTCGGCCTCGAAGCCGAGCTTGCGCTCGCGCTCGGCGGTCTCCGCGGCAGGGGTGCGATCGGGGCTCTCGAGCACCACGATCTTCTCGGCGCCCTGGGCGGCCGGCGCGGCGGCGAGCAGCGTCAGGACGACGGCGAGCGCGGCGGTCGGGGGACGGCGCACAGACGGTGGATCGACCATGCGTCCAGCGGGTTGAGGGCCGCGGTCAGGCCGCTGACGCGGGATTTCCTGACCGGCCGGGCGTCCTTACGCGGCGATCGCGTCGATCGTCTGCAGCGCGACGGTGTCGTCCTCGAGCTCCTGGCCGCCGCGGCTGGCGAGCTCGAGGTCGGCGAGCGCCTCGAGCGCGCGCCGGAGGGCGTCGACGTCGGACCGGCGCGCCTCCTGGATGCGCCGGTCGGCCATCCACGGCGGCATCTTGCTCGACTGCTTGATCTGCGCGGGCGACTCGCCGGCCTCCAGGCGCTCGGCGATGCCGAGGACGTCGCGCACGCGCCGGGCCATGAGCGGGACGAGACGGGCGAGCGACTCGCCCTGCGCCCGCAGCTCGAGGTACGTCCGCGTGGCGGTGCGCCGGTCGCGGGCGACGAGCGCGTCGACGAGCGACCAGACCTGCTTCTCGGCCGAGTGGGCGACGACCGCCTCGACCTCCTCGATGCCGAGCGAGGCGCCCCGGCCGTGCTCGATCGCGAGCTTCTCGAGCTCGCGGAGCAGCCGCTGGCGCCGGTCGCCGACCGCGGCGACGAGCGCCTGCGCGGCGGTGGTGTCGATCGTGACCCCGAGCCGCGTGGCCTGGTCCTGGACCCAGCGCGGCAGCTCGCGAGCCTTGAGCGTCTGCTCGGCGCTGACGTCGCCGCCGATCGCCTTGACCGCGGCGTGCAGCGCCTTCGGCGCCTTCATGCGCCCGTCCTCGCGGGCGAAGAACGCGACGGTCGTCTCGGGGTCGAGGTGCTCGAGCACCGGCACGAGGTGGCGCTTGACGTCGGCGTCCTTCCAGCGCTCGACGCCGTCGACGATGACGAACCGGCGCCCGATCGCGAACGTCATCGCGCTCAGCGTGCTCGCGGCCGCCTCGGGGGTCGCGTCGTCGCCCTCGAGCACCTCGGCGCCGCTGGACCCGGGGGTCTGCTCGGCCATCGTCCGCAGGCGCGCGCGGCGCTCGCCGATCCGGCCGTGGTCGTCGCCGTGGACGAGGTACGCGGGCTTCCAGACGGGCGCCATCGGCGAGTGAGGCTACCGACGGCCGCCGATGCCGCAGCGCCGGGACCGGGCGGGCGCGCGGCGCGGCGGCGTCACGGCCCGAGCGGGACGCGGATCGTGCCGTCGCGGTCGGTGCGGCGCACGTCGGGGACCGAGCGCAGCGCGGCGAGCGTCTCGGGCGCCGGGTGGCCGTAGGTGTTGCGTCCCACGGGGATGAGCGCGGTCCGTGGCGTGAGCTCCTCGAGCAGCGCGGGCAGGCCCGGGTCGGCGCTGCCGTGGTGGGCGACCTTCAGCACGTCGACGTCGGGCAGGTCGAGCGGGAGCGTCACCGGCGACTCGGCGTCGGCCGTCAGGAGCGCCGAGCTCGTCGCGGTCCGCGCGACCGCGACGACCGCGGTGAGGTTCGGGTCGCCCCGGCGCTCCTCGCCGGGCGGCGGCCACAGGATCTCGACCGCGATGCGCCCGATCGAGAAGCGCCGGCCGCGCTCGGGGATCGCGCGCGGCTGGCGCGGCGGCAGCCCTTCGAAACGTCCGGTGCCACCCTCCCCGCCCCGCTCGAGCCCGGGACCGCGCCCGTCGAGCACGATCCCGACCGGGAACGCGCGCAGCAGCGCCGCGAGGTTGCCCTCGTGGTCGGCTGACGAGTGCGTGAGCACGACGACGTCCAGCGCGCGGACGCCGGATCCGCGCAGCTCCTCGACGAGCGGCGAGCCGGGCCGCCCGGTGTCGAAGAGGGCGGCGCGCCCGCCGTCCTGCAGCAGGATCGCGTCGCCCTGGCCGACGTCGAGCATCGACAGCGTCGGCTCGGCCGGCGGCGCGGGCGGTCCGGGCGCGGCGAGCAGCGCGCCCGCCGTGAGCAGCACGGCGAGCGGGAAGATCGTCGCCCACCGCGGCCGCAGCGGCGGCGGCACCCCCTTCGCCCGGGCCTCGACCGGCCACGGGCCGGCGCGCGCGAGCGACGACCGGACGAGCCAGCGCCGCGACCGCTCGCCGAGCCGCACGAGACACAGCGCGCCGAGCGCCGCGTAGACCGCGACCGCCGCGGCCGGCCCGGGGAGCGCGACCGGCACGCTCGCGTGCGGCACGGCCGCCGAGGCGCGGGCGAGCGCCGCGAGGTACCCGAGCGGCACGCCGGCGACCGCGTCGAGCACGACGGCCGCCTCCCCGCCGAGGACGCCGGCGAGCGTCCCGAGCCACATCACCGGCGCCACCGCCGGGGCGGCGAGCAGGTTCGCCGGTAGCGACACGAGCGACGCCTGCTCGAAGTGCAGCGCCATGAGCGGCGCGGTCCCGAGCGTCGCCGCGATCGTCAGCGCCCCGGCGTCCGCCGCCGCATCGGCGAACGCGGCCCGCAGCCGGCGACCGCCGGCGCGCATCCGCGCGCGGTGCCGCGCGTCGCCGGCACGGGTCGGGCCGGCCGCGACGGCCTCCGCCCGGGCGGCGCGGACCGCGACGTGCTCGTCGAGCGCGATGGCCGGGCCCCGGAGCAGCCTCCGGAGCCGCGCGTGGAGCGCGAGGATCGAGATGACCGCCGCGAAGCTGAGCTGCCAGCCGACGTCCTCGCAGGCGCGCGGGTCGAGCGCGAGCGTCACGGCCGCCGCGAGCAGCACCGCGTACCAGCGCGAGGACGGGCGGCCGGCGAGCGCCGCGACGAGGCCCGCGGCGCCCATGACGCCGGCGCGCTGGATCGACGGGCCGGCGCCCGCGAGCGGCACGTAGCACGCGACGGCGGCGAGCGCGAGCGCCAGCCGTGGCCGCAGGCCGATGCCCGCCGCGGTGGCCAGCGCGAGGACGAGCGTCGCGAGCAGCATCACGTTCTGGCCGCTCGCGGCGAGCAGGTGGGCCAGCCCGGACGTCCGGAACGCGTCGCGCAGGTCCTCGGGTAGCGCGTGGTCCTGGCCGAGGACCATCCCCCGCGCCAGCGCAGCGCGCTCGGGATCGAGGCCGCGCTCCAGCGCCGCCTCGGCCCTCCGGCGCACCGCGTCGACGGCCGACCGCCGGACGCGGCCCGTCGGCGCCACCTCGTCGGCCTCGAGCACCGCGTGCACGCCGCGGCGCCGCTCGAACGCCTCGCGCTCGCGCAGGTCCCGGAGCCCCCCGCGTGCGCGCACCTCCTCCCCCACCCCGGCCTCGGGGACCCGGACACGGTCGGGGACGCGGAGCAGCACGGTCTCGCCCACCGCCGTGGTCCGCCCAGGCGGCGACCCGGCGCCCGCCGGCCCGCCGGCCGGGGCGCGGGCCGCGCCGTCGCCACCGGCCCCCGTGCTCGTCCCTGGCGCCCGCGGTCCCGGCGCGCGGACCTCCGCGGTCAACCGCACCGGGACGACGGTCGTGCCGTAGGCGCGACGCTTCGGCGGCTCGGTCACGACGCCGCGGACCGTGGCGGTCGGGGCGGGCGCGAGCGCGGTGAGGTCGAGCGCGCCGGCCCGCTCCTGGGCGACCACCGCCCCGGCGACGAGCGCGACCGCCGCCCAGCCCAGCGCGAGCCCCGCCCGCGCGACCGGCACCGCGACCGAGGCCGGGCGCGCGCCGACGACCCGGTCGAGCTCGTCGTCCTCGGCGTGCTCGAGCGGCACCGCGAACGCGCCCCGCGACCGCAGGACGGCCGCGGCGGCGAGCGCGGCGACGCCGGCCGCCGCGAAGGCGGGCGCCGGGGACCGCGGTCCGGCGACGAGCCCCGCCACCAGGCCCGCGAGCGCCACGTGCCGCGGGTAGAGCGCGAGCACCGCGGGCCCGCGCGGCACGCGGAACGGCGGCGTGCGTGGCCGCGGGTTCGGGACGAGATGCGGCGCCGCCCGGACGCGCCGCCCCGTCACACCGTCACCTGCTCACGCAGGCTCGCGAGCCGCTTCTCGCCGATGCCCGGGACGTTCGCGAGGTCCTCGACGGTGCCGAAGCCGCCGTGCTGCTCGCGGTACTCGAGGATCTTCTGCGCCGTCGCCGGCCCCACGCCGGCGAGCGTCTGGAGCTGCTCGAGCGTCGCGGTGTTGAGGTTCAGCGGGACGCCGGGACCGGCCCCGCCGGCCGCCGCGCCGCCGCCCGCACCGCCGGCCCCCGCCGTCCCCGCGCCCGGAGCCCCCGCCGCCGCGCCCGCGCCACCCGGCGGCGGGCCACCCGCCGCCGCGCCGCCCCGCGGCGGCCGCTCAGGAACGACCACCTGCCGCCCGTCCTCCACCTTCGCCGCGAGGTTCACCGCGCCGAGGTCCGCCCGCGCCGTCGGCCCGCCCGCCCGCGCGACGGCGTCGTCGATCCGCGCCCCGGCGCGGAGCCGGTAGACGCCGGGGCGCCGGACGGCGCCCGCGACGTGCACGAGCACCGGCGACGGCGCCGCCCGCTCGACCCGCACGGGCGCCGTGGCCGGCGCGAGCGCCGCCGGCGACGGCGTGCGGGTCAGCCACCGCACCGCGAGGACCGCGACCACCACCGCGGCGGCGACGTACAGGATGAGCTGGCTGCGGGCGGGTGGGTCGGGCACCGCGCGCGACGCTATGTGGCGAGATCACACGGGTCTGCGCAGGGGTGTGCCGAAACCGGCGCACCGGGCGCCTACCGGCGGGTAACGTCGCCGGCTGCACCGCCAGACCGCAGGGGGAATCGACGTCGTGCCATCGTCGCGCCGAGCGCACGGAGCGCTCCTCATGCTGCTGTCCGTCCTCGCGATCGCCGCCGCGACCGGGGCTCCGGCCGCCGCGCAGAAGAAGGACGCCGCGCAGAAGAAAGCCACCGCGCGCGGGTGGACCGCCTACGACCGCCCGGCCGAGTACGGGACCGTCCACGAGCGCGACGTGAAGGTCACGATGAGCGACGGCACCGTCATCGCCGCCGACGTCATCCGCCCCGACGCCCCCGGCCGCTTCCCCGTCCTGCTCCAGCAGACGCCGTACAACAAGCAGCTCATCGGGCCGACGGGCGGGTTCGACTGGTTCGCCGAGCGCGGCTACGCGGTCGTCATCGCCGACGTGCGCGGCACCGGCGGCTCGGGCGGCACCTGGGGCGCGTTCGACGAGCGCGAGCAGCGCGACGGGGCCGAGCTCGTCGAGTGGGCGGCCGCGCAGCCGTTCTCCGACGGCAAGGTCGGCCTGTTCGGCGGCTCGTACATGGGGCTCAACCAGCTCCTGACCGCGGCGCAGCGGCCGAAGGGGCTGCGGGCGATCTTCCCGGTCGTGCCGATGGCCGACGGCTACCGCGACATCGTGTTCTCCGGCGGGCAGATCAACAGCGGCTTCATCCCGCTGTGGCTCGGGCTCGTGACCGCCGGCAGCCTCGCCCCGCCCGCCGACGCGCTGTCCGGCGACCCGCAGGACCTCGTCCGCGCGGCGACGACGCTGCTCGCCCACGCCGGCGGGGCGCTCGACTTCCAGCTCGGCATGCTCGTGAGCGCGATCGCCGGCGGCGACACGACGTTCGACGGCCCGTTCTGGAAGATGCGCAGCCCGCTCGAGGTCGTCGACCGGATCGACGTGCCCGCGTTCGTCGTCGGCGGCCACCACGACCTCTTCCAGCGCGGCGAGCCGCTCATCTACGAGCGCCTGAAGCGTCGCGTCACCGCGCGCCTGGTCATGGGCCCGTGGACGCACGTGCAGGCCGGGCAGGGCCTGCCCGCCGACGGGCTGCCGACCACGCTCAGCGCCCTGCAGCTGCGCTGGTTCGACCGCTGGCTGAAGGGCGTCGACACGAGGGTCGCCGCGATCCCGAAGGTCACGCAGTACGTCCTCGGCGCCGGCCGCTACGAGACCCGGCAGGACTGGCCGGATCCGCGCCTGCAGCCCAAGCGGCTCCATCTCCGAGCCCAGAACAGGCTGACCACCGCCCGGCCGGACACGACCGAGCCCACCGACCGCTTCGTCCAGCAGCCGCTCAGCGGCATCTGCACCCGCAGCACCGACCAGTGGACCGCGGGCCTCGGCTCGGCGATCCCGTGCACGCGCGACGGCCGGCTCGACGAGACGACGGGCGTGAGCTACACGTCCGAGCCGCTCGAGCGCGACCTGCGGCTCGACGGCCCGATCCTGGCGAACCTGTTCGTCCGCACCACGACCCGGGACGCGGTCGTCACCGTCCGCGTCCACGACGTCGCGCCCGACGGCACCCCGACCGAGCTGACCGCCGGCTGGCTGGCCGCCTCGTTCCGCGAGGTCGACCGCGAGCGCAGCCGGTTCGTGCGCGGCCGGCTCCTGCAGCCGTGGCACCCGTTCACCCGCGAGTCCGCCAAGCCGCTCGCGCCCGGCGAGATCGCCGAGATGCCGGTCGAGGTGTTCCCGACGAGCGCGGTCATCCGCCGCGGCCACCGGCTGAAGGTGAGCGTCACGCCCGGCGACTTCCCGCACGCGATCCCGCCGCTGCCGCAGCTCCTCGACGGGCTCGGCGGCCGGGTCGAGATCCTCCACGACCCCGGGCACCCCTCGTCGGTGGTGCTGCCCCGGGTCGGCGCGCGCTGCCCGGGTCAGAAGGGCGCCGGGACCAAGCGCTGCAAGCCGCTCCCCGTGCCGCGGCTCATCCGCGGCTGAGCAGCAGCGCGACGGCCTCCTCGGGCGACGCCGCCGGCACGACGCCGTGCACGTCGTAGCCGAACCGGAGGCCGACGACGCGCTTGCCGGCCTTCAGCCCGAACGCGACCTCGCTGAGCGTCCCGTACTCGCCGCCGACCGCCACGAGCGCATCGGCGGCGCGCACGATCAGGCCGTTGCGCAGCTCGCCCAGCCCGGTCGGGATCGCGACGCCGACCCACGGGTTCGCGGCGGCCCGGTCGAGGCCGGGCAGCAGCCCGACGACGACCCCGCCCGCCTCGGACGCGCCGCGCGAGGCGGCGGCCATGACCCCGCCGAGCCCGCCGGTGACGACCGTCACCCCGCGCGTGCCGAGCAGGCGCCCGACCTCGTACGCGTCCTGCTCCTGCTCGGCCGACGGCGCGCCGGCCCCGACGACCGCGACGACGTCCACCGCGGGCGGCCCTACCTGACGACGAGGTTGACGAGCTTGCCGGGGACGACGATCTCCTTGACGATCTCGCGCCCGTCGACGTGCGACTGGACCTTCGGCAGGTCGCGGGCGAGCGCCAGCAGCGTCTCCTCGTCGGCCGAGGCCGGCGCGGCGACGCGGTCGCGGACCTTGCCGTTGACCTGCACGACCAGCTCGAACGTGTCCTGCTCGAGGAACGCCGGGTCGGGCTCGGGCCACGGCTCCTCCCACACCCGCCGGCCGGTGAGCATGTGGTACGCGTCGGCCCCGACGTGCGGCGCGAACGGGAAGATGAGCGACGCCGCCGTCGCCAGCGCGAAACGCAGCGCGCCCGGCGACGCGTCCCCGCGCTTCTCGTGCGTCAGCTCGTTGAGCAGCTCCATCACCGCGGCGATCGCGGTGTTGAACGTGAAGCGCGAGCCGCCCAGGTCGCTGCTGACCTTCTCGATCGCCCAGTTGGCCTTGCGCATGACCCGGTCGTCGTCGGCGTTGCCCTCGCCGGGCCGGGACGGCGGCGGCTCGACCGGCAGCTCGGCCGCCTCGGCGCACGTGCGCCACAGCCGCGACAGGAACCGGAACATGCCCTCGACGCCGCTCTCGCGCCAGTCGGCGTCCTGGTCGGGCGGGCCGATGAACAGGATGTACGCGCGCGCGGTGTCGGCGCCGTACCGGTCGACGAGCTCGCGCGGGGAGACGACGTTGCCCTTGGACTTGGACATCTTCGCCCCGTCCTTGGTGATCATCCCCTGCGTGAACAGGCGCGCGAACGGCTCCTGGACGTCCAGGTGCCCGAGGTCGGTCAGCGCCTTGCAGAAGAACCGCGCGTAGAGCAGGTGCAGGATCGCGTGCTCGACGCCGCCGATGTACTGGTCGACCGGCATCCAGCGGTCGACCGCCTGGCGCGCCCACGCCGCCTCGTCGTTGCGCGCGTCGCAGTAGCGCAGGAAGTACCAGGACGAGTCGACGAACGTGTCCATCGTGTCGGTCTCGCGCCGCGCCTCGCCCCCGCACTGCGGGCACGTCGTCCGCACCCAGTCCTCGGCGGCCGCCAGCGGCGATCGGCCCTTGGGCTTGTAGTCGCTGATGTCAGGCAGCTCGACCGGGAGCTGGTCCTCGGGCACCGGGACCATGCCGCACTGCGTGCAGTAGACGATCGGGATCGGGCAGCCCCAGTAGCGCTGGCGGCTGAGCAGCCAGTCGCGCAGGCGGTACGACACGGTCGCGTGGCCGCGGCCCTGGCGGTCGAGCCACTCGACGATCGCCTGCTTGGCGTCGGTCGCGAGCATGCCGGTGAACTCGCCGGAGTTGACGAGCGTCTCGCCCTCGGTGTGCGAGACGTACGCCCCGTCCTCGGGCATCTCGGTGCCCTCGGGCGGCTGGACGACCTGGCGGATCGGCAGGCCGAAGGCCTTCGCGAAGTCGTAGTCGCGCTGGTCGTGCGCGGGCACCGCCATGACCGCGCCGGTGCCGTACTCGAGCAGCACGTAGTCGGCGACGAACATCGGGATCTGCTCGCCGTTGACGGGGTTCGTCACCGTGCGGCCCAGCGGCACGCCGGTCTTCGGCCGGTCGGCCGCGCCGCGGTCCTCGTTGCTCGCAGCGGCGGCGTGGTTGACGTAGTCGCGGACGGCCTGCTCGTGCTCGGTCCCCTCGGCCAGGCGCAGCACGTCCGGGTGCTCGGGGGCCATGACGAAGAACGTCGCGCCGAACAGCGTGTCCGGGCGCGTCGTGAACACCGGGTAGTCGATCCCCAGCTCCTCGCAGCGGAACACGACCTCGGCGCCCTCCGAGCGGCCGATCCAGTTGCGCTGCATCGTCTTGACGTGCTCGGGCCAGTCGATCGTGTCGAGGTCGTTCAGCAGCCGCTCGGCGTAGTCGGTGATGCGGAAGAACCACTGCTCGAGCTGCCTGGACTCGACCTCCCAGCCGCAGCGCTCGCAGCGCCCGTCGACGACCTGCTCGTTGGCGAGCACGGTCTGGTCGTTCGGGCACCACTTGACCGCCGCCTCGCGGCGGTACGCCAGCCCGGCCTTGAAGAACTGCAGGAAGATCCACTGCGTCCACCGGTAGTAGGCGGGCTCGTGCGTGCCGAACTCGCGCGACCAGTCGATCGAGATGCCCCAGCGGCGGAACTGGCGCTGGAACTCGCGGATCGCGGCGTCGGTCGACTCGCGCGGGTGCTGGCCGGTCTTGATCGCGTGGTTCTCGGCGGGCAGGCCGAACGCGTCGTAGCCCATCGGGTGCAGCACGCGCCGGCCGGTGCGGCGGTGGTAGTGCGCGACCGCGTCGCCGACCGAGTAGACCTTCAGATGGCCGATGTGCGGCTCGCCGCTCGGGTACGGGAGCATCTCGAGCACGTACGACGAATCGCCCGTCTCGTCGTTCGAGACGTGCCAGGTCTGCTCGTCCTCCCACACCCGCTGCCAGCGGGGCTCGATCTCCTTGGGGTCATAGCGGTGCTCGGCCATCACCCAGGAGCATAGGGTCGAGCACGTCACGCGATGAATCCCGCGCGCGCACGTGACAGCGTTCGTGCGACCGGCGGTCGGCGTATCCGTACGCTTTTTCCATGGACGACCGCGCCGCCGCGCACGTCGCCGAGATCCTCGCCGCGGCCGAGCAGGCCGCCGAAGAGCTGCGCCTGGACGCCGAGCGCCGCATGCGCGAACGGATCGCCGAGGGCGACCGGGCGGCCGAGAACCGGGTGCAGGCCGCCGAGGCCGAGGCGCTGGAGATCCTCGCCAACGCGCAGCAGGAGGCCGAGAAGGTCCTCGCCGAGGCGCGCCGCCAGGCGGAGGCCGAGCTCGAACAGGCCCGCCGCCGCGCGCGCGAGATCGTCGACGAGGCCGGCGCCGTGTCGCGCGAGGTGCTGCGCGACGGGACCGAGCTGTCGGGCAACCTGCGGGAGCTGTCGACCTCGCTGCGCACGAACGCCGAGCTGCTGCTGCGCGACATCCGCCTCGCCCACGCGGAGATGACCGCCCGCCTGGACCAGGCCGCGCCGCCGGACACCCGCCGGTCGTCGAGCGCGAGCATCGACGACCTGGACGTCCCGGAGTTCCACCCGGGCCGCTGAGCGGCGGCTCAGACGATCGCCAGCGCGCCGCGGACGGCGACGCCGACGGTGACGAGCGCCGCGGTGCAGACGGCGCCGAGGAGCCACCGCTCGCGCGCCGAGGGCGCGGGGGCCGGCGTCTCGTCGGGCTGCGGCCGGGCGCCGGGCGTGGTGTCGCGGTCGCCGAGGTCGACCGAGCCGCGCCGGGGCCGTGCGAGCACGAGCGGGCGCTCGGCCGCCCAGACGCGGGCGGCGACGGCGATGAGCGCCGCCTCGGCCGTGATGTCTCCGAACCCGAACAAGCGTGTGGTCCTCCACCGAGCAACTTGCTCAGATCGCTGAGCAAGGCGAACGCTCCCACTCCGGGGCCGGATGAACAAGGTCGTACATCCGTCCAGGGTCGCTTCCCGCGCGCGGGGAGCGCCTGCGGCGGGCTACGCCGCGGCGGGGAGCTCGGCCTTCGGCGCCGCGTAGTCGCGGACGCGCCGCTCGAACGCGAGCTCGGTCTCGAAGTCCGTGTCGTCGGTGTGCTGGAACGCGAGGTCCTGCTGCTCGAGCACCTGGATGAAGATCTCGACGAGCTCGGCGTCGAGCTGGGCCCCCGCGACGCGGCGCAGCTCGGCGATCGCCTCCGCGCTCGACACCGGGTTGCGGTACGAGTCGCGCGAGGTCATCACGTCGTAGGTGTCGGCGATCGAGATCATCCGCGCGATGAGCGGGATGTCGTCGCCGGCGAGCCCGCGCGGGTAGCCCCGGCCGTCGATCCGCTCGTGGTGGCACCAGATGATGTCCGCGACCGGGCCGTAGCCCTCGACCTCGCGGACGACCTTCGCGCCCTGGTACGGGTGCATCCGGATGAGCTGCCAGTCGTCGTCGTCGAGCTTGGAGTCGGCGAGGAGGATGTGGTCGGGCAGGATGAACTTGCCGATGTCGTGCAGCAGGCCGGCGGTGTGGGCGAGGTCCTGCTCCTCCGGCGTGCAGCCGGCCGCCTCGGCGATCGCGCGCGCGTACCGGGCGACCGCGGCGCTGTGGCGGGCGGTCATCTGGTCGCGCATCGACAGCGTGCGGAGCATCGCGGTGAGCACGCCGACCTGCAGCGAGGCGAGCTGCTCGGTGCGCCGCTCGAGCTCCTCCCCGCGCTGCTGGGAGAGGATCAGCTCGCGGTAGAGGTACAGGTAGAGGAAGAACAGCACGACGAGCATCGCGAGCGCGGCGGGGCCCAGCGACGCCTCGGCGTAGATGATCGACGACGCGAGCAGCACCATCGCCGCGTCCGACGGCAGGAGCGGGATGAGGACCTTGCGGATGTGCTCGCGCACCGACGTCCCGTCCACGAGCGCGAACGCCCCCACCGTGATGACCGTGTTGACGGCCTGGGCGACGACGAACCCGGCGACGACGGCGATGACGAACTCGAACTGGTCGGGCGTCGTGCCGAGGCGGTTCGCGACGCCCTCGATGACGAGCCCGCCGACGAGCGGGAACGCCATGTAGTTGGCCAGGTTGATCGGCGCGGCGGCCAGGCGCGGGCGGTAGCGCAGGAACCAGATGAGCGTCCCGAGGACGCCGAGGAGCGCCGCCTGGGTCGGCCCGAGCACGGCCATGGCCACGACGAGGCCGAGGAAGTTGCCGGAGATCGAGACCTTCTTGAACTCGATCTCGATGAGGTCCGCTCCGACGACGAGGGCGAGGAGCGTGACGAGGAGGACAGGATCCCAGTCGCCGCGATCGACGAGCGCCACCGCACCGGCGATGGACGCAAGGAGGATCAGCGAGGCGCCGCCGCAGACGAGCCTGTCACGGGATGACACGTCTCCTTCATCGACAGGCGCGCCCGAAAACTGAGCGGGGGCGACATGCCTTGCACGGCATCGTCGCCCCCGCAAACACGTGGACTACTTGAAACGGAGACCCATGATGGGCGCCCTCCTTCGTAGAACAGAACGACCGCTGGCGGGAACTTTGGACGGAGCTTGAGCGATGTTCAAGGGAATGGACGCTTGTACGAGTCGTTGCGACGCTCAAGAACGGGGTGTCCGCGGTCGATACGTGGTTCGTGCAAGAGATCCTGCGCGCGCTCAAGGTCCCGAGCTTCGGACGGCTCGCCGGCACGTACGCCGTCAACGAGATCGCGGACTGGTTCGCGAGCATCGCCCTGGCCGTCCTCGTCTACGCGCAGACCGACAGCGCGATGGCCACGACGGCGCTCTTCGTGGCGAACCGGTTCCTGCCGGCGTTCGTCGTCCCCGCCCTGTCGGCGAAGCTCGACGCCCTCCCCGCGACGCGGATCCTCGTCGGCATCTACATCGTCGAGGCCATCGTCCTCACCGGCCTGGCGCTGAGCGTCTCGACGTTCCTGCTGCCCGTCGTCCTGCTGTTCGCCTTCGTCGACGGGACGCTCGCCGCGACCGCGCGCGCGATCACCCGCTCGGCCACGGTCGCGCTCATGGAGCCGAAGGGCCTGCTGCGCGAGGGCAACGCGACGATGAACCTGAGCTTCACCGCGATGAACGCGGGAGCGCCGGTCGCCGCCGGCGCGCTGGTCGCGGCGACGGGCGCCGACATCGTGCTCGGCATCGCGGCGGCCCTGTTCGGCGTGCAGGCGACCGTGATCGGCGGTGCGCGCCACCTGCGCGCCGGCGCACCCGAGACGGCGCCGTGGAAGGAGAGCCTCCGCGAAGGCCTCGCCTACGTGCGCGAGAACCGCTTCCTCAACCGCCTGCTGGCCAGCCAGGCGCTCGTGATCGTGTGGCTGACGATGATCCCGCCGATCGAGATCGTCTACGTCGAGGAGAGCCTCGACGCGGGCGAGGTCGGCTACGGGCTCCTGCTCGCGTCGTGGGGCGTCGGCATGGTGCTCGGCGGGCTCGTCTTCGCGCGGGAGCGCCGCCGGCCGATCATGGCGCTCGTCGTCGTCGGCACCGGGCTGCAGGCGTGCGCGTACCTCGGCATGGCCGCCGCCCCCACGCTCCTGCTCGCGTGCCTGGCGGCCGGCGTCGGCGGCCTGGGCAACGGCATGCACTGGGTCGCGGTCGTCACCGCCGTCCAGGAGGCCACGCACGAGCGCTTCCAGACGCGGATCGCCGCGCTGCTCGAGAGCCTCATCACGGCGGTGCCGGGCCTGGGCTTCGTCCTCGGCGGCGCGGTGACCTCGATGACCGACCCGCGTGTCGCGCTCATCGTCTCCGGCGCCGCGGCGATCGTCAGCCTCGTCATCGGGACGCTCGCCACCGGGTTCCGGGCGCCGCGCGTGCGCAGCGCGCCGGAGCTCGACGTCGAGCCCGAGGCCGCGCCCGCGCTGAGCTGATCGCGCGCCGGCCGGGCCGCACGATCGGCCGTCTACTCCTCCGGAACCGTCTCGCGGTCGTCCTCGATGCTCATCCAGATCGGGCCGTGGCGGCCGCCGGCGCGCGGGGCGTCGTAGCGGCCGAGCACGATGTTGACCTCCTCGCCGCCCTCCTCGGGGCTGACGCCGGCCTCCTGCGCGAGCGCGGCGAGGCGGTCGTAGAAGGCCAGGTACTCCTCGCGCAGGCGCTCGCGGCCGGCCTCGTCGAGGCACAGGTGCAGGCGGCTCATGACGAAGTGCGGCTTCTCTCCGGCGCCCGCGGCGAGCGCGTGGTCGACGTCCTCGGCGACGAGGCTCCAGACGATCCGGTACCAGGTCCGGAACTCCGCCGGCCGGTCGAGCATGTGCGCGGTCTCGACCTCGAGCGCGGCGACCGCCCGGTAGTGGGTCTCGACCGCGCCGCGGCGCGGCGTGCGGCGGACGACCTTGAGCAGTCCGGCGTCCGCGAGCGTCCGCACGTGGTAGCTCATGCGCTGCAGCGGGACGTCGAGGCGCTCGGCGAGCTCCTTCGCGCTCACCGGCCCGCGCACGGCCTCGAGGTACGCGCGCACCCTGAGCGGGTGGAACAGCGCGCTCATCCGGTCGTCCTCGAGCCAGAAGTCCCGGTCGAGGACCGGGGTGTGGTCCGCGTCGGCCGGCTCGTCGAGCGAGCCGCTCACGACCGTGCCCTCGCCAGGCCGCGCACCGCGAGCTCGACGGGCGTGTCGCCGGCGAACGCCTCGAAGGTCAGCCCGATCGTCTCGGGGGTGTCCAGGCACGCGGCGAGCACCGCCGCGACGTCCTCGCGCGGGATCGGGGCGCGCCGGCCGAGCTCGGTCGACAGGTCCACCCTGCCGGTCCCGGGCTCGTCCTTCAGCGAGCCGGGGCGCACGATCGTCCAGTCCAGCCCGCTCGCCCTGAGCCGCTCGTCGGCCTCGGCCTTCGCCTCCAGGTACGGGCGCATCGCCTCGGGACCGCTCGCCGGGTCGTGCGCGCCGATCGAGCTGACCATGACGTAGCGCCTGACGCCGGTCCGCTGCGCGGCCTCCATGAGCTTGACCGCCGCGCCGAGGTCGACGGTCCGCTTGCGCGCCGGGCCGCTGCCCGGGCCTGCGCCGGCGGAGAAGACGACCGCGTCGGCGCCGCGCACGGCGTCGCCGAGGTCGTCGGCCGCCTCCATGTCGAGCAGGACCGCCTCGGCACCGTCGGCCTCGATGCCGGGAACGTGGTCGGGGTTCCGCACGATCCCGCGCACCCGATCCCCGCGGCCGCTGAGCAGCCGGGTCAGGTGCCGGGCGACCTTGCCGTGCGCACCGGCGATGACGATGTCCATGTACGGCGACATCATCGCACCAACCGACCCTTGGGCCTCAACACGAAAGCGGCGTGATGGCGGAGGACCGACCGCTCAAGCGGCGGCATCGCCTGCCGATCTCCCGGTCGCGGGCACACGGCGGCGCCTCTGCGGCCCGCCCGCAACAACCAGAACCACGGGCGATACAATGGCCCGAGCAACGAGCTTGGGGCTATAGCTCAGCTGGGAGAGCGCCTGCATGGCATGCAGGAGGTCGCCGGTTCGAGCCCGGCTAGCTCCACTCCGACGAAAGGCCCGCATCCGCGGGCCTTTCGCGTTCCCGGCCGGCGGCGGCTCGCCGGCGAGCAGCGGCGGCGCTCCTCAGCCGGGGATCGGCCCCCTGCCGGCGCCGGTCTCGCGCAGGGCGGCGTGGATGCGGTCCAGGACCTCGCCGTCCAGCCGCACCTCGCCCGCGCGGACCCAGCCCTCCACCTGCCCGGCCTTCCGGGCGCCGACGATCGCGGCGGTCACGCCGGTCTGGTGCAGGGTCCACGCGATCGCGAGCTCGGCCACCGACGCGCCGACGTCCGCGGCGATCGGCTTCAGGCGCTCGACGAACTGCAGGTTCCGCTCGAACCGCTCGCCGGTGAACGGCTCGCTGCGCCGCCGCCAGTCGTCCTCGGGGAGCTGGTCGAAGCGCTCGCGCGACCACCGGCCGGTGAGCAGGCCGGCCTGCATCGGCGAGTACACGATCACGCCGGTGTCGTGCTCGGCGCACCACGGCAGCAGCGACTCGAGCGCGTCGCGGCGCAGGAGCGACAGCGGCGGCTGGAGCGTGTCGACGTGCCCGATCTGCTCGCACACCTCGAGCTGCTCGACCGTGAAGTTCGACAGCCCGCCGAAGCGGATCTTGCCCTCGTCGCGCAGCTCGACGACCTGCCGCCAGGCGTCGTCGAACGACGTCCCGTCCGCGGGCTGCTGGTGGATCTGCAGCAGGTCGATCACGTCGACGCCGAGCCGCCGCAGCGAGTCCTCGCAGTCCTGCTTGATGCGGTTGCCGGCGCGCTGGACGTTGCCCTCGTCGTCCCACACCATCCCGCACTTCGTGAACACGTACGGGCGGTCGGCCTCGGGCATCTCGCGGACGGCGCGGCCGACGACCTCCTCGGAGTGCCCGAGCCCGTAGACCCCGGCGGTGTCGATCCAGTTGATGCCGTGCTCGACCGCCTCGCGGATCGCGGCGATCGAGTCGTCGTCGTCCTGGGGGCCCCACCCGAACGCCCACGGCCCGCCGATCGCCCAGGCGCCGAGGCCGACGCGCGTGATCTCGAGACCGGTCTTTCCGAGCGGAGCGGTGGTCAACTGCGTGGTCGCCATGCGCGGAAGCCTGCACATCTCGCGGCCTCGCGAAACCTTCGCCCGTCCCGGCCGCGCGCTTCACCGCGACCCGGCTCGACCGAGTTCGTCGCCCGCCGGGCCGGCGACTCGGGCCGGCGCGGCGCCGGCTCGCGCGTGGTGACCGTGACCGTGTGGCGGCGCCAGGCGCCGGGCGCGCAGGACGCGGGGTGCCGGCCCGGGCTCAGGCCGTCAGGGCCTTGGCCGGCACCTCGCCCCACAGCTTCTCGAGCGCGTAGAACTCACGCGTCTCGGGCGTGAAGATGTGGACGACCGCGTCGAGGTAGTCCATGAGGATCCAGCGCGCCTCCTGCAGACCCTCGACACGCCGCGGGAGCAGGTCGTGGTCGCGCTTCATCCCCTCGTGGATGCGGTCGTGGATGGCCTTCGTCTGCCGGTCGGTGTTGCCGCTGCAGATCAGGAAGAAGTCCGCGTAGTCGAGGACCCCGCGCACATCGAGCCGGACGACGTCGATCGCCTTCACGTCCCCGGCGTAGCCGGCGATGGCCTCCACGAGCTCTTCCGATGTCATGCGCTCACTTTCGGACGGTAGTACCCACGGGCCCCGATCACGCGGACGACGTCGTCGGGCACGAGGTAGCGGATCGGTCGGCCTTCTCGCACACGCCGGCGGAGCGACGAGGACGAGATGTCCATGCGGGGAAACTCGAAGAACACGAGCCGGTCGGCGCCCCGCAACCGCCCCACCTGCTCGGTGATGTCCCGGCGGCGGATCTCCTCGCGCTCGGCGACCGCGATCGTCGCAAGCTCCAGGACCGCCTCAGGCTCGCGCCAGGTCGGCAGCCCCTGGGCCACGTCACCGCCGACGATGAACGTCAGATCATCCCCCGGGGACCTGTCATGAATCGTTCTCAGCGTATCGACCGTGTACGACGGGCCGCCACGGTCGATCTCCAGCCGCGACACCGCCAAGCGCTCGTCCTTGGCGGTCGCCAGCTCGCACAGCTCCAGCCGCGCCTCGGGCCCCGGGTCGTCGTGGAGCGGCTTGTGGGGCGGCTGGAACACCGGCATGAACACGACCCGGTCGAGGCCGAGCTGCGCGTGCGCCTCCTGCGCGAGCACGAGGTGGCCGATGTGCGGCGGGTTGAACGTCCCGCCGAGGATGCCGATCCTCACCGGCTCACCGGATGTGGCCGTCGCCCTCCACGAGGTACTTGTAGGTGCACAGCTCGCGCAGGCCGATCGGGCCGCGGGCGTGGAGCTTCTGGGTCGAGTTGCCGATCTCGGCGCCCATGCCGAACTCGCCGCCGTCGGTGAACCGCGTCGACGCGTTGACGTACACGCAGGCGGCGTCGACGCCGAGCTGGAAGCGCCGCGCGGCCGCGACGTCGCTCGTGACGATCGCCTCCGAGTGGCCCGAGCCGTGCTCGCCGATGTGCTCGATCGCCTCCTCGAGGCTGTCGACGACCTTCACCGCGAGGATGAGCGCCAGGTACTCGGTGTCCCAGTCCTCGTCGGTCGCGTCCGCGTAGCCGCTGCCCGCCAGCGCGTGGGCGCGGCCGTCGAGGCGCAGCTCGACGCCGAGGTCGCTGAGCGCCGGCAGCACGCGCTGCAGGAACGCGGGGGCCGCCTCGGCGTGCACGAGCAGCGTCTCGGCGGCGTTGCAGACGCCGGGCCGCTGGGTCTTGGCGTTGACGACGATCCGCTCGGCCATGTCGAGGTCGGCGCTCGCGTCGACGTAGACGTGGCAGTTGCCCGACGCCGCGTAGATGACCGGGACCGTCGCGACCTCCTCGAGCGCCTTCTTCAGGCCCTCGCCGCCGCGCGGGATGATCAGGTCGACGAGGCCGTTCCGGGTCGCGAGCTCGGCGAGCTCCTCCCGGCCGCCGGACAAGATCGTGATCGAGCCCTCGGGCAGGCCGGACGCCTCGGCGGCGATCGCCGCGAGGACCGCGTTGGAGTGCTGGGCGCTCGACGAGCCGCGCAGCACGATCGCGTTGCCGGACTTGAGCGCCAGGGCGGTGGCGTCGATCGTGACGTTCGGCCGCGCCTCGTAGACGACGCCGACGACGCCGAGCGGCACGCGCACGCGGCGCAGCGCCAGGCCGTTGGGCAGCCGGCCGCCGTCGACGACCTCGCCGACCGGGTCCGGGAGCGCGGCGATGTCGCGGACCTGGCGGGCGATCGTGGCGACGCGCTCGGGGTCGAGCTTCAGCCGGTCCAAGAGCGCATCCGACAGTCCCGCCTCGCGTCCCGCCTCCATGTCGCGCGCGTTGGCCTCCAGGATGTCGGGCACGCGCGCGTCGAGCGCGTCGGCGATCGCGTGCAGCGCGGCGTCCTTCGCCGCGCGGTCGAGCTGGGCGAGCTGCCGGGACGCGCGCTTGGCCTGCCGGCAGAGCTCGGTGACGGAGGCGGAGGTGACGGCCATGCGGAAAGGGTACGCACCCGCCGCCGTTCACCGGTTGCGCTTGCGCGCCCTGCGCTGCGCCTTGCGCCTGGCGCGGCGGCGGGCGTCGGCCGCGCGGCGGCGGCGCTGCGGATCGTCCTTCGACGGGATCGGCGGCAGGCCGAGCGCGCGGAGCTGCTCGCGCGGGCTGAGCTCGGCGAAGTCCAGCCGCCACGCCGCGAGCGCGTCGGGGTCGGTCGCGTCGACGCCGTCGTCGACCGCGCGCTCCAGGACGCGGAGCAGGAACGCGGCGCGCTCGTCGTCGTCCTCGCTGTCGTCCTGGGTCCAGTCGACGCCCTCGATCGCGTCGACCGAACCGCCGAGCGCGTGCGCCCCGATGTCCAGGCCCATCGCGAGCGTCACCGAGACCTCGGACATGAGCGCGCGGTTCGTCGCCGCGCCGCGCTTCATCCGCTCGAAGACCTCCGCGGCGCCGACCGGCCCGAAGTCGCCGACGTCGAGCGCCCCCGACAGGCGCGCGAGACGCTCCTCCAGGCCGCCCGGGTCCGAGTCGCCGCTCATCCCGCCGCCGACGAGCGCGGCGCCGAGGTCGTCGGACGCGGTGACGAGGAACAGCGACTGGGCGCGCCCGCCGGGGCGGGCGAACCAGACGACGTCGGCGACGAGGCCCGGGCGGACGGCCCGCCACGCCGACTCGACGTCGAAGCGGCCGACGTCGGCGGCGCGCCCGGACAGGTCGACGGGGACGCGGCCGGCCGCCTCGCGCACGACCGGCGGCGCGAGGAGCTGCAGCGCGCGCAGCGTCGCCTGCGCGTCGGGGTCGGCGGTCGAGGAGAGGCGGCCGACGACGCCCTGCGCCTCGTCGCGCGGGCGCTCGGCCGCCCACACGAGCGCCATCGCGAAGCTCACCGCCTCGAGCTCGAGGTCGGCGATCGGCGCGCGGCGCACGTCGCGCAGGAGGTCGTCGACGAGGTCCGCGAACGGCCGCATCGGCCCCCACCCTACGCGCAGGCGGGGTCAGGCGAGGACGAAGTAGTCGCGGTGCACGGCCTCCTCGCCCGCCGCGCCGAGCAGCTCGCGCACCTCGCTCGAGCGCTTGCCGCGGATGCGGCGCAGCTCGGCCGCCGAGAACGCCGCGATGCCCTTGCCGATCACGCCCCCGTCCGCGACGACCTCGACCGCGTCGCCGGCGTCGAAGTCGCCGCGCACCTCGGTGACGCCGACCGGCAGCAGCGACGTGCCGCCCTCGCGCAGCGCCCTCGCCGCGCCCGCGTCGACGACGAGCCGCCCGTGGGCGGGCTTGGCGTACTTCAGCCACAGCTTGAAGCTCGACGTCCGCTCGGCCTGCGGATAAAAGCGCGTGCCCTCCGGCTCGCCGGCCAGCGCGCGGCCGAGCGCGCCGGGCCGCAGGCCGCTGCAGATCGTCGTCGCGATCCCGGCCGCCGTCGCCATCTCGGCGGCGACGACCTTCGACCGCATCCCCCCCGTGCCGAGCGCCGAGCCCTCCTGGCCGATGCTCAGGGCCTCCAGCTCGGCGGGCGAGCGGACCTCGCCGACGAGCTCGGCGTCCGGGTCGCGCTCGGGGTTGGCGGTGTACAGCCCGTCGGTGTTGGTCAGCAGGATGAGCCGCTCGGCCCCGAGCAGGACCGCGATCTGCGCGGCGAGGAAGTCGTTGTCGCCGAACGTGATCTCGTCGGTCGCGGTCGTGTCGTTCTCGTTGATGACCGGCACGACGTCCCACTCGAGCAGCCGCTGCAGCGTCTGGCGCGCGTTGAGGTAGTTCGTCCGCTCGCGCATGTCGTGGAACGTCAGCAGCACCTGCGCCGACGTCCGGCCGCGCTCGCGCAGCAGCTCGTCGTAGACGCGGAACAGCTTGCCCTGGCCGACGGCGCTGGCCGCCTGCAGGTCGGCGATCTGCGACGGCCGGCCGTCGAGCCCCATCACCCGCATCCCGCGGGCGATCGCGCCGCTCGTGACGATCACCGCGCCGGGCAGGCGCGCGACCTCGTCGCAGATGCGCGCGAGCGCGTCCAGGCGGAGCGTGCCGTCGTCCTCGGCGGTGATGCTCGTTCCCAGCTTGACGACCGTGGGTGCCACGGCGCAGAAGCGTAGGAAGCCGCTAGACGGTCGGGTCGAGCTCCAGCTCGACCCCGGCGATCTCGAGATCGTCGCCGGGTTCGAATCCGGCCTCCTCGAGCGCCTGGATGACGCCCATCCGCACGAGGCGGCGCTCGATGTAGTCGGCGGCCTCCTCGTTCTCGACGTCGAAGCGCTGCATGAGCACCTCGACGCGCGGGCCGGTGACCCGGTAGGCGCGTCGCCCGACCTGCTCGACCACGAACCCCTTGTCGCTCCTGGCCGGGCGGAACACCTGGTGCTCGGCGAGCGCCTCGGGCTCGGCGAGCTCGCCGAGGTCGATCGGCGCGTCCTCGGGCACGCGGCGGAACAGCTCGGCGGCGAGCTCGTCCAGGCCCTGCCCGGTGGCACTCGACGTGACGATGACCGGGACGTCCGGCCCCAGGCGCTCGCTCCACTCCGCGCGCGCCCGCTCGGCCTCCTCGGCCGGCACGAGGTCGGCCTTCGACAGCGCGAGGATCCGCGGGAGCTGGGCGAGCCGCTCGTCGTAGCCCGCCAGCTCGGCCTCGATCGTCGCGTGGTTGGCGACCGGGTCGCTGCCGTCGAGCGGCGCGAGGTCCAGGACGTGCACGAGGAGCTTCGTGCGCTCGACGTGCGCGAGGAACTCGTGGCCGAGCCCCTGGCCCTCCGAGGCGCCCTCGATGAGCCCGGGGATGTCGGCGAGCACGAGCTGGCGCTCGGTGCCGTCGAGCGTGCCCAGCACCGGCTCGAGCGTCGTGAACGGATACGAGCCGACCTTCGGCGCGGCGCGCGTCATGCGGCCGAGCAGCGAGGACTTGCCGGCGTTCGGCAGCCCGACGAACCCGACGTCGGCCAGGAGCTTGAGGCGCAGGTCGATCCAGCGCTCCTCCCCCGGCAGGCCGCGCTCGGCGAACCTCGGCGCCTGCCTGGTCGGCGTCGCGAAGTGCTTGTTGCCGCGCCCGCCCGAACCGCCGCGCGCGACGACGACCCGCTGGCCAGGGACCGTCAGGTCGTAGGTCGTGCCGTCGGGCATCGTCACCTGCGTGCCCGGCGGGACGCGGACGACGAGGTCCTCGCCGGCCGCCCCGTGGCGCATCGCGCCCTCCCCGTGCCGGCCGCGGCCGGCCTTGTAGTGCGCCTTGCGCTTGAACGACTGCAGGTCGCGCAGCGACGCGTCGCAGAGCAGCTCGACGCGCCCGCCGTGGCCGCCGTCGCCGCCGTCGGGGCCACCCCGGGGTACATGGGCCTCGCGGCGGAACGACTGACAGCCGTTCCCGCCGGGTCCGCCCTGCACGAAGATGCGGGCCTTGTCGTAGAGCATCCCTCGAGACGTAAGGTAGTCCCATGGCCGACCCCGTCTTCGTCATCACCGGCGCGTCGTCCGGCATCGGAGCCGCCACCGCGCGCGCCGCCGCCGAGGCCGGGCACCGGCTCGTCCTCGCCGCGCGGTCCGAGGACAAGCTGCGCGCGCTGGCCGCCGAGCTCGGCGGCGACGACCGGGCGATCGCGGTCCGCTGCGACGTCACCGAGTGGGCCGACAACGAGCGCCTCGTCGCGACCGCCCTCGACGCCTTCGGCCGGATCGACGTCCTCTTCGCCAACGCCGGGTTCGGCGCCAAGCGCGGCTGGCTCGAGGAGACGCCCGAGTTCTGGAAGAGCATGGTGCTCACGAACGTCCTCGGCGCCGCCTACACCGTCCGCGCCGCGCTCGGTGCGATCAAGGCGTCGACCGGGCACCTGCTGCTGACGAGCTCGATCGCCGGCCGCCGCGTGCTGCCCGGCTCGCTGTACTCGTGCACGAAGCACGCGGTCACCGCGATGGGCGAGGCGCTGCGCCTCGAGCTCGACGGCACCGGCGTGCGCGTGACGCTCATCGAGCCCGGCATGGTCGACACGCCGTTCTTCGACAACCCGGTGTCAGGCGCGCTGCAGCCCGAGGACGTCGCGCGCGCGGTGATGTACGCCGTGGGGCAGCCGCCCCACGTCGACGTGAACGAGATCCTCGTCCGCCCGACCGCCCAGTCCACCTAGACGGGCGGCCGGACGAGAAGACCTACTCCGCGGCGGCCGCAGCCTCCGGCGAGACGACCGACACGACCCGGCCGCGGCGGCCGGTCGTGAACTGCACGATGCCCGGCGAGCGGGCGTACAGCGTGTCGTCGCGCCCCATGCCGACGCCCTCGCCGGCCTTGAAGCGGCTGCCGCGCTGGCGCACGATGATCTCGCCGCCGGTCACGACCTGGCCGGCGAAGACCTTCACGCCGAGACGCTGGCCCGGGCTGTCGCGCCCGTTGCGGCTGGAGCCCAGTCCCTTCTTATGAGCCATTCTTGATCCCCGTGATCTGCAGGCGCGTGAGCTCCTGGCGGTGCCCGTTCTTGCGCTTGTAGCCCTGCTTGGGCTTGAACTTGAAGACGGTGAGCTTCGGCCCGCGCTCGTGCCCGAGCACCTTCGCCTCGACCTTCACCTTCTTCAGCCCGTCGGCGTCGAAGACGGTCTGATCGGAGCGGTAGAGGAGGGGGTCGAGGGTGATGGTGCTGCCCTCGTCGGCGGACAGCCGCTCGACGAGCAGGGTCTGCCCCTCCTCGACGCGGTACTGCTTGCCGCCGGTCTTGACGATCGCGTAGGCCATAGGAGCGCCTCAGGATAGCGAGCCGCTACTCGCTGACCGCGGCCTTCGACCGCCGCCGCCCGCCGCGCCGGCCGCGCCGGCGCCGGCCGGCGCTCGCGGCCTCCTCGGCCGGGTTGACCGGCTCGCCGTCGTCGCCCAGGATCACCGCGGTCGCGGCGGTCCGCCCGACCTCGGTCAGCCGCACGAGCCGCTTCTCGCCGACGAGCGGCCCGGCGCCCACGACGCTGATGACGTAGCCGTCGATCTTCGCCACCGCGTCGTCGACGTTGTACATGTGCGGCTCGACGATCGTGACGAGCACCTCGTCGCCCTCGCGCCACGGGATCGCCTTCTCGGCGACCTCCGAGCGCTTGCCCTCCATCGTGATCTCGAAGTGGTCGAGCGGCAGCGCCTCGGAGCCCTCGAAGTGGAAGTACTTGCCGGTCTGCTCCTCGAGCTCGTGCAGGACGCGCGCGTTCTCGGCCGTGAACTGGGCGCTGACGCGCGGGTTCATCCGCACGAGGAACGCCTCGACGTCGTCCGGCGCCTTCGACGCGATGTCCCGCATCTTGCGCTCGAACTCGATCGCGATCGTCTCCTCGGACTTGATCACGCCCTCGCCGTTGCAGGTCGGGCACGGCCGGCTCATGATCTCGCGCACGCCCTCGGTGACGTTCTGGCGCGTCATCTCGACGAGGCCGAGCTTGGAGATCTCGGCCGTGAACGTCTTCGTCCGGTCCTCCTCGAGCGCCCGGCGCAGGGTCTTGAGGACCTCGTTGCGGTTGCGCGCCCGGGCCATGTCGATGAAGTCGATGACGATGATCCCGCCGATGTCGCGCAGGCGCAGCTCGTTGACGACCGCCTCGGCCGCCTCGAGGTTCGTCTTGAGGATCGTGTCCTCCAGCCGCGCGCCCTTGCCGCGCCCGATGAACGAGCCGGAGTTGACGTCGATCACCGTCAGCGCCTCGGCGTAGTCGATCATGAGGTAGCCGCCGCTGGGCAGGTCGACGCGCCGCTCCATCAGCCCGTCGATGACCTCCTCGACGCCGTACTTCTCGAACAGCGGCTCCTTGCCCTGGTAGAGCTCGAGCCGGTCGACGAGCTCAGGGCCGGTGCGGGTGAAGAACGACGTCAGCCGCTGGTGCTGCTTGGGGTCGTCGATGATCGCCCTGTCGAAGTCGTCGCTGAAGATGTCGCGCACGACCCGGACCGACAGGTCGGCCTCCTGGAAGACCATCGCGGGCGCGGTCGCCTCCGCGGCGCGCTTCTGGAGCACCTCGTACAGCTTGTGCAGGTAGAGCAGCTCGCGCTCGAAGTCCGCCCGCTTGGCGCCCTGCGCCGCGGTCCGGACGATCGCGCCGCCGCCCCCGAGGTCGAGGCCCTTGACTTCCTTGCGCAGCCGCTCGCGCTCCTTGTCGTCCAGGCGCTTGGAGACGCCGATGCCCTCGCCCGTCGGGGCGTAGACCATGTAGCGGCCGGCGATCGTGAGCTCCATCGACAGCCGGGCGCCCTTGGTCTTCAAGGGGTCCTTGACGACCTGGACGATGATCTCCTGGCCGGGCTTGAGGAGGTCGGTGATCTTCTTGCCGCCCTCCTTGCCGCGCCCGCGGCGCGGCGTCTCGACGCCGGGCAGGACGATCTCGTCGACATGCAGGAAGCCGTTCTTGTCGAGGCCGATGTCGACGAACGCCGCCTCGAGGCCGGGCAGGACGTTGTCGACCTTGCCCTTGTAGACGTTTCCGACGATCGACCGCTGGCCGCGGCGCTCGAGGTAGAGCTCCGCGACCCGGTAGTCCTTCGCGTCCTTCTTCTTCTCGAGCAGTGCGACCCGGGTCTCGCCCCGGTCGACGCTCACGAGGACCTGCTTCTTCAAAGGTTCAATCCTTTTCTCGCCGTGCGTGCCTGCACGTGAATGGACTGCAGGAGGCCCACGGCCAGGAGCGTCGTCAGCACAGACGATCCGCCGTAGGACATGAGGGGGAGCGGGATGCCGGTGATCGGCATGATCCCGATGTTCATGCCCACGTTGATGAAGACCTGGAACAGGATCATCGCGACGAAGCCGCCGGCGATGATCGCTCCGAACAGGTTCTTCGCCATCGTGAGGATGCGAAGCGCGCGCCAGACGAGCAGCGCGTAGAGCGAGAGCACGAGCGCGGCGCCGACGAACCCCCATCGTTCGCCGACGACCGCGAAGACGAAGTCGGTGTGCTCCTCCGGGAGGAACTTCAAGGTGGTCTGGGTCGCCTCGGCGCCGCGTCCCGTGCGCTCGCCCGAGCCGATCGCGATCACCGACTGGTTCTGCTGGTAGCCGGCGTCGGACGGGTCGTCGGACGGGTGCAGGAACGAGGTCAGGCGCTCGACCTGGTACTCGTGCAGCACCTCGACACCCGCCTTCGGCAGGACGACCAGCGCGAGCGCGACCGCGACCGCGAACAGGCCGAACAGGGCGGCGAAGTGCTTCCAGCTCGTGCCCGCGATGAACAGCGCCGCGAGCGCGATGACGACGTAGACCAGGCCCGAGCCGAGGTCGGACGCGAGCACCATCGCGGTCGGGACGAACGCGACGAGCATCGCCCGCGCGGTCGTCTGCCGGTCGCGCAGCACCCGCGCGCGGTCGACGAGGAACGCCGCCAGCACGAGGCACACCAGCACCTTGCCGAACTCGGAGGCCTGCAGCTCGGCGAACCCGAGCTGGAGCGCGCGGCGCGAGCCGCGGGTGTCCCCGCCGAGCGTGAGCACGGCGAGGATCCCGAAGAGCATGAGCCCGTACAGGGCCCACTTGAGCTCGCGCAGGCGCGAGTAGTCGATCTGGCTGATGACGAGCGCCGCGACGAGCCCGAGCCCGAAGAAGACGCCCTGCCGCATGGCCAGCTCGGAGAACCGCGTCTCGCTGATCGCCGCGATCGAGCAGACCGCCAGCCCGAGGACGCCGAGCAGCAGGATCGGGTCCAGCCGCAGCAGGCCGACCGGCGCGACGGCCGGCGCCCGCTGCTCGGTGGGGTCGACGATCGGGGACGTGGCCATCAGTCGGCGGCCTGACGGATCGAGGTGTCGGCGGCCGGGCGCGCCAGCTTCTCGCCGAGGTCGAAGTGCTTGGCCAGGATGCGCCGCACGATCGGGGCGGCCTTCTCCGCGCCGAACCCGCCGCGCTCGACGGTGGCCACGACGACGATCGGCTTGGCCTTGTGCGGCACATAGGCGGCATACCACGACTGGTCGTACGCGACGCCCTCGACGTGGGTCTCGGCGGTGCCGGTCTTGCCGTACACCGGCAGGCGGTCGTGCGGCCAGCCGGCGAACACCGCGGCCGAGGTGCCGCCGTCGGACGAGGCGGCGCCGCGCAGGCCGTCCATGATCGCGTCCTGCCAGCTCTTCTCGATCTTGACCTTGCGCGAGCTGCCCGGGTCGATCGTCTGCACGAGCCGCCCGTTGCGGTCGAGGATCTCCATGCCCAGGTGCGGGCGCGGGACGCGGCCGCCGGTGGCGATCGCCGAGTAGGCGGTGGCGATCTGCAGCGGGCTGATCTGGACCTCGCCCTGGCCGACCGCGAGGTTCGCGTTGTCGCCCGGGTTGTAGTCGCGGATGTCGAGGACGTAGCAGGGCCTGCCCTTGTTGGTCTTGCGGCACTTGCGCTCCTTGGCGTTCATCTCCGCCCGCCATTCGGGGCCGGGGATGAGCCCGCGCCGCTCCTCGGGCAGGTCGATGCCGGTCGACCGGCCGAGGCCGAGCTTCTTCGCCCACTTCTGCAGCACCTGGCCGCCCGCCGAGTAGAGCCACAGGCCCACGCGGTAGTAGTAGACGTCCGACGAGACGGTCAGCGACCTGCGCAGGTCGACCGCGCCGTACGGCGTCTTCTTCGCGTTGCACTTCTCGACCGGCGGGTTGCCGATGTCGATGCAGCCCGGGTCGTTCTGGACCTGCTCGGGCGTGATGACGCCCTTGTCGAGCCCGGCGAGCGCGCTGATCGGCTTGAACACCGACCCGGACGCGTACGTGCCGGACACCGCCCGGTTGACGAGCGGCGCGCCGACCGACTCGCTCGTGAGCGCGTTGAAGCGCTCCTGCGAGATCGGCTTGACGAACAGCTCCTCGGGGTCGAACGACGGGTACGAGCCCATCGCGTAGATCTGCCCGTTGCGCGGGTTCATCGCGACGAACGCGCCCGGCAGCCCGCCGCCGATCTGGCGCAGGGCCTCCTGGCCGGACGCCTGCAGGTCGAGGTCGAGCGACAGGCGCAGCTGGCGGCCGGGGATCGGCTCGCGCTCGGCGACCGGCTCGTCGCTGACGAACCGCCCGTTCGCGTCGACCTTGAGGACCTTCGCGCCGTCGCGCCCGCGCAGGTAGCGGTCGTACTGGTACTCCAGGCCGGCCTTGCCGATGATCGTGCCCTGCTTGACACCGCGGTTGCGCCGCTGCTTGAGCTCGTCGGGGCTGATCTCGCCGACGTAGCCGAGCAGCTGCGCGGCCAGGTGGTCGCGCGGGTACTGGCGCAGGTAGACGCGCTCGACCGAGACGCCCGGGAACTGCTCCTGGCGCTCGCGGATGTAGCCGCGGATCGAGTTCGGCACGTCGTTGCGGATCGGGACCGCCGAGTACGGGAGCTGGGCGAGCTTCTGGATGACCCGCTTGTGGATCGTCTCCGGCCGCATGCCGAGCAGGTTGCCCAGGCGGCGGTACAGCCGCTCGAGATCGGGCGTCGCGATCGGCGGGTACGGCACCGGGGCGCCGCGCTTGCCCTTCGGGCGGCGCTGGCGCTCACCGGCCTTCTGGCCCCACTCGGCCGCGTCCTCGAGCGTCTGCTCGGGAAGCTGCTGCGGCTCGAGCTGGACGACGTTCGAGTAGCGGTTCGCGACGAGCACCTTGTTGTTGCGGTCGAGGATCTCGCCGCGCGGCGCCTGGATGCGCACGTCGCGCGTCCGGTTCTCGCGCGCCTGGACGAGGTACTCGTCACCGGACAGGACCTGCAGGAACCACAGCCGGAAGAAGATGATCGCGAACAGCGCGAGCGCCACGCCGCCGAGGACGGCGACGCGCAGCGCGAGCTGCGGCGACAGCGGCGGGCGGCGATCCTCGAGGTCGGACATCGGGCTCATGGCTGGATGAGCGGCGACAGGCCGGGTCGGGCGCGCCGGCGCCGGCGGCGGCGGTCCTCCACCGCGCCGCCGAGGACGCGGCGGACGAGCGCGTGGACCGGCAGGGCCAGCAGCGTGTTGATGAGGACGGTCGAGATGATCTGGCGGACGAGCTCGAACGAGACCGGGGCCTCCACGCCGAGCAGGAACTGCAGCAGGCTGAAGACGGTCAGCGCGACGAACGTGCCGAGCGCGCCCGCGGCGAGCGGCAGGGCGGCGGTCTGCGGGTCGCGCACGCTCTCGCCGATCCGCCCGCTCCAGTGGCCGACGATCACGTAGACGAGCGAGGTGATGCCGAGCGTCTGCAGCAGCGCGATGTCGACGAGCAGGCCGACGCCGAAGCCCATCACCGCGCCCGCCAGCGCCCCGGCGAGCAGGCCGACCGAGGCGACCACGAGCGGCGCGACGTCGGGCGTGGCGCCCAGGAGCGAGAGCTGCGACAGCGCCGCCGTCTGCACGAGCACGGTGGCGAGCGCCAGGAGCGCCAGTCGGACACCGAGGTGTGCGGGCCGGCTCACAGGTCGGGCTCCGTCAGGACCTCGACGTACTCCAGCCCGCGCAGGTCGGCGAAGGGCCGCACGTGGACCGTGCCCTCGTCCTGGTCGACGCGCGTGACGCGGCCGATCGGGATGTCCGGCGGGAAGCGCGACGGGTACTTGGCCGACGTCGAGCCCGCGGTGACCACGGTCTGCCCTTCGCGGACGCGGTCATCGCTGCCGCTGGGCTCGAAGCGCAGGTCGTTCGGGTCACCCACCGCAGTCTGCACGATGCCCGCGACGCGGCGGCTCTCGTTGATGCGGGCCTGCACGCCCCAGTTGCCGTCCGTGATGAGGAGCACCTGCGCCGAGCCTCCCGCCACGCGGCGGATGATGCCGACCAGCCCGGCGCCGTTGACGACCGGGTCGCCCTCGCGCACGCCGTCGCTCGAGCCCTTGTCGATCGTGATCGTCGAGTACCAGACGGTGGGCGAGCGGACGTACACGCGCGCGACGACCGCGCCCTGCTTGGCGAAGCCGAGCCGCTCGTTCATCTTGAGCTGCGCGCGCAGCTCCTTGTTCTCCTCGAGCGCGCCGCGCTCGGCCACGAGCCGGCGGCGCAGCTCGTCGCGCTCCTTGCGCAGGTCCTCCAGCTCGCCCTTGGCGTCGAGCGTGTCGCCGACCCACCCGGCGGCGTCGCGGAAGGGCTCGAGGACGCGGCTGGCGCCCTCCTGGATGGGGCCGAAGACCTCCAGCGCGCCACGTTCGATCGACCGCAGCCCGTCGCCGAAGGAGGCGGTGACGAGAATCAGGGAGCTGGCAACGAGCAGCAGCAGGACTGCCCGTCTCCGGCGCACCGTCTTGCGGTCGTACACGGGTGGATGAACTCCATCGAAAGCTTTCCTAGAACCTGCTCTTGCGGCGGTTGCGGTTGGAGTTGCGGTTGGTCCTGTGGATGACCTCGAACTCCTCGAGCGACCGGCCGCTGCCGACCGCCACGCAGGTGAGCGGCGACTCGGCCAGGTGGGCGGGCATCTGCGTCTCCTCGCGCAGGCGCTCGTCGAGCCCCTGCAGGAGCGATCCGCCGCCGGCCAGCATGATGCCTCGGTCCATGATGTCGGACGCCAGCTCCGGCGGCGTCCGGTCCAGCGTCTCCTTGACGGCGTTGACGATCTGCGAGACCGGCTCCTCGAGCGCCTCGCGGATCTCCTCGCTCGTGAGCACCACCGTCTTCGGCAGGCCCGAGACCATGTCGCGGCCCCGGATCTCCGCCTGGACCTCCTCCTCCATCGGGTACGCCGACCCGATCTCCAGCTTGACCTCCTCGGCCGTCTGCTGGCCGATGAGCAGCTTGTACTCGCGCTTGGCGTAGTTGATGATCGCCTCGTCGAGCTCGTCGCCGCCGACGCGGATCGACTGGCTGACGACGATGCCGCCGAGGGAGATCACCGCGACCTCGCTCGTGCCTCCTCCGATGTCGACGACCATCGAGCCGGTGGGCTCGCCGACCGGCAGGCCGGCGCCGATCGCGGCGGCCATGGGCTCCTCGATCAGGTAGGCCTGGCGGGCGCCCGCGCTGAGGCACGCCTCCTCCACCGCGCGCTTCTCCACGCCGGTGACGCCGGACGGGACGCACACCACGACGCGCGGGTGCGCCCAGCGGTTCTGGTGCACCTTCTGGATGAAGTGACGGAGCATCTCCTCCGTCACGTCGAAGTCGGCTATGACCCCGTCCTTGAGGGGACGGATGGCCTGGATCGTGCCGGGCGTCCTGCCCAGCATGCGCTTCGCCTCGATCCCGACGGCGTGGACCTCGCCGGTCCGGGAGTCGATCGCGACGACCGAGGGCTCCGACAGCACGATGCCGCGGCCGCGCACGTAGACGAGCGTGTTCGCGGTGCCGAGATCGACCGCCATGTCGCGGCCACCGAATCCGGTCAGGTAGCTGAAGAAGCCCATGGTCGAGGAAGGTGCAAGAAACCCTGCAAATGCCGCGTGCTCGGTGCACGGGCGCGGGGATCCCAGCCGGCGGCCAGTCTACCGTGCCGCATCGAGCACCCCGGGGCGGAGATCGAGCAGCGCCGCGACGGGAAGGCCGACGACGTTGAGGTAGTCGCCCGTGATACCTGCCACGAGCGCGGCTCCGCGGCCCTGGATCGCGTAGCCGCCGGCGCGGTCGCGCCACTCGCCCGACGCCAGGTACCAGTCGAGGAACGGCTGCACGTCGCGGAAACGCACCCGGGTGGTGGCGTCGACGACCTCGGTCGCGCCGCCCTCGCTGAGCGCCAGCCCGCTGATGACCTCGTGCTCGCGGCCCGACAGGGTCGTGAGCATCTCGCGGGCGTGACCGATGTCACGCGGCTTGCCGTGGACCGTGTCGTCGAGCACGACGATCGTGTCGACGGCGAGCACGGTCGCGGCGGCGCCCCGGTCGGTGGCCGCGACCGCCTCGGCCTTGCGGCGCGCGTTCTCGCGCGCGACGCGCACGGGATCGCCGTCCCCGTCGCCGAGCTCGTCGACGTCGGGGACCACGATCTCGAAGGCGATCCCGAGCTGCTCGAGGATCGCCTTCCGCTGCGGCGAGCGGCTGGCTAGGAGTAGAGCTCCGGGAAGAACAGCCGCGCCTCGCGATCGGCCGACTCGTTCGAGTCGGACCCGTGGACCATGTTCTGACCGACCTCGAGCGCGAAGTCGCCGCGGATCGAGCCGGGCGCCGCCTCGAGCGGGTTCGTCGCGCCGATGACCTGGCGGGCGGCCTTCACGGCCTCATGGCCCTCGAGGACCATCGCGACGAGCGGGCCGGAGGTGATGAACTCGACGAGCTCGCCGAAGAACGGCTTGCCCTCGTGCTCGGCGTAGTGCTGCTTGGCGAGGTCCTCGGTGACCGTCATCTGCTTCAGGGCGGCGATGCGCAGGCCCTTGCGTTCGAAGCGCGCGATGATCTCGCCGCTGAGGTTCCGGGCGAAGGCGTCCGGCTTGATCAGGATCAGGGTTCGGTCCATAGGTCGCCGAACACTACGACGAGCGCGGCGGCGACCGCCTCCCCGCCCGGGGTCCGGCGCCTGCGGCGTCAGAGGTGGATGAGCTCGTCGTCGCCGCTCGCGGCGAGCGGATCGTCGTCGCCGGCGCGGCGGGCGGCCCACGCCTCCAGCTCGCGGATCGCGGGGGCGAGGTCGGCGCCCTCCTCGGTGAGCTCGTACTCGAACCGCGGCGGGCGGTCGCTGTAGCGCCGCCCGACGAGCAGGTGCTCGGCCTCGAGGTCGCGCAGGCGCTTGGCGAGGACGTTCGGCGCCACGCCGCCGAGGCGCTTCTGCAGCTCGCCGTAGCGCAGCGGCCCGTCGAGCAGCGCGGCGACGACCGCGAGCGACCAGCGGTCGCCGACCACGGCCAGGGCGCGGTGCAGCGCGGACGGTCCGGGCGCGTCGGGCACGACCGGAGCGTACCCGGACCGGCGGTATCCTTGTCACTAGCTATCAGCAAGTGACCCTCTCCTCCCCATGAGCCCCACTGCCCTCGCCTCCCTCGCACGCACCGCCGGGCCGGCGGTCGTCGGGCTCGGCCGCGGCGCCCGCCGTGGCTCGGGCTTCGTCGTCGCCCCCGGCCGCGTGCTGACGCTCGCCTCGCACCTGCGCGACGAGCGCGTCGCCGTCGCGTTCCGTGACGGCCGCACCGAGGCCGCGACCGTCGCCGGCACCGACGCCGACCTCGACCTCGCGCTGCTCACCGTCGAGACCGGCGACGTCGCGCCGCTCGCCTGGTCGGACGCGCAGCTCGGCATCGGCGACGAGGTCGTCGCCGCCGCCGACCCCGCCGGGTCGGGCCTGCGCGTCACCGCCGGCGCGGTCGCCGCCGAGCCCGCGCCGCTCCGCGGCCGCCGCGGGCGGCCGATCCCCGGCGTGATCGAGCACACCGCCCCCGTCCCGCGCGGCGCCGGCGGCGCGCCCCTGCTCGACACGGCCGGCGCCGTCGCCGGCGTGAACGCGCTGCGTGCCGGCAGCGGCTTCGTCCTCGCGCTACCGGCCGCCGCGGTCCGCCCGCGCGTCGAGGACCTCCTCGCCGGCCGCGCGAGGAGCAGCCCGGTCCTCGGCGTCGCGATCGTCCCGCCCCGCGCCGCCCGCCGGATGCGCCGCGCGGTCGGGCTCGAGGACCGTCCCGGCCTGCTCGTCGGCGCGGTCGCAGACGGCTCGCCGGCCGACCGGGCCGGCGTCCGCCGCGGCGACCTCATCGTCGAGGCCGACGGCCGCCCGGTCGAGACGCCGGACGACCTCTTCGCCGTCCTCGACGCGCTCGGCGGCGGCGGGACGCTCACCCTCCGCGCCGAGCGCGGAGCCTCTCCGGTCGAGCTGACCGTCGACCTCTCGCCCGCGGAGGCAGCGCGATGACCGGCCCCCGCCCCACCACACCCGTCCGTCAGGAGGTCTCGCGATGACCGAGGTGGCAGAGCGCGACGCCCAGGCGCTCGACGCGTACTCGCAGACGGTGTCCGGCGTCGTCGAGCAGCTCGCGCCCTCGGTCGCGAACCTCCGCGTCACCGGCGTCACGCGGTCGGGCCGGCGGGTGACGACCGGCGCCGGCAGCGCGGTCGTGCTGACCGGCGACGGGTTCATGCTCACGTCCGCGCACGTCGTCGAGGGCCGGCGCGGCGCCGGCCGCGGCGGCGTCGCCGCGTTCACCGACGGCCGCGAGACCCCGTTCTCGGTCGTCGGCGCCGACCGCCTGTCGGATCTGGCGGTGGTGCGCGCCGAGGCCGGCGACCTGCGCCCCGCGACGCTCGGCGACGCCGAGGACCTGCGGGTCGGCCAGCTCGTCGTCGCGATCGGCAACCCGCACGGCTTCGCGGGCTCGGTGACCGCGGGTGTGGTGTCGGCGCTCGGACGCTCGCTGCCGGCGCGCGCCGGCGCGACCGTGCGCACGATCGACGACGTCATCCAGACCGACGCCGCCCTGAACCCCGGCAACTCGGGCGGCGCGCTGGCCGACAGCCTCGGCCGCGTCGTCGGCGTCAACACCGCGGTCGCCGGCGTCGGGCTCGGGCTGGCGGTCCCGATCAACCGCGCGACGCGGAAGATCGTCGCCGCGCTCATGTCCGACGGGCGCGTGCGGCGCGGCTACCTCGGGATCGCCGGCGCGCCACGGCCGCTGGCGCCCGCCCAGGCCGCCCACCACGGCGACGGCGACGTGCTCGAGATCCTCGAGGTCGTGCCCGGCTCCCCCGCCGAGGCCGCGGGTCTGCGCGCCGGCGACCTCGTGCTCGAGCTCGACGGCAGGCGGGTGACGGGCGCCGGCGACGTGCAGCGCGCGATGCAGGAGGACGTCATCGGCACCCGCGTGCCGGTCACGTTCCTGCGCGACGGGCGCCAGCGGACGACGCTCGTGATCCCGGCCGAGCTCGAGGACTAGGTCTCGCGGGCGCGGCCGGCGGCCGGCTTCGACGTGGCCGTGATCTGCGGCGGCCGGTCCGCGTCCGTGGCCGGTGGTGCCGGGACGGCTCGCTCCGCGCGAGCTTCGGTGGCGACGGGCGATCGTTGGCACTCGTGGTGCGCCTGGCGACCCGTGGATGCCAAAGATCGCGGGGGCGCGGGGATCCGGCGCGGCGTCGGTCCCGAGCGCGGCTCGCGGTGGGCGAGCCGGACGAAACGGTCGATCCCGTGCGCGTCTCGTCCAGGTCGCCGGCCGCGGCGGTCCCGGGTCCGGCCGGCAGCGTGACACTCCGCCCACCCGCCGCGGGCGACGACCGCACGCCGCCCCACCCGACGGGCTGCGGCGAGCTTCAGGCGCCCTCGGAGAACGGCTCGAACGCCGCGGTCTCCTCGGACGTCTCGGCCCGGCGGCGCCGCCGCGACCGGCGCGGCGCCGGCGTGACGCCCGGGATCTCCGCCTCGCAGTACGGGCAGAGCTTCCACTCGGGGTCGAGCGGGCGCCCGCAGTTCGTGCACGGGTCCTTGAGCTTGCGCATGCAGTTCGGGCAGCGCAGGAACTCCGACTTGACCTCGTAGTCGCAGTGCGGGCACAGGTGGAAGTCCAGCGAGGCCATCCGCGCCTCGGCGGCCTGCATCTCCAGCTCGCGCTCGCGGACGTCGTCGAGGTATTCGGGCGGCCGGACGATCATGTACACGATCGCGCCGACGAACGGGAAGATCAGCGCCGCCACCGTCGCGCACCCGATGAGCAGCGGATCCGCGATGCGTCGCCGTGCGTCCGCGTACGTCCAGTAGACGAGCGCGAGGTAGATGACGATGAGGAAGAGGATCAGGAGGTTGACGGCCAGATTGAGGCCGTCGGACTCGATCCCGAACACGGCGAGCATGGGCAGAGCCTAGAGAAAGAGTCGGCCGAATCCGTATCCGAGGCCGAAGAACACGAGGATCGTGAGCGCCACGATCACCGCGACGGCCAGGATCATCGCCCAGACGGACGGGCCCTCGTCGTTCACAGCCGCGACCTCGGTCGAGCGTCGCCGCGCCCGCGTAGCAGGTCGGCGACGAGGTAGATCGAGCCGGTGGCGAGCACCGAGCCCGCCTCCCCCGCGAGCGACTTCGCCAGGTCGAGCGCGCGGTGCGGATCGGGCTCGATCCGCGTCGGCGGCCCTCCGAGCTGCTCGGTCAGCGACGCGAGCGTCGCGGGCGGCAGCGCGCGCGGGTTCGCGTTCGACGTGCACACGATCTCGTCGCACAGCGGCACCAGCTCGGAGAGCATCGCCGCCGCGTCCTTGTCGTCGAGCACCGACAGCACGACCACGAGCGGCTCACGGTGGTCGGCGAGCGACTCGGCGAGCGCGTGCATGCCGGTCGGGTTGTGCGCGCCGTCGAAGATCGTCAGCGGTGCCTCGTCGACGACCTGGAAGCGCCCGGGCACCCGGATCGCCGCCGCCGCGCGCCGCACCGCGGCCGGGTCGACCGAGCCCAGGAACGCCTCGGCGGCGGTGAGCGCGAGCGCGAAGTTGCGCCGCTGGTAGGTCGCCTGCGCCGCGAGCGGGACGCCCGCGTCGGCCGGCGCCGTGACGATCCGCGCCGCCGGCGCCGAGGCGGCCTCCTCGCGCGCGTCGGGATGCACGTCGGCGCCGAGGACGAGCGTGCCCCCGGGCCGCACGACGGCCAGCTTCTCGCGGGCGATGTCGCGCACGGTCGGCCCGAGCCACCGCGTGTGCTCGAGCCCCACGTTCGTCAGCACCTGCACCGACGAGTCGATGACGTTCGTCGAGTCCCAGCGCCCGCCGAGCCCGGCCTCGACGACCGCGACCTCGACGCCGCGCCGCGCGAACTCGTCGTACGCGGCCGCCGTGAGCGCCTCGAACTGCGTGACCCGGTCCCCCGGCTCGAGCGTCCGGTCGACCTTCTCGGCCGCGCGGGCGACGCGGCCGACGACCGCGCCGAACGCCGCCTCGGAGACGTCCTCGTCGCCGATCCGGATCCGCTCGCGGAACGACACGAGGTGCGGCGACAGGTACGAGCCGACGCGCAGGCCGTGCTCGGCGAGGATCGCCGCGGTCATCCGCACCGTCGACGACTTGCCGTTCGTCCCGACGACGTGGACGGAGCGGAACCGGTCCTGCGGCGAGCCGAGCGCGGTCAGCAGCCGCCGCATACGGTCCAGGCCGAACCGCATGCCGAACAGCTCGCGCCGCAGCAGCCAGCGCTCCGCCTCGTGCAAGCCGGCCGGCTGCGGACGGGTCATAGCGCCTCGAGCTCGGCCTTCAGCCGCTCGAGCTTCTCGCGCTCGGCCTCGACGAGATGCGCGGGCGCCTTCTCGACGAACTTCTCGTTTGCGAGCTTGCCCTCCGCGCGCCGGATCTCCGCGCGCAGCCGCTCGCGCTCGGCCTCGCGCTTGCGCTCGGCGGCCCCGAGATCGACGCCCTCGGTCGGCAGGATGTTCACGACGCCGCCGGGCACCGGCACCGTCGCCGCCGGCTCGCCGCCGTTGGACGTCCACTCGAACCGCGCCATCCGCGCGACGAGCGGCGCCGTCTCGGCGTAGTCGCCGCTGAGCGCGCCGCGGACGATGACCTTCGGCCGCACGTCGACCGACTCGCGCCAGTTGCGCAGCGTGCGGATCGCGTCGATCGCGGTCCCGATCGCCGCCTCGGCGCCCTCGTCGACGAGCGCGTCGTCGACGCCCGGCATCTGCGCCCCGGCGAGCAGGCCGTCCCAGCGCAGCGACCAGATCTCCTCGGTGACGAACGGGATGACCGGATGGGCGAGCGCGAGCGTCTCGCGCAGCACGTGCAGCGCGGTCGCCTGCGCGTCCTCGTCGCCGTCGTACAGCCGCGGCTTGACGAACTCGAGGTACCAGTCGCACAGCTCGCTGAACACGAAGTCGTAGAGCCCCAGCACCAGCTTGGGGAAGTCGAACGCCGCGATCCGCGCGGCGGCCTCCGCCTTCGCGCGCTGCAGCCGCGACAGGATCCACCGGTCCTCGACGGTCTGCGGCCGCGGCGCCGCCTCGACCGTGTCGGGCGCGTTGAGCAGGATCAGCCGCGACGCGTTGAAGAGCTTGTTGGCGAGCTGCGCGCCCTGGGCGACCTTCTCCTCGCTGAAGCGCACGTCCTGGGTGGACGCCATCGCCATGAGCCCGAACCGCACCGCGTCGGCGCCGTAGGCCGGGAAATTGCCGCCCTCGGCGAACACCGGCGGCCGCGGGCCGCCCTCGATGAGGTCGAGGGGGTCGATCCCCGTCCCGAGCGATTTGGACATCCGCCGTCCGTCGGGCGCCTGGATGACCGCGTGGATGTAGACGTCGTGGAACGGGACCTGGCCGGTGAAACGCAGGCCGAGCATGACCATCCGCGCGACCCACAGGAACAGGATGTCGCGCGCCGTCGACAGGACGTCGGTCGGGTAGAACGCGCGCAGCGCCGGGGTGTCGTGCGGCCAGCCGAGCGTCGCGAACGGCCACAGGCCCGACGAGAACCACGTGTCGAGCACGTCGGGGTCGCGCTCCCAGCCGTCGCCCTCGGGCGGCTCGGTGCCGCAGTACACCTCGTCGCCGCGGTACCAGACCGGGATCTGGTGGCCCCACCAGAGCTGCCGCGAGATGCACCATGGCCGGATGTTCTCCAGCCACTCGATGTACCGCCGCGACTGCGTCTCGGGATGGATCCGGATCCGCCCGTCGCGCACCGCCTCGATCGCGGGCCTGGCGAGCTCGTCCATCCTCATGAACCACTGCAGCGAGATGAGCGGCTCGATGCGCTCTCCGGAGCGCTGCGAGTACGGCACGTTGTGCGTGTAGGGCTCGGTCGCGACGACGCGGTCGCCGAGCGCCTTGACGACGGCCTCGCGCGCCTCGAGCACCGGGAGCCCGGCGAACTCGCCGGCCTCGGCGGTCATCCGTCCGTCCTCGCCGATGACGCTGACCGCCGGCAGCCCGTGCTTGCGGCCGATCTCGAAGTCGTTCGGGTCGTGGCCCGGCGTGATCTTCAGGCAGCCGGTGCCGAAGTCGGTCTTGACGTACTCGTCGGCGATGACCGGCAGCTCCCGGCCGACGAGCGGCAGCGTCACGGTCGTGCCGACGAGGTGCTTGTAGCGCTCGTCGTCGGGGTGCACGGCGATCGCCGTGTCGCCGAGCATCGTCTCGGGCCGCACGGTCGCGACGACGACGTCGTCCGAGTAGCGGATCGAGTAGAGCGTGTCGGTCTCCTCGCGCTCCTCGACCTCGAGGTCGGAGACCGCGGTGCCCAGGCCCGGATCCCAGTTGACCATGTAGTGGTCGCGGTAGATCAGGCCGTCCCGGTAGAGGTCGACGAAGACCTTCAGGACCGCCTCGACGTAGCCGTCGTCGAGCGTGAAGCGCTCGTCCTCGTAGTCGAGCGACGCGCCGAGCCGCTGGAACTGCTCGATGATCTGCCCGCCGTGCTCGCGGCGCCACTTCCAGACCTCCTCGACGAACGCCTCGCGGCCGATCTCGACCCGCGAGCGTCCCTGCTCGGCGAGGCGGTTCTCGACCTGCTTCTGCGTGGCGATCCCGGCGTGGTCGGTGCCGAGGATCCACTTCACGCGGCGCCCGTGCATGCGGTGCCAGCGGATGAGGACGTCCTGGATCGAGCCGTTGAGCGCGTGACCCATGTGCAGGACGCCGGTGACGTTCGGCGGAGGCACGGCGATCGAGTAGTTCTCGTCCGGCGTGCCCTCCGGCTCGGGGTGGAAGAGCCCTGACTCGAGCCACCGCTGCGCGATGCGCGGCTCGACCTCCTTGGGCTCGTAGCGGGTGCGTTCCTCCAGACCGGCCATGTGGACGGGGAGTCTAGGTCCCCGCCCACACGGCGGCTGCTCAGCCCCGGCGCTTGACGTGGATGTGCTTGATGTCGAGGGCGCCGGTCTTGCGGTCGACCGTGCCGGAGATCTTCACGACGTCGGCCGGCTGGATCGCGGCGGCGGACTCGACGCCCTTGAGCTTGAGCTTCACCTCGTCGCCGGCCGTGCCGACCTGGATCGTGTCCTCGCCGCGCAGCACCTCGCGGGTGAGCTCGAGGACCTTCCGGGCCTTCCGGTTCGCGGCCACCGGGTCGAGCGTGACCGGGCCGGCGAGCTTGCCGCCGGTGACATCGAGCCCCGACGCCTTCACGCCGATGAGCACGAACGCGCGGTGGGCGCGGCGGTGCTTCTTCTTCCAGCCCTTGCGCTTGTGCCTGGCCCCGTGGCCGCGGCGATCGGCGGCCTTGCCCTGGTGGCCCTTGTGGCTCTTCTGGCTCTTGTGCTCGCCGGCGTGCTTGTGATCACCGTGATGCCTGTGGTGGTGGCGATCACCGTCGGTGGCCAGGGCCGCGGACGGCGCGGCGAGCGCGGCGACCGCCGCGGCGGTGAGGGTCTTCCGGGTCCGGGTCATGTCTCTCCTGGTCGTTGCACTGAAAAAGGGTGGTACACGACCACCCTTACCCGGAACGCGGAAGACGACCCTGAGGTTGGCGGGTTCAGCCGCGGCCGAGACGGCGGCGCAGGCGGCGCGCGCCGACCAGCGCGGTGACGTCGCGGCCCAGGCGCCCGACGTCGAGGTGGCGCAGGATGCCGAGCATCTCGTGGCGCTCGGCGGCGGTCAGCCGGCGCGGGTTGCCCTTGGACTTGCGCACGATGGAGGTCAGGCGCCGGCGCTCGCGCGGCGGCACGTCGTCGCGGAACCGGTTGACGACGACCGTCGCGACCTCGAGCACGAGCCTCCACGGGACGGCCTTCAGGCCGCCTGCGACGCCGGCCACCGCGGGCACCTAGGCCGACTCTTCGCGGAGCACCGGCTGATCGCCGGTGTCCGGGGCCGCCTCGGTGACGAGCGTCGGCGGCAGCCCCTGCGTCACCGTCTCCTTCGTCACGACGACCTTCTTGACGTCGCGCCGCGAGGGCAGCTCGAACTGCACCTCGAGCAGCAGCTCCTCGATGATCGACCGCAGGCCGCGCGCGCCGGTCTCGCGCTCGAGCGCCTTGTCGGCGACCCCGACGAGCGCCTCCTCGCTGAAGACCAGCTCCATCCCGTCGAAGTTGAAGAACTTCTGGAACTGCTTGATGAGCGCGTTGCGCGGCTCGGTCAGGATCGTGACCAGGTCGTCGCGCGAGAGCTGGTGGATCGCCGAGACGACAGGCAGGCGCCCGACGAACTCGGGGATCAGCCCGTAGTTGACGAGGTCCTCGGGCAGGCACTGCTCGAAGATCTCGCCCTTGTCGCGCTCGGACTTGGACTCGATCGACGCGCCGAAGCCGACGCCCTTGTGGCCGATGCGCCGCTCGATGACCTTGTCGAGGTTCGCGAACGCGCCGCCGCAGATGAACAGGATGTTCGTCGTGTCGATCGACAGGAACTCCTGGTGCGGGTGCTTGCGGCCGCCCTGCGGCGGCACCGACGCGGTCGTGCCCTCGAGGATCTTCAGCAGCGCCTGCTGGACGCCCTCGCCGGACACGTCGCGGGTGATCGACGGGTTGTCGGCCTTGCGGGCGATCTTGTCGACCTCGTCGATGTAGATGATCCCGGTCTCGGCCTTCTTGACGTCGTAGTCGGCGGCCTGGATGAGCTTGAGGAGGATGTTCTCGACGTCCTCGCCGACGTAGCCGGCCTCGGTCAGCGCGGTCGCGTCGGCGATGGCGAACGGCACGTTGAGGATGCGCGCCAGCGTCTGGGCGAGGAGCGTCTTGCCGCAGCCGGTCGGCCCGAGGAGCAGGATGTTCGACTTCTGGAGCTCGATGTCCGAGTCGTCGTTCTGCATCATCTGGACGCGCTTGTAGTGGTTGTAGACCGCTACCGAGAGCGTCCGCTTGGCCTGCTCCTGGCCGACGACGTACTCCTCGAGCACGTCGTAGATCTCCCGCGGCTTCGGGAGGTTCTCGATGTCGAAGCTCGGCGGGGCGGTGAGCTCCTCGTCGATGATCTCGTTGCAGAGATCGATGCACTCGTCGCAGATGTAGACGCCCGGACCGGCGATCAGCTTCTTGACCTGCCGCTGGCTCTTGCCGCAGAAGCTGCAGAGCAGCTGCTCGTTGCTGTCGGTCGGCCGTGCCATGTGTCTCTACCCCGCGTCTTCCCCGTCAGTGCGACTCGATCACGCGATCGACGATGCCGTACTCCCTGGCCTCGTCCGCGCTCATGAAGTAGTCGCGCTCGGTGTCCTTGCGCACCTTCTCGTAGTCCTGCCCGGTGTGGTCGGCGATGATGTGGTCCAGGCGCTGACGGATGTCGATGATCTCCCTCGCGTGGATCTCGATGTCCGTCGCCTGGCCCTGGAAGCCGGACGAGACCTGGTGGATGAGGATCTTGGAGTTCGGGAGCGCCATGCGCTTGCCCTTCGCGCCGCCGGCGAGCAGGAGCGCGCCCATCGACATCGCGATGCCCACGCAGATCGTCGACACGTCCGGCTTGATGAACTGCATCGTGTCGTAGATCGCCAGGCCCGCGTACACCGACCCGCCGGGCGAGTTGATGTACAGCGAGATGTCCTTGTCGGGGTCCTCGGACTCCAGGTGCAGGAGCTGGGCCACGATCAGGTTCGCGATCTGGTCGTCGACGGGCGTCCCCAGGAAGATGATCCGCTCGTTGAGCAGACGTGAATAGATGTCGAACGCGCGCTCACCGCGCGACGTCTGCTCGACGACCATCGGAACGAGTGGGCTCATGATCCTCCGCTCTGTTTCGCCTCGTCGGCGCGAATCCTTCAGCCAGCCTACCGGGTCCTCGACAGACGACCGGCAGCCGTGAGGCTACGAGCCGCCCGCCTGCTCGGCGTCCGTCGCCTGGGCGGTCTCGACCAGCAGGTCGACGGCCTTGCGGGCCGCCAGATCCTCCTTGACCGCGTCGAGGCGACCCTCCGAGCGTAGGCGCTCGAGGAGCTTCTTGGGCTTCGTGCCGCCCCGCTCGGCCGACTCGCCGAGCGCCTCGAGCACCTCGTCGTCGGAGACCTCGATCCCCTCGGCCTGCACGATCGCCGTCAGGACCGCCTCGCGGCGCAGCGCCTTGTCGGCGTCGGGCTTGGCCTCCTCGAGGAGCTCCTCCTCGGTCTTGCCGGAGATCTGCAGGTAGATCTCCTTGCTGATGCCCTGGTGCGAGAGCGTGTGGAGCGTCTGGTCGAGCAGCTCCTTCGCGCGCGCCTCGACGAGCGCGTCGGGCACCTCGATCTTCGCGTTCGCGACCGCCGCGTCGACGACCGCCTCGCGGAACTCGCTCTCGATCTGGCGCTCCTCGCTCTCCTCCAGGCGCTTGCGGATGTCCTCGCGGAGCTCCTCGAGCGTGTCGAAGCCGGCCGCCTCCTCGGCGAACTCGTCGTTCAGCTCGGGCAGCTCCTTGCGCTTGACCTCCTTGACCGTCACCTCGAACGTGGCGGCCTTCCCGGCCAGGTGCTCGGCCCCGTAGTCGTCCGGGAACGTGACCTCGACCTTGCGCTCCTCACCGGCCTTGGCCCCGACGAGCTGGTCCTCGAAGCCGGGGATGAGCCGGCCGGAGCCGAGCTCGACGAGCTGGTCGCGGCCCTCGCCGCCCTCGAACTTCTCGCCGTCGACGTAGCCGGTGTAGTCCATGACGACGAAGTCGCCCTGCTCGGCGGCGGCGTCGACGGTGTCCAGGCGCGCGGCGCGCTCGCGGAGCTGCTCGAGCTCCTTGTCGACGGCCTCGTCGCCGGCGTCGGGCACGCGCCGCCCGACCTTCAGGCCCTTGTACTCGCCGAGCTCGGCGGTGGGGCGCACGCCGATCTCGATCGAGAACGTCAGCGGCTCGCCCTCGCCGGGCAGCTTGTCACCCATGTCGAGGTCGGGGTCGCCGACGGGCGCGATGCCCGCCTCGGCGATCGCGTCGACGTACCAGCGCCCGAGCGAGTTGCGGATCGTCTCGTCGAGCACCGCCTCGCGGCCGACGCGCTTGATGACGACCGGCGGCGGGACCTTCCCCTTGCGGAACCCCGGGATGCGCAGGTCGCGCCCGATCGCGCGCGCGGTCTGCTCGATGCGGCGGGCGACCTCCTCCGGCGGCACCTCCGCCTCGACGCGGACGCGGGACTCGGGGAGCTCGGTGACGGTCGTCTTCATCGCGCCGACCACAGTAGCGTCAGACATGATGCATCGGATCGCCGCGTGGCTCTACACCGGGCCGGTCGGACACCTGTACGGGGGCGTCGCCGACTGGGCCGAGCTGCTGGCCCGGTACGCGTGGGCGCGCGCGACCGGCCGCGAGCCCTGGCGCGACTGACGGGCCCGGGCGCCCCGGCCGGGCTCATGCCGCGAGGCGGAACACCGGCCACTCGCCGGGCACGCCGCGTAGGGCGTGCAGGCCGGCGTCGTCGAAGCGCAGCCCCGAGCCGACGACCGTCCCGTAGGTCGTGCCCGACGCGAGGATCTCCCCCGCGCCCGCGAGCCCGCACACGCGCGCGGCGATGTTCACCGCCATCCCGGCGACGTCGTCGCCCACCACCTCGCACTCGCCGGTGTGCAGCCCCATCCGCACCGGCACGCCGAGCCCCTCGGTCGCCTCGGCGATCGCCGCCGCGCACCGCACCGCGGGCGACGGCGCTCCGTCGAACACGGCCAGGAACCCGTCGCCGATCGTCTTGACCTCGCGGCCGCCGTAGCGGGTGAGCTGCGCGCGGACCTCGGCGTCGTGCGCGGCCAGGAGCTGGCGCCAGCGCGCGTCGCCGACCCGCGCGGCGCGCGCGGTGCCGTCGACGATGTCGGTGAACAGGACCGTGAGGAGCCGGCGGTCGGACGCCGAGCGGCGCGGCCCGCCGGTGAGGAACTCCTCGATCTCCCCGTGGATCGCCTCGCTGTCGCCGACGCTGAGCAGGTGGTCGCGCCCCGGCAGCTCGACGTACCGGGCGCCGGGGATCCGCTCGGCCATGTAGCGCGAGTGGCGCACGTCGATGAGCTCGTCGCCGGTGCGGTGCATGACGAGCGTCGGGACCGCGATCCGCGGCAGGAGGTGGCGCACGTCCTGGCCCGCGGCGTGGCGGGAGAGCATCCGCATCATCCCCGGCGAGCACGCGGTCCGCTCGAGGCGGCTGAACCACCCCCGGATCCACGGGTCGCCGGCGGCGCTCGGCGCGAGCAGCTCGGAGTTGAAGCCCTGCCCCCAGCGTTCGAGGATCGCGCCGAACTCCTCGTCGCGCTGCTCGGGCGTGCGCGCCCACGGGATGTCCTCGGCCCACGTCGTCTTCGCGAAGCCCGCGTAGAGGATGAGCCCGCGGGCCCGGCCGGGCCGCGCGGCGACGTACTCGATCGCGTGGATCGCGCCGCTCGCGGTCCCGTAGATCACCGCGCCGTCCGAGCCGATCGCGTCGAGCACCGCGTCGATGTCCGCGACGTCCTCCTCCTCGGTCGCGGGCCGCTCGAGCCGGTCGCTCATCCCCACCCCGCGCTTGTCCATGAGGACGAGCCGCGAGAACTCGGCGAGGCGGTCGAACGCGCGCGCGAGCCCCGGCTCCTCCCACAGCGTCTCGACGTTCGACAGCAGGCCGGTGAGCAGGACGAGGTCGACCGGCCCGTCGCCGTGGACCTGGTAGGCGATCATCACCTCGCCGGCCGACTTCGCATACTGCGTGCGGGGTGGCACGCGCCGACCCTACCCGCGCACGGCGGCGGCGATCATGCGCGCGACCTCGTCGGGGCGCTCGAGGTACGGCAGGTGCGCGGCGCCCGCGAACACGTGCGTCGAGCGCACGTCGGGCAGCTTGACGGCGAGGTCGCGGCAGCGCTCGACGACGAACGGCACGTCGCGGTCGCCCCACGCGAGCGTGACGGGGACGCGCACGCCGGCCAGGTGGTACCACGCGTGGCCGCCCGCGTCCTCGTCCTCGTCGGCGGCGCCGCTGCGCAGCGCGATCGCGTTCATCGCGGCGGCGAGGTCGCGCACCGGGCCGTCGACGCGCCCCTCCGGGCCGGCCGGGCCGTCGAGCCACAGCAGCACCTCGAGCCGGTTGATCCGGTCCAGGTCGTCCTCGTTGTCGGCGTCCTCGATCGCCGACGCGATCCGGCGCACGTCCTCGCCGAGCTCGGAGACGTCCGGCTCGGGCGCGCCGGAGACCGCCGGGGCGATGAGGACGAGGCCGGCGACGCGGTCGTGGTCGGCGAGCGCGAGGTCGATCGCCAGCGCGCCGCCCATCGAGCTGCCGACGAGCCACGCGCGGCGGTCCGGGGCGACCGCGTCGAGGACCGCCCGGAGGTCGTCGAGGTGGCGGGGGCCGCCGCCGGTGAACGGCGTCTCGCCGAAGCCGCGCCGGTCGTAGGCGACGACGTCGATGCCCGCGCCGGCGAGGAGCGGCGCGACGCCGTGCCAGCTCCGCCGGTCGCAGACGCCGGCGTGGAGCAGGACTGCGACGGGCGCGTCCTCGCGGCCCGACGCCCACCGCTCGGCGGCGAGCTCGACGCCGTCGGCGGGGATGGCGATGCGCTCGGGCACGCCCGGGCTCAGACCTCCGCGCCCGGGGCCGGCGCCGTGTACAGCAGCGATCCCAGCCGGGCGAGCACCTCGTCGCCGCCGCTGCGCGAGTCCCGTAGCCGCGCGGCGCTCTCGGCCTGGAGGGCCAGCGCGCGCTCGGCGAGGCGGTCGATCTCGGCCTTCAGCGCCGCCCAGCCCTCCTCGTCGAGCACGAGCGCCGAGAACGACAGGTGCCGGTCGGTGCGCGCGTCGAACGTGCCGGCGGCGAGCGCAGCCGCGATGTCGCTCCACATGGCCTGGAGCTGGCTGTCGGACAGCGACCGCCGGGTCGCCTCGGGCAGCCGCTCCCAGTCCGCCTCGGTGAGGAACGCGCGCCCGCGCGCGCGGTAGAAGTGCTCGACGGCGCCGCGCCGCGGCTCGGTGCGGACGAGCTCCAGGTAGCCGATCTCGGCGAGCACGCGCACGTGGTAGGAGACGCTGCCCAGGCGCTCCTCGAGCTCGTGGGCGAGCTGGTTGGGGCTCATCGTCCGCTGGCTGAGGCGCATGAGGATGCGCATGCGCATCGGATGGCCGAGCGCCTTCATGAGGCGCTGGGCGGCCTCCTCGGATCGCTTGGTGCGGCGCGGGCGGGAATCGGCGGCGCGACGGCCGGCCGGAACGTCGGCGGGAGTCATTCGATCAGGAGGGGGGTGAAGCGAAAGGGTGGAAGGTTTCGCCGACCCTACCCCGACGGCCTTTCCGACGGATCAACCGGTCGGTTGTTTCCACCGGTCCGGCGTCCGGCGTATCGGGGCGCGATCGCCCATGCCGCGTCGCGGGCCCGCGCAAGCTGGCGCGATCGGGTACGGGGGCCGGCGCGCCGGCCGCGCGGCGGCGAGGCTCAGGGCGTGATGACGTTCGCCGGGTCCGGGCGCAGCTCGGGCGGCGCCTGGCTGTAGTCGCCGAACGGCCCGTCGCGGTCGGCCACCGCGGCGCGCACGCCGTCGCGCTCGGCGCGCTCGATGAACGCCAGCGCGTCGGGCGTGTTGCGCATGAGCCCGTCGAGGATCGGGCCGAGCGTCTGGGTCTGCGCGAGGCCCATGTTCTCGTAGGCCTGGTTGACGACGAGCTTCATCGCCGCGAGCTGCGAGGCGGGGATGCGCGCGAGGTCCTCGGCCAGCGCGCGGACGGTGTCCTCGAGCTCGGCGAACGGCACGGCCTGGTTGATGAGCTCGACGTCGGCCGCCTGGCGCCCGGTGAGCGGCCGGCCGGTGAGCGCGTGGAACTTCGCGCGCGCGAGCCCGAGCCGGTAGATCCACATGCCCGACAGGTACGCGCCCCACATGCGGCTGTAGGGCGTGCCGATGACCGCGTCCTCGCTGGCGACGACGAGGTCGGCGCCGAGCGCGAAGTCGCTGCCGCCGCCGACGCACCAGCCGTGGACCTGGGCGATGACCGGCTTGGGCGCGCGCCAGACGCTGAAGAGCTTCTGGGTCGGCGCGAGCTCGGGGGCGGTGGCGAACACGAAGTCCTTGCCGGGGTCCCACGCGCCGTCGGTGGTCAGCGCGTCGTCCCAGTGCTCGAAGCCGCCGCCGAAGTCGTAGCCCGCGCAGAACGCGCGCCCGGCGCCGCGCACGACGATGACCTTCACCTGCGCGTCGCGGACGGCGCGGCCGACCGCCGCCTCCACCTCGTCGGGCATCGGCGGGACGATCGTGTTCAGGTGCTCGGGGCGGTTGAGCGTGATCGTGGCGACCGGCCCGTCGACGGCGTAGAGCAGCGTCTCGAAGGTACCCATCGCCGAGTCATACACGACCGTGCGCTCGCCACCGCCTACGCGGGGACGGCGACCGGGCGCGCGGCGCGCCACAGGCGCTCGAGGCGCCGCAGCATCGCCGGGTAGACGACGAGGTGGCGGAACGGCTTGATCGCCAGCAGGTACGCCTCCCCGAGCAGCCCGTTCGGCTTGACGTAGACCGCCATCTCGCCGCGGTAGGAGCCGTCGCCGTCCGGGACCCAGCCGACGTGCAGGACACCGTGGACGGTCTTGTTGGCGATCTCGGCCGCGTACTCGTTGTCGCGCAGGTAGAGCGGGACGAACGGCAGGCCCTCGACGGCCGGGCCGGGCGGCGCGTCGCGCGCCTCGGCGGGGAGGCGCTCGCGCAGCGAGCGCACGCGGCCGTCCAGGCCGGCGCCGGGGTCGTCCCAGCCGAGGAGCTCGCCGAGCTTCCAGCGGACCGCCCACAGCAGGCCGGCGAGGCTGCGCTCGCGGTCGACGCGCTCGGCGCCCTGGACGAGCGCGAGCAGCCGGCCGAAGTCGTCGGGGCCGCCGGGCGTCGGGAGCGCCCAGACGTCCTCGAGGCGGAAGTCCGGGACGACGTCGTGGACGAGCCAGGGTCGGAGGGCGTGGACGGCGTTCGGGAGCCGGGCGCTCATCAGGGAACCTCGATCCATACGGTTGCGTATGGATCGAGCGTACGCTCCGCCCGCACCCCCGTCAACCGAAAGCCCGGTAAGAACCCCGGCATGGCCCCCGCCCGCACCCCGCGCGAACGCTGGATCGAGGCCGGCCTGCGCGCGCTCGCGTCCGGCGGCCCGGACGCGGTCCGGGTCGAGCCGCTCGCCAAGGCGCTCGGCGTCACCAAGGGCGGCTTCTACTGGCACTTCGCCGACCGCGGCGCGCTGCTCGGCGAGCTGCTCGACGCGTGGGAGCGCACGAGCGTCGACGAGATCATCGAGCAGGTCGACGACGCCGGCGGCGACGCCCGCGCGCGGCTGCGCACCCTCTTCGCGGTCGCGACCCGCCGCGAGGGGATGCTGGAGATCGACCTCGCGGTCCGCGACTGGGCGCGCCGCGACCCGGCGGTCGCCGATCGCCTGCGCCGCGCCGACAACCGCCGCATGGCGTTCATGCGCGCGCTGTTCGGCGAGTTCTGCCCGGACGAGGAGGAGGTCGAGGCGCGCTGCATGCTCGCGTTCTCGACGCTCATCGGCAGCCACTTCATCGCCGCCGACCACGGGCGGCTCGACCGCCGGGAGGTCCTGCGGATCATCACGCGCCGCCTGCTCGCGTGACGATCCGCCCGCTCAGACCGGCGCGACGTCGCGCAGGAACGAGAGCATCGCCTCGTTGACCTCGCGCGGACGCTCCTGCTGGGTCCAGTGCCCGCACCCGGACAGGAGCTCGTTCGCCCGCAGGTCGGGCACCTCCGACGGGAAGTTCTCGTAGATCTCCTGGTTCATCGTGATGACCAGGTCGACCTCGCCGGCGACGAAGCACGCGGGGACGGTGACGTGCGCGCCGCGGAACGGCGCCATCTCCTCCCAGGTGAGATCGGCGGCGCGGTAGTAGTTCAGCGCCGAGGCGAACCCGGTGCGCTCGAAGTCGGCGCAGTAGACGTCGAGGTCCTCCTCGGTCAGCCAGGCGGGCAGCTCCTTCGGCCACGCGAACGCGTCCTCGAGCCTGTCGCCGCGGACCAGGTCGCCGAGCTTGACCTCCTCCGGCGGGGCGTCGCCCGAGGCGGTGAAGAAGAACCCGGTCAGCCAGCGGCGCACGTCGCGCTCGAGGTCGGCCTCGGCGCGCCCGACCTCGTTGAAGTAGAGCTGGTAGTGGAAGCCGTCCCCGGTCTCGCGGTCCATCGCGACGCTCGGCGGGATCGTGTGGTCGTAGGCGAACGTCGTGCGCGCGCCGTAGTAGGGGACGCTGAGCCCGATCACCGCCGGGAACAGGTCGGGGCGCATGAGCGCCGCGTTCCAGGCGACCGGAGCACCCCAGTCGTGGCCGGCGATCACGGCGGTGTCGTGCGGGAGCTCGCCGAGCAGCCCGACCATGTCGCCCACGAGCTTGGGCTGTGTGTACTTCGCCGGCTCGAGCGGCCTCGACGAGCGGCCGAACCCGCGCATGTCGGGCGCCACGGCGTGATAGCCCGCCTCGGCCAGCGCCCGGAGCTGATGGCGCCACGAGTACCACGACTCCGGGAAGCCGTGGCACATGATGACGCAGGGCCCGTCCTGCGGGCCGGCCTCCGCGATGTGGAGGCGGATCCCGTTGGCGTGCACCAACCGGTGCGTGATCTCGGTCATCGTCGCGCGATCATCCCGCGCGGCGGGCCTGATGGCGCGCGGCGCCCGGCGCGACGTTGGAGAATCCCCATCGCGCCGGGCGGCGGCCGGTTCCCCGGCCCGCCCGCGTCAGCGGACCAGGTCGACCTCGATGCCGTTCATCCGCAGCGACACGCGGCGCGCGTCGCGCGCCTCGAGCGCCTGCCGGACGACGTCCTGCGGCGACATGGTGAACGCGTAGTCGCGGCGCATGGGACCGGCGGCCTTCGTCGCCTCGACGTCCTCGGGCGGCGCGAAGTGCAGCCGGAACAGCTCGTCGTCGGGGATGTCGGTCGTGCCCGCGTACTCGATCCGCACCTCGTCGAGCGTCTTCTGCGGCCGCGTCCATCCGGCGAGCTCGCGGCCGCGGGGCGTCGAGAGGATCCGGTCCTTCACATCGGGGTCGATCGGCGCGGGCGGCTGCCCGTAGGCGCCCATGACGTAGAGCGCGATCTCGTCGATCGTCGTGGCATAGCGCTCGTCGGAGACGACGTTCATGAGCGCCTGCGTGCCGATGAACTGCGAGAACGGGGTCGCCGACACGGGATGGCCGAGCTCCTCGCGCACCCGTGGGATCTCGTCGAGGACCGCGTCGAACCGGTCCTCCATCCCCGCCTCGGCGAGCTGCGCCTTGAACGTCCCGGTCATGCCGCCCGGCAGCTGGTGCCGGTAGATGCGCGCGTCGTACTCCTCGCACACGCCCAGCGGGTGCCCCTCCTGCCGCGCGATCGCCTCCATGTGACGCGCGACCGGCTCGAGCACCGACCGGTCGATCGCGTGCGTGTGCCCGGCCGCCTCGAGGTTGACGAGCGTCATCTCCGTCGACGGCAGCGACGGCCCGTTCGCGACCGGCCGGCTCGCGGTGTGCAGGCGCCGCACGCCGCACTCGGCTCCGATGAGGTAGTTCACCGGCGCCATGCCGGTGGTGTTGTGGCAGTGCAGCTCGACCGGCACATCGCCGGCCGCCTCGACGAGCGCCGGCAGGAGCGTCCGTGCCCGCTCGGGCGTGAGGATCCCCGAGGCGTCCTCGACGTAGATGGCCTTGGTCACCCCCCACCCGACCATCTCCCGCACGCGGTCGGCGAACCATGCGTCGGTGTGGACCGGGCTGATGCCGTACATGATCGCCGGCACGGGATCGGCGCCGGCCTCGTGGACCACCCGGGCGAGGCGCTCCATCTCCGGCATGTCGTACAGGCAGTCGTAGATCCAGAAGCCGCCGACGCCCATGCGGACCATCGTCTGCACGTAGAAGTCCATGATCGAGTACGGCGAGATGCCGTACCGGCCGCTGGACGACGGGCGCAGCCCGCACCGGGTGCGCGTGTTCGGCAGCAGCCCGAGGATGTGCGGCAGGGTCTCGAGCGGGTCCTCGCGCAGGTAGCGCATCTGGACGGTGAAGAACGACCCGCTCGGCACGTCGGCGGTGTGGAACCCCGCGCGGTCGATGAGCGGCGCCACCGCGGTGGCCATCCCGCCCCGGAAGCGCATGCCCCACAGGCTCTGCGGCCCGTCGCGGAGCGTCTGGTCGACGAGCTCGAGGTGCGCCATCGCGCCGTCAGACCACCGGTGTCGCGGCGCGGCTCACGCGCCCCGCTCCCGCCGGCGGGCGATCTGCTGCTGGGCGAGACGCAGCAGCAGCGCCGCCGCGGGCTGCCCGGCACGCCGGACGACGACCGGCACCCCCGCGTCGAGCACCGCGCGCGCCCCGGCTGCGGAGGCGAGCGCCGCGCCGCGCGCGGCCCGCGCGCCGCGCAGGCGCTCGGCGAGCGCGGCCGGGTCGGCCGCGCCCTCGGCGTCGACCACCCCGTCGCCGGCGTCCAGGTCGACGACGTCCGGCGCGTCGTCGACGACGTCGGCCGGGCTGACCTCGCGCGCCCACTCGAGCAGCCGCTCGAGGCCGGGGACGTCCTGCGGGCGGACCTCCTCGGTCGGCAGCCGCCCGGCGTAGACGACGCCGTCCGAGCCGTCGACCGTCACCTCGCGCCCGAGCAGCCCCTCGGTCACGCCCTCGCCGACCCCGACGACGCTCGGCCGCCCGAGCGCGCGGCTGACCACCGCCGCGTGCGAGGTCGACCCGCCGCGCTCGGTGACGACGGCGCGCGCGGCGATCATGCCGGCGACGTCCTCCGGGCTCGTCGTCGGGCGGACGAGGACGAGATCCCCGTCGCGGCCGTCGGCGTCGTCGACCGCGACGCCGGCCGCGACGCCCGGGCAGGCGGGGACGCCGCGCGCCACGACCTCGGCGGTCGCGGCGGCGTCGCCGGCCAGCCTGGGCGCGAGCACGGTGAGGAGCTGCTCGACGCTCACCCGGCACAGCGCCTGCTCGCGGTCGATCGCGCCCTCCTCGGCCAGGTCGACGGCGGTGCGGACCGCCGCGGCCGGCGAGCGCTTCGCCGCCCTGGTCTGCAGGAGGTACAGCCGGCCCTGCTCGACCGTGAACTCGATGTCCTGCACATCGCCGTGCTCGCGCTCGAGGAGCGCCGCCGCGTCGAGCAGCCGGTCGTGCACACCGGGGAGCTGGTCGGCCAGCGCGCTCAGCGGCAGGCAGTCGTGGGTGCCGCTCACGACATCCTCCCCCTGGCCGCGCGGCAGCCACTCGCCGTACGGACGGGGCGCGCCGGTCAGCGGGTCGCGCGTGAACAGCACGCCTGTGCCCGACTCGCCGTCGAGGTTGCCGAAGACCATCGCCTGACGATCCACACCGACGACGGCGCGCACATCTACGTCCAGTACTTCGGCGTCATCGAGTACACGGAGGCGGCGCTCGCCGCCAACCGCGGCGAGCGGTCGAGCGGGTACGCAGAGCACTACTTCCGCACCGCCCCGCGACTCGAGACCGGCGACGAGCGCTACGCGTGGGTCAACCGCACGGTCTTCGTCGGCGAGGGGCGGCTGCACCCCGGGCCGGTCGTGGAGTACCGGGTCCACCGGCTGACGTAGCCGGCCGACGAGGCCCTGTCGACGACAAAAGGCCCGCCGGAGCGGGCCTTTCGTGAGGGTGAGCGAGGGGACTCGAACCCCCGACCGCCTGGACCACAATCCCTCATATGCAGGTGTTTTGTGGGTGGTAGCCAGTGCTCAAGGAGTCTGAGGTGTTCTGAGTTCGCCTGAGTTTCGGTGAGTTTGGACCCCGGACAGACCCCGCGGGCGCGCCGTAATCAGTGGGGCCGGTGAAAGCCGGCCGAGGCATCACCGGAAGGACCACTGATGGCGCGGTCAACCAAGAGCGAGTACGGGCTCGGGACGCTGTACGAGAAGCACGGCGCGTGGTACGGACGCTGGCACACGCCGAGCGGGCAGAGGCGCAATCGCAAGATCGGACCGATCAGCGGCGCCGACGGCAGCGGGTTGACGCGGCCGGAGGCGCGCCGCGAGCTCACGCTCATGATGGAGAAGGACGGAACTGCCCCGCGGTCGACCGCGGAGGAGATCCCGACGCTGGTCGAGCTCGTCTACGCGCTGGCCGACCGGCTCGAGACGCGCGGGCGCTCGCGCTCGCACTTCGACAACGTGCGCTCGCACGCGCGCACGAAGATCGCGCCGTTCTTCAAGGACCTGCGCGTCGACGCGGTCACCGACCGCGACCTCGAGCGGTTCATGGCCTGGTGCGCGCGCGGCGGCGGAGGCCGCACCGGCACGCGGCCCGCGGCGCCGCAGTCGATCCGGCTGTACATGGGCACCCTGCACTCGACGTTCGAGCTCGCGATCCGCCGGCGTTACATCGTGCTCAACCCCTGCAAGCTCGTCGACCTCCCGGTCGTGCCCGACCGGACGGACATCCGGTTCCTGACGTCGGACGAGCTTGAGGCCGTCATCCGGCATGCCGAGGACGACGACCTTGGGCGCATGGAAGCGGTGCTCTGGCGGACCTGCGCGATGGTCGGCCTGCGCATGAGCGAGACGCGCGGCTTCCGCTGGCGTGACATCGACTGGGTGGCACGGCGTGTGCGCATCCGGAAGGTCATCGTCCGCGGCGAGGTCAAGGCGCCCAAGTCCCGCCGCGGCTCGCGGTCGGTGCCTCTGCCCACTGCCCTGGCCCGCGAGCTCGAGCTGCACTTCCAGCGAACGGCGTTCACCGGCGAGGACGACCTCGTGTTCGCCCATCCGCACACGGGCAAGCCGTACGACGGCTCGAAGGCGCTCAAGCGCTACAAGGCCGCGTGCGAGCGGGCCGGCGTGACGAAGACCAACCGTCTGCACGACCTGCGGCACACGTTCGGCACGCAGATGGCCTCCCGCGGCGTGCCCATGCGGACGCTGCAGGAGTGGATGGGCCACCGGGACTTCGCAACGACGCTCATCTACGCCGACTACTCGCCGAGCGAGCACGAGGCGGAGATGATCGACGCCGCGTGGGCGCCGAGCGGTCTGCCGGCGGGGCGAGGGGCGTTCGCCTGAGCTCCGCGGCCGACCACGGCCGTCGGCTGGCGTGCCGCCGGAACCTAACCCGCTGGACCTCTGTCCGATCGACGTGGCCTAGCCCGCTCGGCAAGCTCGCGTCCTGAGGAGACGGATGAGGAAGTGACGTGAGGCGGGGCGGCGTTGGGGAACAGCGCCCCGCCTCCTCATCCCGCCTCCTCATTACACACGTGCGCAAGCGCCTTAACCGCGCGAGCCTTGCTTTGCCTATCGTGCCCTCGCCACAGCATCTGGTGCATCAAGATTGACCCGTACGCCTGCGCCACGACAAGATGCTTCCGCCATGAGCAACAGTCACGCAGCCCCCGGGCAGGCCGCCGGCTACGAGTACCAGCGGCAGCTCTGTCTCGTCCTGCTGGCCGAGGCGCTGCGTGACGACCCCAGTGTTGCGGTCCGCCTGGAGGCCGTCGAGGACATCGACATCGTCTCCGAAGGAGGTGGCGTCTCGCGCGGTGTGCAGGCGAAGCACCACCTGACAGACCACACACTGTCGGACCGGTCGCCGGAGCTGTGGCGGACCTTGCGCGTGTGGATGGACTTGCAGAAGGAGATCGGCACCAAGCCGCTGCCCAGCTTGCACCTCGCGACGACATCCCGGGCCGCCGCCGGTGCAGGGGTGTCGCTGCTCGGGCCCGTTGCGGCCGAGCGGAAGGTCGAGACCGCGTTGGGCTTGCTTCTTACGGTCGCACGGGAGGAGGGCGCCGCGGAGACTCGGGAGACCCGGCAGCGTTTCCTCTCGCTGGCCGAGTCGTCGCAGCTTCAGCTGCTGCACGCGGCGACGGTTCTGGACGCGAGCGAACGCGTCACCGAGTTGGACGAGCGGCTTCGGGTGGCGCTTGGCATGGTGGTGCCGCGCGACCACGCGGACGCCTTCCTCGGGCGCGTGAAGGGCTGGTGGGCCGACCGGAGTGCCGAGCTCCTTGCCCGCGAGCTGCCGTTGGTGACCGGCCAGCGTTTGTACGAGTTCTGCGATGGGATCCGCGACGACTACCGGCGCGGCTCGCTGTCGGTCACTAACGAACTCCGGGAGGACCCGGACACGGGAGCCAAGCAACCGCTCTTCGACAAGCCGTTCGTTCGGCAGCTCGCGCTAGTTCGCGCCCCGGACGATGTGACGGATCTTGCGGTCCGCCACTACTACCGCGCATACGCCCAGCGTGGTCGGTGGGCGCGCGACATCGACGATCTGGACGAGGACTTCGAGAACTACGAGCGCACGCTGAGGGACGAGTGGGAGACCGAGTTCGTCGCGCTTAAGGCTCGCGCTCCGGCCGAGGACGAGGCTCGCGCTCGGGAGGGGTTGCAGCTGGCTCTCAGCTGCGGTCTGACGACGAAGGCGCAGCTACGAGGCGTCGACGAGCACGTGCTTTGCCGCGGGACGCTGCATGGGCTCGCCGACCAGCTGACTATTGGGTGGCACCCCGACTACCTCGAGCTGATGAACGGCGATGCGTGAGACTGTCGAGGCTTCCGAACGTCCGCCCGGCGGCCGGCCAGCCGAGCGGGACGCCTTGTACAACCCGGCGTTTGTCGCGCTGATCCTCGCCCGTACCGCGTCGGGGTATGCGCAGCACGCCGACGACGGCCTGCCGTTCCCGCTTGCGTTTCTGGCCGCGCCGATCGTCCTGCACGGGCCGACGCGCGAAGAGCTGCCGGCTCAGGCGCGAAGCAAGATGGCGCTGTGGCTCGAAGAGCGTCCGGCTCTGCGGGCTGGCCTCGGACGGCGGGCCGCCAGCCTGGTCCCCGCCGTGCGAGCCGGCTTGCGTCATGGTCTGCGCAGCGACGTCCTCGCGCTCGAGGACGGGAAGCTGACGGCTCCGATAAGGCTGAAGGTGAAGAGCCGCCAGATCACCTTGAGTTCGGAGGTCGACGACATCTTCAAGCGGGCCCACTACGTGGGAGGCTGGTTCGCGCTCGCGGGCTCCGTCGCAAGCATCTACGCCCTCTGGCGGGTGACTCCCTGACGTGCTTCAGATCGAGTCCTTCGTCCTCTACCACGCGACGATCATGGAGCCGCGGACCCTCCGGCTCGAGCGCGGCTTGAACATCGTCAGCGGCTGGCGGAACACCGGGAAGTCGTCGCTCATCGAGATCGTTGACTACTGCTTTGGGCGCAAGACCCTGCATGTCAGCGAGGGCAAGATTCGCGAACACGTCGCGTGGTACGGACTCGTCCTGCGCAATGACGGTCGCTACGTGTTCGTGGCGCGTCCGGCGCCGGCGCAAGGGAACGCCGGAAGCACCGAGGGCATGTTCACGCCGCTGGGCTCGCCAGAGCCGCCGATGCGAGACGAGCTGCAGGCCAACTGCCTCGTCGATCAACTTCGGAGCGAGATCAGCTCCTTCGCTGGCTTCGTCGACACCCAGTTCGTGCCACCGGACGGTGCGCGCCGCTCAGTGCTGGACCTGCACATCGGCCACGCGTTGCCATTGACGATGCAAGACGAGGAGGACATCTACGCCAAGAGCCGCCTCTTCCATCGCGGCGACGAGCGCGACGTGATGCAGGCGCTGCGCGACACCTTCCCGTACATCGTCGGGGCAGCGGACGCCGAGGCTCCGATCCTCCGTAGTCGGCTGAGCGCGTTGCGGTCGGAGCTTCGCCAGATCGATCGCGAACTCGACAAGCTCGACTTCGCCTCCAAGGAGGTCGACGAGCGCGGCCTGACGCTGCTCGTCCTCGCGAGCGAGGTCGGTCTCGCTCAGGCGCCGGACCTCGACGGCGAGCCCGTCGCCACGGGAGACGTTCTCGCCGCACTGCGGTCGGCAGCCGCACAGGATCCGGAGGCGCCGACTGTCCACCCCCCCACGGGGCGGGCGGAGCAGCTGCTGGAGCTGCGCCGGGAGCTGAACGCCCAGCTCCGGACTGCGCGGACCGACCAAGCGCTGCTCCAAGAGTTCGGACGGGCGCGAGACGCCTTCTCCATCGAGACCAACGAGCAGCGCGCACGCCTCGCGACGCTCAACCTGCTCCCGGATGGCGATGGCGAGGATGCCTGCCCCGTCTGCGGCAGCGTTCTGGACGAGCCCGATCCCGACATGGCGAAGCTCACGAGCCAGCTCCGGTCCCTCGAAGCGGAGCTCACGGGCGTCAGCCAGATGGAGCCGCGCACCCGGTCCATGCTGGAGCAGAGCACGCAGCTGGTAGACCGGCTAACGCAGGAGATCCGTGCGGTGTCAGGTGCCCTTGCGGACCTCGACCATCAGGAGCAGTCGGCGCGACGCTTGGCGAGCCTCGCGGCCCGCCGGGCGCACACCCAGGGGTTGATCGAGGAGTACCTCCGGCTTACGCCCGAGGACAGCAGCGCAGTTAGGGCCAAGCTCAACGAGCGTCGTGCCGTCGCCGAAGCCGAGATCGACGAGCTGGCGCCGAAGGTCGACTCCGCACTCGAGCAGGAACGGCTCGCGGGCGCACTCGATCTCATCGGCGCGGACGCGACGACGCTCGCTCGGCGGCTCGAACTGGAGCACGCCGAGGACGGCCAAGTCGGGCTCCGTCTCGCGCAGCACCCAACGCTGACGATCACCACCCAGGCGGGCCGGACGTTCGCGCTTCGAGCGATCGGCGGCGGCGGGACGCGGGTCGGCTACCACCTCGCCGCGCACCTGGCAATTCATCGCCTCTTACGGAAGCGCCGGCGGCCGACGCCGGCTTTTCTCATGCTCGATCAACCGACCGGACCGTTCTACCCGGACGACGTGCCGGTAGGTGAGGAGCCTCAGCTCGAGAAGGAGAGCGACCAGATCGTCGTCGACTCAATCTTCGCTCTAATCCGATCAGTCGCAGACGATCTCGACGGCGACCTGCAGATCCTCGTGACCGACCACGCCACCTTCCACGGCGAGCCGTGGTTCGACGACGCGCTCCTAGAGGACTGGCGACACGGGCGCGGTTTGATCCCGGACGAGTGGATGTCGTAACACCTGAAGACCGCGACATTCGCAGACGTTTTCTGGCCCTGAGCTGGACCCAGGAAGAGCTAAGGGCTCGTCCACGACCTCGGTCGAGGTCGCCGACATCGACATCTTCGCCGCCCACGCACGCGTCCCGCCTGAGCTAGGCGACGGGTGAGAAGCCGAGCTGCTAGAAGCGTGCGAGCGTGTCCTCAAGCCCCCACGCGCGCGTGATCCGTCCGTCCGCGAACCGAACGAAGTAGACCTCGTCGATGCGCTCGAACCGCCGTCCGGTCGGCGGGTATCCGCGCCAGGCGCCGAGGTGGGTGCCTGAGCAGCGAAAGCGCCCGACGACGGTGTCGTCCTCAACGACGAGCTGGACGACGTCCATGCGGAAGTCCGGGAACGCTCGCCGGAACGGCTCGATCCACCGGTGGGCGGCACGGGCCATCGGGACTGTGGACAGCTCATCGATGACGGCAAGGTCGCCGCCGTTGAGCACCTCGTCGACGAGCGGGCGCACGACGGCCTTGGCGGCGGTCGTGCGGTCGTTCGCGGCTGCGGTCAGCATCCGCATTCGGTGCCGGTTCGGCGGCACCGGGCGAGCGCGACGACGATGGCGGCCAGGATGAGCCCGCCGACGACAAGCCCGATCGTGCCGGTGGTCGCGATCAGGCCTCCGCCGAGCGCGGCGCCGGCGAGCGGAGCACGGCGCAGCAGAGCGCCATGATGACCGCGCCCGCACCGGCGAGCTTGCCGGCGACGTTCATGCGAACAGCTCCGCGATGATCGGCTGGGCCTGCGCCGGGCCGGTCACATCGAGCACGAGCGCGCTGTCGGTGCGCTCGAGACGCATCGCCAGGAACGAGCAGCAGGATGCCTCGGCGGCGACCGCGGTGCGCAGATCGCGTTCGACGGCCGGGACGTCGATGAACGTCAGGCGCTCGCCGCCGTCGATCGGCCGCCGGTCGGTCAGCGCACGGGCCGCCAGCTCCGACAGCTTCGTCGTGCGGTCCTGGTACTCGCTGGCGTTCAGCGTGCAGGCGACGGGCGCGTCCTCGGCGCCGACCTGCACGAGCGGGATGGTTGTCATGCCGTGTACCTTGGATGCTGAAGTCGACTTCAGGTCAAGGGATGAGTTCAGAACAGCCCACCATGCGCATCGGAGACGTCGCCTCGCGCGCCGGCGTCAACGTGTCCCAGGTCCGCTACTACGACCGCATCGGCCTGCTGCCGGCCGCCGAGCGGGTCAGCGGTCAGCGCCGCTACGACGAGTCCGCGTTGCGCCGTCTAGCGGTCATCGACGTCGCCCAGCGCGCCGGCCTGTCACTCGACGAGATCAGGGATCTGCTCGAGCACGGCAACGACCCGATGTCCGACCGCCTCCGTGAACTGGCCGACCGGCGGCTTCCGGACATCGACGCGCTCATCGAGCGGGCTCAGCGCGTGCGCTCCTGGCTCTTGACGGCGCAGGGCTGCAACTGCCAGGCGATCGACGAGTGCGGGCTGTTCGATGACGCCGCGGCGCCGCCCGCCCGGCCGGTCAAGCTCAGCGTGCATCGCGTGGGCGGCGTGCCCGCTTGACTGCTCGCTCGGTCGCGCTCTTCATCGTCGCCGCGATCGCCGAGATCGGCGGGGCGTATCTGATGTGGCAGGCGATCAAGGAGGGCCGCGGCGTGCTGTTCGCGCTCGCGGGCGCCGCCGCGCTGGCCGGCTACGGCGCGGTCGCCGCGCTTCAGCCCGACGCCAACTTCGGCCGTGTGCTCGCCGCGTACGGCGGCGTGTTCATCATCGGCTCTCTCGCCTGGGGCATGGTGTTCGACGGCTTCCGGCCCGACCGATTCGACATCGCCGGCGCAGCCGTGTGCCTCGTCGGCGTCGCGGTCATCATGCGCTGAGCGACCAGTACCTACGGACACAGTCAGCGTCGCGCGCGGTGCTGGTCCACTGCGCTGAGAGCACTGCTACGTCGCGCGGGCGGGCTGCGCGTCGGGTCGCCCGTCGCGGGACTTGAACACGAGCATGTACGGACCGCGATCAGCCAGAGCAGCCTCGAGCTCGTCCGCCGTGATCTGCTGTGTGCGGGCCGCCGTGTAGTGGCTCGCGTCGGCGTCGAGCTTCCACACGTCCGCGCTCTCGCTGGCGTCCCGAACGTCGAGAAAGAGCGTGCCGGGGCAGAGCCTGAGAACGAGATCGCCGTTTGCCTGTCTCGTGCACGAGAGGTGCTCGAGGATTCGGCCGCCCGACGGACGGATCCTGTCGACGGTGCGTCCCTTCCTGACGCCGATCAGCACGATCCCAAGACCGCGGCCGCCCTTCAACGGGGCGTATAGCTGGTGGCCGAAATGCGCGTGGCCATGGCGCACAAGGTCGAAGATCAGGGTGATCAGCTCGGCGGCCGGATCGCCCTCCGAAGCAATGCGCGGCACATTCCCCCGCGTCGCGCGTCCGGGCCGGTAGGGGATTCGCTTGAACAGCAGCGGCTCGCGTCGCTGTAGCTCGACTGAGAAGCGCCGGAACGTCGCCGGGTCTTGACCGGCGACGGTCGAAGCGAGCTCGACGAGCAGCATCGCTTGGCGTGCGAAGAGGAACGCTCCGTCGGTGCGCTCGACGAGGTCGGTGGTTGCCATCGCATCCCATGCCGCCTCGAAGTCGACACAGAGGTTCTCGAACAGCACCCGCGACGGGCCCCTCATGGAGAAATCGTCGCAAGCGCATCGGTCGGCCTCATCCGATGCGGTGGAAGCGCCACCTCGCGATCCCTGCGGCGAACCACATCACACCGTGCGGCGCAGCGATGCACGAGGTTTTCACGCGGCGGCTCGCAGATGCTCCGCTAATCCATCAAGTGTGGTGAGGACTCGGGTGGCGAGGCGATTCGGAGTCCCTGCCCGATGCAGCACGTGGGCTGAGTGCACTTCCGTGACGACGATGTCGCAGTAGGCCGCAGCTACCGAGAGCGCGTCGATGTCAAAGATGTCGTTCGGCTCCCAGCGGCTGTTGGGGTTGCGGTGCTTTGCCGTCACGAGGGTGATCCACACGTCGGCGCTCGGCATGCAGTCGGTGAACCGCCGTCCCTCCTCGGGAGTGGTGAGCAGGTCGGAGAGGCGGAGGTCGTGCGCCTTGAGCGCGTCCTCGCGCGTGGCCTCGATCTCGAGCGCGAGATATCGCGCCGCGACGATGTCGCGGAGCCTCCCGCGGCGCCAGCGCGGATCGGCCGCGAGCCGCGCGGCCTGCTCTCGCTCCTGCTGTGCGCGCCGCTCGGCGGTGGCGCGTGCGGTTGCAGGCTCCCAACCGAGGTGCCGAAGCTCGCGTTCCTCGTCGTCGTCCTGCGGGCCCCGCAGCACCGATCGGTCCAGTCGTCGCTCGGCATCGGCGAGAAACCGGTCGAACGCGCCGGCCCCTTCGCGTACTCGGATCGAGCGCGAGCAGTCACGTCGTTGCCGTGTCGGTCGCGGACCTTGAGCCGGCCGTCCAACCCCGCCGCGCGCAGGACCCCCCTGCCGACCAGTGGAACGGGATCGAAGCGCTCGGCGATCGGAGCAACGGTCGCCAAGGCGCTCTCGAGCTCGAGGGCCGCAATGGTGTGTAGCGGCAGGACGCACGCGAAGTCTGTGAACTCCTCGATCACCTCCGCAAGGTCGGCCAGCTGCCGTCGCCGCCGGATTCCGGTGATCTCCATGACGAGCGGCATCCCGAGGACGTAGGTGCAGGAGTGCCGGCTCGCCCGTAAGGCATCGAGAACCGCGCGGAAACGCACGCCATCGCGGTGGCCGCTCGCGGCTTTGGCCAGCGCGATCCAGTGGTTCAGATCGAGGTAGACCACCGGCGTTCCGGCCGACGGTCGGACGAGGCGGGTCGGCCAGACCGGCGCCACGTCGGTCCTCTCCGCGCCCGTCCGCATCACTAGTCCCGACTTCGACGCCGCGCAACGATCGCTGGCAGCATTCGCGCTCCCAGGTGGGTCATGCGGCTCAGGCGGGCCTGTTCGCTGTCCTACCGATGGCTGCCGGGGCCCTTGCCGTGCACGAGATCGTTGATCGACTCGACTCCGGTCCTCGCCTTGTACGTGTCCCAGCGCATGTCGCTGCGGACGTTCAGGTCGAGGCCGTACTCCTGCTCGATCGTCCCCATGTGGGTATCGCCGCGCTTCTCGCGAAGCGTTCCGTCTCCGGTTCGAGCCCGCTGGCCACGCATCCCGGGCGCGTCGTTGTTCGCCTTCTTCGCCATCGTCAGCACCTCCCTGTTCGGCTTGACGTTCACGCATCGAAGCACACGGCTCCGACGGTCTCGCGGCGAAGCTCCATAGGGCTCACCCACGCGCGACGCACTCCGACGCGTCGAGCCACGCATCGATAGCCGCGCGGCGGTAGCGCACGTACCGCCCGAGGCGGATGTGGGGCAGCCGGCCGCGGCGCGTCTCCGCGTACACCCATGCCGTTGAGACCTGGAGGAGGCCGGCGACGTCGGATGCGAGCATGAGGCTCGCGGAGTCCATCGGGCGACTCGGGTGCAGGACGGCGGAGCTCATGTTCAGTACGGCGCGGGGCTTAGTCATGTCCGGCGTCGGCCTACTGCTGCGGCGTGAGGTAGGTCTCGACGAAGGCCCCGACGCCGACGAACGCGAGGGAGACGGCGGCCGCGACGGCACACGCGGCGGTGTGGCGCGTTCGTTGTCCGTGCGGGCGGTGCAACACCAGGACGACCGCGAGCGCGGTCCATTCGAGCGGCAGGTGGATGAGCCACGGCAGCGACGCGGCGCCATAGGCGCCGACTGCGATGCCGACGAGCGTCGTGTTCGCGACGACGACTAGGCCGACCAGGACGTCGGTCGTCGGGCCAAGCGCAACCTGACGCGACCGGACCCACGCCGCGAGTGCGATCGCGACGACGACGCGCGCGTTCGACGCGGCGATGCTGAGCACCTCGCCGATGCTGCCCGCGTACGGCGTCAGCGCAAACGACAGGCGGCTTCGCAGCGCCTGCGCCGCCCCGGGAATCGCCGCAACGGCGATCGCCGGCGCGAGCGTGAGGAGCAAGAGCCAGGCCGCGGCGACGGCGACATCGCGGACGAGTGGGCTACGTGAGCAACGGCGCGTCAGGGCTGGGGCTCCCAGCGCGAGAGCGCCCAGCCTCCGCGGCGTCGCTCGACCGACGCGAGCGTGACGCGCCAGCGGCGGTCAACGAGCCCGTCGGCGCGGAGCGTTTCGCGCGTGACGACGAGGAGTTCGCGGTCGTGCGCGCCGGCGGAGCGCGTGATGATGGCGGCGATGTCGCCGTCGCTGCTCGAGCCCTCGAGTTGCGCGTCGGTCGGCAGTCGCGCTGCCGCGTCGTGCGCATCGCGCCGGGCGGCGCCGGTGGAGAACGTCGCCAGCTCGGCGTAGCGTCGCGCGGCATCGGCGCTCGTCCAGGTCGTCGTCAGCTCGGCGGCACGTCGGGCCGCCGCCTCGGGCGTCGGCGGCAGCGCGCTGAGCCGCTCGGCCGGCTGCCTGACGGTCGGAGCGGGAACCTCGCCGGCCACGGTCGCGGGGCGCCGCTGTGGATCACCGGCGTAGGGGTCGACGCAGCCGGACGCGGAGGCAGCGATGAGGGCCGCTGCGACGATCGTCGTTCGCAGCGTCACAGGCCCGGGGGGTGTCGGACGACGAAGTTGTCGGTCGGGCGCGGGCCGAGGCGCCAGCGCGGTCCGGACTCGCCGGCGTTGGGGCCCGTGTCATAGCGGGCGGTGTCGAAGCGCAGGCCCGCGACGACGAGGAACATGTGCCCGCCGTTGGCGTAGACGGTGATCCAGCGGCCGGGGCCTGGGCGGCCGTAGCGCGTGAACTGCCCGGAGACCCACGGCGCGGTGCCGAACGCGCGCGCTCCCCACAGGACGTGGCTCGACGACGACGAGCAGTCATAGGTCGGATTGCCGATGTGGGTCGGGTAGTGGCGCAGGAGGTACGGGCGGTCGCTGATTGCGTTGGCCGCGGCGATCGCTCGGCGCACCTCGGGTGGGGCGTTCTTCGGGGCGCGCGCGAGGCCGTCGACGCCGAGCCGGGCGCGGGCGCCGGGCGTGGTCAGGGGGTCGGTGAGCGTGAGGTCGTCGAGCGCCTGAGCGTTCCACGCGCGTGCGCGCGCAAGGACGGCATCGGCGTAGGCGGCCGCGCCGTTGTACCGCTGCGCCGCGCGCCAGGCGCGCTCGTCGAGCTGCGGGCCGGCACCGAGGTCGGCCAGGTAGGCGGCCGCGGCGGCAATCGCGTCGACGTCGTCGTAGACACAGCCGTGTGACGAGGCGACGTCGCGGCAGCCCCGGAGGCGGCGGCGCATCTGCGGGTACCGCGACGGGCGCGCGCGGGCGGGAAGTCGGCGGTGGGCGCCCCGGTACGCGCGCCACGTCGCGCCGGCGCCCGAGCCGGTGAGCGCGCCGCAGCTCGGAGCGCTGCCGTGGTAGGGGTCCACGCCAACGATCCCGAACTGCATCGGCCCCGCCGCGCCGCAGCCGTTCCAGCCCGAGGAGACGGCGTCGCCCGCGACGCCGTTGACGCGCAGCCGCGAGAAGTTCGTCTCCTGCGCATGGATCGCGGCGAGCAGGAGCCAGTGGACGTCGAACGCCTCTGCCGCCGCCCGGTACACCGGTGCGTAGACGGGCGGAAGGCCGTCGGGCGCCGTGCCGGCGGGTGCGCTGCGTCGCTCCTCTTCGAGGATCGCGGCGGCGAGCGTGGTGAGCATGCCGAGGGCCAGCACGCCGGCGGCGAGTGCGATCCGAGCCGCACGCGCCGCCGGCGCAGTGCTGCTCAGTGACGGGCCTCGTGCGGGAGCCCGAGACGGCCGGCCTCCAGGTCGCCGACGAGCGCGTCGGCGTGGGGCTCGTCGATGGGATGCGAGTACGGGCGGGTGCGGAGCGCGGCCGGCGCGAGCTGCGCGGCGAGCGCCCGGCGGTGTGCGCGGTGGGCGGGCGGCGAGAAGGTCCTCATACTCAGCACGGCGGGCGCCGAGCCAGCGTCCGGCAGCGGCATGGACGCTCGTGGGACAGCGCAGCGCGCGGCCGCAACTGCGCGAGACGGTGCTAGGGACGCGAGGAGCTCACCGGCGGAAGCACACCGGCGTGCCACATCGGATCGGCAAGCAACTCGAGCGCACGGAACGCGACGCGGGACGCCTCGACGTCGTCGCGCGCCGCTCGGACGCCGGACTCCTCCAGCGCGAGCTCGCGCAGCGGGACGTCGGCGTGCGGGTCGGAGGTCGCCAGCCAGTAGAGCGGCGCGCCGAGGCGGATCGCCACCGCGCCTCTGCCCCGCTCGCCGTTGACGACGTAGGCCTGGGCGAGCACGCCCTTCTCGGTGACCAGCCGCGAGATCTGGTCGACCTCCTCGGGCGAGAGGCGCTCGGCGGCGACGAGGTGGGCGAGGTCCTGCGGTCCGTTGCGGTGGAAGATCTGGATGGTCGCGTTGTCGAGCAGCGCCGTGCCCTCGGGACCTGTGAGGTCTGCGCGCTGCTGGGTGATGGCGACGAACCACAGGCCGATGTGGCGCGCGCGGCGCACGAGCTCGTTGACCCAGCCGCCGGTGACGCGGCGGCGCAGCAGCGCCCACAGCTCCTCGAGGACGATCATCGACGTGCCGTCGAGCGCGCCGGCGCTGGGGTGCCCGTCGGCGAGGCGTCGCAGGTGGCGCTCGTGGCGGCGTTCGACGCGGGTGGTGACGAACTCCAGGACGGCGAACAGGACGGGCGCGAGGACGTCGTCGGGGACCTGCCTGGTGTTGAACACGACGAGGGGCGCGTCGCCGGCGCCGACCGTTGTGGGGCGGTCGAAGAGGTAGCCGTAGGTGCCGTCTGTGCAGAACTCGCCGAGGCGGTGGGCGAGGTTGCGCAGGATGGCGGCGTTCTCGGCCGCGCCGTCGGGGCTGGCGGCCTCCTCGCGGGCGAGGTCGTGCAGGGTCGTGCGCAGCAGCGACTCGCCGGCGACGGTCCCGGTGTCGGCGGCGCGCGCGTAGGTGCGGCGGATCGCGAGCGCGAGGAGGTTGCGCTCGAGCGCGGCGAGGCCGTGGCCGTCGTCGCCGTGGTCGTGGTCGCCGACGAGCAGCGCGTGCAGGCGCACGAGGTAGGCGACCTTCGAGCGCGGGACCTGCGCGGGATCGGGCGTGTCCCACGGGTTGATGGTCGCGCCGCCGTCGGCGCCGAGGGCCAGGTGCGCGGCGCCGGGGATGAGGCGGGCGAGGAAGGCCCAGTGGCCGGCCGAGCGGTCGATGACGTTGACCTGGCAGCCGCGCGGCAGCGCGGCGGCGGCGAGCGCGATGGAGGTCATGGTCTTGCCGCCGCCGGACTTGCCGAGCAGCACCGTGGTGCCGTTGTCGTGCACGCGGTCGAACGGGTGCAGGTGCTCGAGCGTCTGGCCGGGGTCGGCGAAGGCGAACGGCAGCCCGCTCGGCGAGCCGCACGACGTGGAGACGAACGGGAACGAGTCGGCGGCGTTGCGGCTGATCATCGGCACCTTCAGGCGGCCCGCGTCGAGTCCGAGCGGCAGGCTGGTCGTCCACAGCTCGCCCTGACGCGCCTGGCCGGTGGTGACGGGCGCGTCGACGACCGCGCCGAGGTCGCGCCGCGCGCCGGTGACCATCTCGGCGAGCAGCGCCCGGTCGGCCTCGGAGGTTCCCAATGCGCGGAGCGTCAGCGTGATCGTCACGTCGCACAGGGTCTCGGCGCCCGACGACAGCTCCTGGACGAGCTCTTCGATCTCGGCCTGCTGCTCGTACTGGGCGCGATCGGGCCGGGCGCGGCGGTCCAGCGCGGCCTCGTTGACGCCCCACAGCCGGCGGGCGCGGCGGTTGTGGCGCTCGCGCTCGGCCGCGCGGTCGCGGACGCCGACGTGCACCGACAACACCCACGGCAACGGCGTCTGCATCGCATGCAGCAGCCAGCCGTAGAACGTGCGCTCAGGCGCGCCGGCCAGCGCGATCGTCTGCTCCAGCGCGCCGTCGACCGTGATCGTCCGACGGTCGCGCGTGTCGATGGCGCCTCGACACAGCCCCGCGCGCAGCCGCGCCGCCGCCCGCCGGGCCTGCGCCGGATCGATCGGCGCATCGAGCGCCGTGAGCAAGGCCTCCGGCGTATGCGCGGGCGAGGACTCCGGACGATCGATGGCGCGACCGGCAGACGCGCGCCTCCACAGCACGTCGAGGACGGCCGGGCCGTCGAGCAGGCTCGCCTTGAGATCGAGCGCGCCGAGCGCGCTGCGCAGCCGCTCGGTCTGCTGGAGCGACTCGCGCGCGAGCCGCTGATGCGCGCCGAGCGTCCGGCCGGATTCTCGCGGGCGGCGCCGCCGCGTTCCCGGCGCCGTCTCGGCACACGGAACGACGAGCAGGTAGCGCACGTCGAGCGCGGCCTGGGCTTCGGCGTGCTCGCGCAGCGCGTCGGCGTGCAGCTGGGCAAGGCGCCGCAGCGCGGTGCCGCGGGCGGCGAGCGCCGAGTCGTCGCTGTCGGCCAGGGCGGCCGTGGCGGCGTCGGTCTCAGCCCGCGTGCGGGCGAGCAGCTCGTCGAGGGCGATCGGCGTCGCGTGGACGTAGCACTGGACCGCGGCGCCGCCGGGGATGCGGGCGAGCAGCTCGGTGAAGCCGCGCGTCATGCGCTGGCAGCCGGCGGCGTCGAGCACGAGCGGGTTGCTCGGGACGACCTGGAGCATCCGCACCAGCACACCGTCCGAGCGCACGAGCAGCCCATCGGGCGCTACCGCGTCGACCGGCAGCCACGCCGATGCCGCGCGCGCCGCCTGCTCGCGTCGGCGGCTCATCCTCGCTTCTCCCTCGGTCCGCGGGTCGGGTCCGTGAGCGCATACCCGGTGATCGCGGCGTCGGCGAGGCCGGGCGCGTAGACGCCCGCCCGGCGGCGCCAGCGGATCGCGGCCGCCACGGTCGCCAGCGGACTCGTCTGCCCGGTCCCCGCCGCGAACGCCGCGGCGACGGGGATCCCGGCGACCGTCACGGCGATCGAGAGGTTGTACGTCGCACCGAACGGCAACACGCGCGCCAGCGCCCAGGCGATCACGCCCGCCGCGACAAGCTGCGTCCACTGCGCCAGCGAGAGCCCTGCGAGGCGGACGGTCCGATCGAGGTGGCGGTAGGCCGGGTGCAGGAGCGAGGCGGCGTCGGAGCGGCTCACGGGCGGCGCCTCGGCGGGTCATCGGTGTGCGGGGGCCGCGGCGCAGCAGACGGTCCCGGCGCGGGCGGCGTCGCCCGAACCGACGGCGCCGGCGGCCGTGCCGGACGAGACGCCGGCGCGGCGGCGGGCGTCGCGCCAGGCGTGCGCTTGGAGGTGAGATGGCGGTCGTGAGTCCGATGCGGCGCCGCCGGAGCGCTTGCGGCACTCGGCGGCGCGGGCGCGTCCGGCGTCCGATGGGTTGACGAGCCGGCGGTGCTCGTGGTCGTCGCTCGCCGCGCCGGTGCCGGTGGCACGGGCGGCCCGGTCGCACTGGTCCGTGACGACGTCCGCGCGGCCCTGGTCGATCTTGCGGACGTCGCCACCGGTGACAGTGAGCGAGCAGGCGCAGAGCCAGCCCTGCGCGCGGGCGCGCTCGGCGACCTGCGGCCTGTGGTCGCGGCGTTTCCGGCTGACGGCGCGGTGCCGGCCGAGGGCGTGAGCTCCCGCGATCCACGAGGCGGGTGTGCTCGCGGCGCCTGGGCCATGCCCGCGGCGGGTGCCAGACCAGCCTGGACGCGCACGTTCGCCTGCGGCTCCCGCGTCTCGCGCGTGGCGCGCCGCGCGCTGGCTGGCGTCGCGGACGCTCGTGCGCGCCCTCCACCGCCGGACCGGCCGGGTGGCTTCGCGGCTGCCCGCGCGCCCGGGCCGGCCGCCTCGCCCTCGGCGATGTTGCCGGCGCGCGCCGGCAGCTCGCGCCACCAGCGGTTGGCCCGCACGAGCGGCCGGGCGACCGCGGCGGCGGCCCGCGCCCCGGCCGGAACGCGACCGTGCCCCTCGGCGGGCGTGGAGGCGCTCGCGCCGGGCGACGGCCCGGCAACGGTCGCACTCGCCGAGGCTCCCATCATCGGCAGACGGCGGCCGGCCATCTGCGTCAGAGCTCGGAAGCGGTCGGCGTTCGTCTGGACACCCTGACGAACGGGGTCCTCGGGACGACGTCCGCTCGTGGAGGCGCCGCCTGGTGCGGGCGCGCCGCCGCCTGCAAAGGGTGCGCGTCCCGTTACGACGCCGCCGAGCCCGGCGCTGCGCGCGAGGCCCAGGAGAAAGCCGGGCGCGCGATAGGCGAGCCAGAAGCACGCGACGGCCGCCAGCGGCTTGACCAGGTACGACAGCGCGTCGCCGAGCACGTTGTTGTGCCGGCCGCCGCCATCGAAGACCAGCGTGTCGGCCGCGAGCAGCGCCGCCGCGGCGAAGACGCACGCCCAGGCGATCGGCACGACGATGGCGGCGACCACCGCCGCGGTCCACGCGCGCGCGAGCCACGCGGTCTGCGGCAGCGCGTAGACGCCCCAGACCAGGGCGCCCGCGAGATGGGCGACGCTGAGCGCCGTGGTGAGCCCGAGCTTGAGGACGATGAGCGCCGCGGTGAAGTAGAGGACGACCAGCGCCGCGCCGACCGCGAGGCCGAGGCTCAGGCCCCCGGTCACCGCGCCGACGACCAGCGCGGCGCCGAAGGCCTTGTCGAGCCCGTCTTCGACGAGCGGGTGACGGATCATCTGCGCGGTCAGGACGTTCGTCCCGACGAGCAGCTTCTCGAGGACGACCGGGTAGGAGACGAGCGCGCCGGCGGCGATCGCCGCGCGCTTGACGCTCTCGCCGGCCCCGCCGACACCGGTCAGGCCACCGGCCCACAGCTGCAGCACGCCCGCGACGAACGTCGCGCCGAGCAGGCCGAACCCCACGGCAGTGAGCTGGTCGGCGTACCGGTTCAGCGACGGGAACGCCTCGCCGGTGACCGGCGGCAGCGCGACGAGCCACGTGACGAGCTGCGAGACCCAGTCGGCGCCGAAGTCGGGAACGACGAGATCGACGAGGGCGCGGACCGCGTCCTCGACGATCTCGCCGACATCGAGCCCGAGAAGTGCGGGCGGTGCGGGCAGCGCTCGGCCGGTCAGGCGACGATGGACGGGCCCATCAGCGCGAGCGCCAACCCGATGACGACTCCGCCGAGGATCTTCTGGGCCATGACGTTGCCCACCATGTACGCGACGCCGCCGCCGGTGAGGCCGATGGCGCCCATCGGGATGGCGAGCGGGATCAGGCTGTCGCGGAGGTTGTCGAGGTACTTCTGCGCGTCGGCGAAGAACGTCTTGCCGGTCGTGTAGCCGGCCATGCGCTGCAGCGCGTCGAGCTGCGCGCCGTCGACGAGGACCAGGGCGAGAGCGCCCGCCAGCGCCAGCGCGGCGGGTGCCAGCCGGCGCAGCGGCGGCCGCGCGGTCCGGCTGCGCCGCGGTCGGGTCACCGTGGGGCGGGCGGGAGGGCAATCCGACTGCAAGGGCGGATCTCCTTGGTTAGGGGGTGAACTCGGAGGTGAAGGCGCTGACGGGCGACGCGCCGGGATGCCGGTGGGCGTCGCGGGCCGGCTCGCTGCCGCTGGGCTGCCGGCCCGACGTCGCCGGCGGCTGCTCGGTGGAGGGCACCGGCCGAGGCGATCGAGCGGGGCGGGCGGCACGGGCACCGCCGCCGGAGGCCGCTGCGTGTGCGGGCTTCGGACCGCGCGGTCCCGGTCGGGCTTGCCGGCGCCTCGTTGCCGCGGCGCGGGGCGACTGCTGCGACGACGTTCTCCCCGTGACGGTGAGCGGGCGCGCCGTGAGGCCCGACTCGATGTCGCCAATGCGCGGCCCGGCGGCCTGGGTCGGCGGGGGGAGTGGTGCACCGTCAGGTGGTGCATCACTGATCCCGATGAGAGCGCCGGCCACCAGTGCGCCGCCGACAGCGGCACCGATCACGCGGCGCCGCATTCGGCGGGCCGCGCCCGCAGCGGCCAGTGAGCTGACCAAGACCGCGGGTGGCGCACCGGGGATCGGCGTCGCCGATGCCGCTTCGCCGTGCGGGACCGCGTCGAACGCCACACGACCGGCGTCGTCGAAGGGCCGAAGGATTGCTCGCGCCGCGTGTTCGCCGGTCTGCCTCACAGTCAGCACGGCGCGAGCTCAGCATGCCTCCGGCATCTCGCGCCCGCTGCGCGGTCCTTTGCGGTCCGTCGGGACTGGCACCGGTCGCTTGAGCGACCGATGCTTCGATGAGCTCAGCCGCGGTGCATCAGCCGCCCCGGCGGCCGACACCATCAGCTCGTCGGTCTTGTCGATCCGCTGCTGTCCTTCGGCTCTAGATGACGCAGCGGCGCGCATGCTCGTCGAGCAGACCGAGCGCGACTTGTCGAGGGCCGGCTTTGCCGAGGGCGGCCTGGATCACGGAGATGCGAGTGACGACGTCGATGCAGTAGCGGTCGTCGTCGACCATGCGTTGCCCGCCCGCATCTGGCCTTCCCCTACGACTGCCGGCCTGGCGGACGAGTTTGGGGTGTACCGCGGACCGTTGAGGTCGTGCGATGAGCGGCGCGGTCGCGCCAGTCGCCGCGATCCGCCCGGAGCTGGAGTGGGCGCGGCACGCGCTGCTTTATCGCCTCGGCGAGGTCAACCCGGAGGCCTACGAGGAATCGCTGCGGCGCTTCAGGCACGTGGCGGCGATCGATGTCGACGGCGAGGGCCCGCTGCTTGACGGCATCGAACTCTCGCAGCGGTCGTTCGGTCGCCGGCTGCGCCACGAGTATGGGCTGACGCACAAGCGCAAGGTCCGCAAGTGGCTGCGGTCGCACGGCGGACAGCCTCCGACGGAGCTGGAAGCCGAGCTGTTCCCGCCCGACGTGCTGCTCGCGATGGCCGAGCTCATCGAGCGGGGCCCCGAAGCCGCGCAGCTGCGGCTGGACTTGTTCGCTGACGCTCTGGGTGACGGCGACTACGAACCCGGCGAGGGAGCCGGGCGTGACGGTCAGCGCGGGCTTGCCCCGGGCACGGCCGAGCGGTACATGAATTCGGCGTTCAAGGCCTGCACCGCCGTGTTCGGCGTACTGAGGCGTACGCGCCCGATCGGATCGCTCGCTCAGTGGCGGGGAGCGGCATTGGAGAAGCCGGCGCCGGACATCAACGCGCGTGCCGCCGACCGCGAACGCCTCTCACCGCCGCTTGCGAGCATCGAGGCCCAGCTCAGGCTGCTCGACGACCGCATCGCCTCGCCCTACCTTCGGGCGTTCGGACGCACCGACTTCGCAGTAAGTCCCGGCGAGGTCGACGAGATGCTGGGCTCGTCCGGCCGCTACGAGCCCAGCCTGGGTCTGCTCGAGCGCCGACAGCGGTTCGTGTGGAACCGCCGGCTGGTCACGCCGAGCTTTCACCGGGCGATCATCCTGGCGCACATCGAGACGTCTGCGCGGCCCGAGGCCATGTGTCAGCTCCGCGTGCGCGACCTGCACCTGGACTTCACACACCCAGCCCTCAGCGCCGACGCCGGCGCGATGGACTTCCCCCGCTTCGGCGGACACGTTCGGTTAGGTCAGTTCTTCTTCGTTCTTGATGTTGATGGATCTCTCCCTCTCGTGCTCGAACTCATGGGGAGAGAGGAAGCCGAGCGTCGAGTGGCGAC
>Ga0310835_100077_pt1 | contig 123535 bp, 116 predicted proteins | sample SM_ome_3_FD_201308 | JGI IMG/M metagenome (GOLD analysis project Ga0310835, IMG submission 201308) | Sorghum-adapted microbial communities enriched on stacked mutant (SM) sorghum from Joint BioEnergy Institute, Emeryville, California... ...
CGGAACAACAACCAATTTAAGAATAGCACAAAATCAACAACAGTCCAAGCCACCTAAGGGTGGCTTCGGAACACTTCAAAGGTGACATTATTACAGACGAGTTATGGTGACATTATCTCAGAAAATTTGACTTTATTTTATTTCCGATAGCAATGTTTATACCGTAAACTTCAAAATACGAATTATCAAATGGACGAATTTCTAATTCAGCCTCAGGATGTTGTAATCCTTCCCTCTCTTCTGTTTCCGGTAATGTATTGGTATCCCATTCTATTACTTTACCCTTTCTAATCCCGATGAACACTCCTGAATGGAACTGAACTATTTCTTTTGCTTTATTAATCAGTTCTTCTGTGCTCAGGATTTCTGAGTATGGTTTTGGAAACAACACCTCGGTTGGTTGATTACTGCTACCAAACACATCGAATGCGAACCAAGTTAAATTGGAAGCTTCATGTTGAATACAGGATAGTATTTGAACAAGTTGTTTTCCTAAACAACCTATCTCATCTTGGAAGTGTTCACCACTTAATCTAAACATAAACGTAGGTTTCTTAAGTTGACTATCTTCCAAATTTCCCACCTCCATCACTTAAAACTCCATGAACCATCTTGAAAGATTGCAGGATGGTCATGTGGATTAGTATGGTTCTGCGGACGACCATGGTCAGTCCAGTCTGTACGTTTCACTGGAACACCATTCTCTCCCCACTCAAGAGTTTGAATATAATCCCCTTTTCTACCCTTTTGCCACCCAATTTGTGTATGTGGATTCATTGATTCAGGCACATGAACAGTTCCATTTATCATTTTTCCGTCAGTTCGAGGAAGAGGCATGGGATTACCATTATCGTCCTTTGGAACATATTTCGGTTTTGGGACTTTTCCCATCCCCTCAATAGTCGGAGCCGAGGAACGGGGAGCCGTAGGCCGTCCCCTGAGAATAAGGCTACCGCCTGTGGCAATCGCATAAAAATCTTCCGCCCAATAGTCCAAACCGATCTTTTCGCCAAATGCATTCAGTTGCTTGACCCACTCCGGCCGGTTCGCTACATGTTCAATCAGCGCGTCGACGGTGGCTAAATCAAGCGCACGACCATTGTTTACCGGGTCCTTTACATCGGCACATTCATGATGCCGTTCAACGTGCCTTCGTCCCATCCACCGGTGATCCGCTGGCTTGTTGCGGCCTGAATGGCCTGGTAGGTATAGTAATCTTCAATCCGGTCCAGGGTCAGATCCAAATGGCCGTTAACCAGAATATCCTGCCTTAGTTGAAGCAGATACTCCATTAACTGATTCGTGTCGTTATACCATTTTCCTGCCAAATCAAATGACAGATCATAAGGAGCCTTTGCAGGGGGCTGGCGTGTTTCCCCATATAGCATACCTTCAAAAAAGGCTTCCATGGGGCGCCCGATTTCATTTAACCGCTGTACCCATTCCGGTCTGCTCTCAACGTTTGCGATCAATGCATCAACGATGGCGACATCAATGACTCCATTCTCCGGCTGCTCGACATTGTATTTGACCTCCACGACCTCAAGGCCTGTCAACGTGCCTTCGTCCCACCCACCGGTGATCCGCTGGCTTGTTGCGGCTTGAATGGCCTGATACACATGATAATATTCCGGCCGATTTTCGTATAAAACCAGATTGCCATTTTCGAGAATGTACTGGCGAACTTGATGCAAATATTCTATCAAATGTTGCGGATCATCGTACCATCTGCCATCCAGTTCAAAACTCAATTTGTTTCGCTGCTGCGCCTTTTGTCTGTTTGATGCATCGATGCTGTTCTTCAACTGATCGACCATATTGGGAGGCACTTTGTTCCAGTCGATGCCCGGGATGTTATATTGCTGCTGGCGGGCATAGGCCCGAATCTGTTCCAGGACATATCCCAGCCAATACACCCAATCCATTTTGCGCAGGTTATTGTTGGCCAGCCGGGACAATTGGCCTTCGGTTGCCTCATAGCGATCCATGGCATTCTGGACAAAAGAAGCATGCTGCCGCCATTTTGCTTCCAGTGCCAACGTCCGGGAATAAGCCGATTGCAGGCGTTGTCCGAGGTTGCGACGGGATTGTATGCGATAGTCGAGGTTTGAACGACTGGCAGACAACTGGTGGGTGATGCTGTTCAAATGTTTCAGCATTTGACCCGAATTTTGCATAATGGTTCGCACAGCCTCGGGATCAATTTTCAATTGCGACACCAACGAATCTCCCTTCGTTCGTCAATGGAAGCTGACTAGACGCTAGGCCGGAACCAGATGTATTTGTATCCATTTTATAGAAAGACATCGGGTGCCGGAATGGGTGTGTCGCGAAATGGCAGCATATCGACATGAAATGCCAAATGACCCGGTTTGGTCTAGGAATTTGGGTTGCCATTGTACATTTCATGCCCGAAATGGACGCGAATTGACAGAATTCTATGTCTTGGATGCTGACCAGAAGCTGTTGCTGGCTTTGCTTTATGGATGAAGGCTTTAGACAGCGGTAAAAACCAGATTCACTGACAGCCAGTGTTTTGCACATTTCCTTGACGGTTCAGCGATCCCGCCGTTGACGAATGTAAGGTGTCTGCACCCGTGAAATTCAAGATCATCCGCACAATCTGTATGGCATCAACGTCTCACCGACGATAATCTCGAATGTGACGAACAAGATCGTTCCGCTCATCAAAGATTGTCTTCAGATTGTTGTTCCTGATGAACGCCTTGACCTAGTCCTTGTTAATCCGCACCTTTTGTGCCGTCATCCTCTCAAACCAACCTTTTCCTCAGTTCACTTGATCTCGCATTGACCCGTCCAAAATCGTCTGTGATGGCGCCCTCACACGACCCGGACACAGTACCGGACACTGGTGTCCTTTAGCGGCTGTTTTGCTCCTTTTTTCTGATCTGACGGTCAAAAATGTCCATAGCGAACCAATTTGACAGCAAAAAACGGCATTTTCGACGGCTAATGGTCAAAAGTGTCCATCCATTGGGCCAATTCGCCATATTATGGATTTTAACGGACATGCATGTCCGGAGCTAGCCCAATCGCGGGCGCGAAACGACTCGTACGTCCAACCCGAGCATGCCAATGCGAACCGAAATCTCTCAATTCCATTGAAACAATCACATTATCTATGCAATATCAAATTGAATTATTGAATAAAATTACATGGCCTTTTCATATATGACATCATACTGCAACCAGCATCATGTCACGATATGGTTCCGCACTATTCAACGTCAAAAAAAGTGGCCGGGAGAGCGTTCCCCTGTCGCCACTCTTTCTGCCCAAAGCCCTCTCATTGCCAAATCAGCTTAGTCATCTGCAATTATTGACGGTACGCCACCGCAACCATTACCGGTACGTTTCCTGAAACAGCCTTGCCCCCGCAACCGTTACCGGAACGCTTCCTCGAAGATTTCCACCACTTCGCGGCTGTCGAACGGCCGTTTGCGGTGCAGCGAACAGGCCCGGATGTATTGCAGACGAGGCAGCACGATTATCTTCGTCAGCAACGGATCGAGCGACAAATCGGGCAACAGTTTCAGCGGTTCGATCGGCGGATCGATCAGAATGACTTTGCGGGCGATATTTTCTTCCCGGAACGAATCAATCGTCTGCCGCATCAGGGCAATGCCGCGCGGCGTGCAGTCGGTGATGAAATGGACGGACAGCGCGGATGGCGCTAGCCGGGCCAGCAGTTCTGTCTGGGAGGCATCCAGCAGCACATTCAGATTCGCATAATAATGAAGCCTTGTCCTCAATTCGGAAACCACTTCGTCCACACGATCCAGGTTGTCATCCAGCGATCCCTCCACCACCAGGAACGGCCGCTCCAGCCGGTCGGCCAGGAAGGCATCCAGGCTGACGGTTTCCATGCCGTACTGGCCCGCCTTGGCGCTGCCCGTCAAATCCAGCAGCAACGTGTTGTGCCTGCGCGCCTGCACGCCCGACCAGGTCAATGCGGTGGCCGTCCTGCCGGTTTCGGGCGCACCAACGAAGATGCGCAGGGCATGTTTCAGCAGATTGTTGACCACGACGACCTCTTCCACCCGCTGGGCGCGAAGCAGACGGATGATGCGCTGCTGGTAATCGATGATCGTGGCATCTTCCTCGCACAATTGAAACACCAGCGTGAACAGTTGCTTCACCTTGTCTTCGATGATGGACATGACGACACGGTTGCGCTGCAAATCACCCAGCAGGCGGCTGGTAACCGTCGCAATGTTTTGCGGGATGAACATGGCGCGGATCGGTCTCATCACTTCGTTCATATAGTCGTTTTGGAAGGAATGATCGTCGTCCATCTCTTTGACGAGGTCCTGGATGCTTTGGTCCATCGCCATGTAGACTTCGATAATGTCTTTGGAAAGCTCCATCAATTCGGCCTGCATCGACAGCCGCTTTTCGATCAGTTCTTCCAGTTTCTGCTGATCCTCGTACAGCAGTTTGACGTTGGAAACAACGCCCAGCGCTTCGCGCATGCGTTCGATGCGATAATCCACCGTTGCTTCGGCCGATTTGATGACGGCATCCATCACGGCCGCAAACTTGTCGGCCAGCATTTGATTTTCCAGACCGATATAGGAAGCGCGTTCCACGCCAACCTGCTTGAGCTTCTCGAATCGCTCTTCCACGGATAGCGAAGTATCCCTGAAGATACGCTCCACCTGATTGTCCAACGTTTCCAGCACTTGCACCAGCTTGGCATACTGGTCATTGTGGTTGAGCAGATCCGACAGCACTTCATCCTTGGACAGCGCCTGTTTGAAAAACTGAAAATCGGCAAACTGTCCCATTTCCAGCAGCCGCTGTTCCAATGTTTTCGGCTGATCCGCATATACCGGCTCGTCCGGCTCCTCCTGCGGCGCAACCGGCGCTTCCTCCGGCTGCGTCACGAACTGCTCCGCGGCCTCCGGCTCTGCCTCTGGCTCTGCCGGCGGTTCCGGCGCTTCGACGGCAGCAGGCGCCTGTTGCTGTGCCTTCAACGCACGCGCGATCGTATCCGCCGATTCCAGAATGCGTCCGTCTGAAGCGATTAGCTCCAGGTCCATGACGGAGGCAATCGCTTCCTGTACCTTTTGCGGCGTAATCTTGTCCAGCTTGATTTTGCTGATGTTCCCCGCGCTCAACAAATCGGCTTCTTTGTCTTTTTGATAGAGATAGATGACCCGAACCGACGGATGTTTCTTGCGCAATGCCTCATGCAATGTTGACCGGGTAGCATTTGTCACATCCTTGGGCCCGAGCAGGACAGCGTCCATATTGGTCGCCTCCGGCGCTTGCGGCATCAAATCGGCCAACTTGCCCACATTGGTCTGGAACGCCTTGTCCGCCAAGCATTTTTTGACAAAAGGTCCCAAAGAAGCTCCGAAAATCATGAGCCCGCCTCCCCCGTAATCTTCGCCTTGTAATCATTGAAGAACCGGATATTCAATTGCGAATTCCGATTATGGTTGTAGATAAACGGATAGTAATATCCTTCTACCAGTTGCAATTGTTCGATCAAATACGCATCCAGATTGTAAGCATCACGCAGGTAGCTATAAAAATGTTCCATATATGCCTGGGCGGCATCAAACGTCAACTGTACGGGGTCGGTCCGGGAATTGGGCACCAGGGCAGCCGATTTTCGGATTTGTTCGTAATCTTCCGATAACTGTCTCCAGAGTGTTTCATTTTTTTGGTCCATGGATTTTCCCAGCAATTCGATCCGTTCGTTAAGTGACTTGATCGTCTCATCCCGGCTGGCGATTTCGGACTCGAGGTTTTCGATTTTTTGCTTCAGCTCCAGGACCGTTTCCGGTGGCGCGGCAACTTTGGCGTTTTTCTCGTACTTTTTCCAGTAATCGTATGCGAAGCTTCCGCCAAAATAGCCGACAGCTCCCAATACGCCAAGCGTTACAGCAATCGTGAGCACACGTTTCCATAAAGACAAATGTCGCTTGTTGCGGTCCCGTTTCCGGACGGAAGCCGCTTCCCGCTGCAACTCCAGCCCCTCGATCGCAAGTTCGATTTCCCTGGCCAGGCCGGGATGCGGATTGCGCTGAAGCAGTTTGCGGTACACGTCAATCGCTTCCTGGAATTTGCCCTTCGATTCATATTGTTTCGCCCGCCTCAACAAACTGTCATGTTCCTGGGGTGCGGTTGATTGCTCGTCCGTCCCGGTCGCTGACGTAGTCGTTTTCAACGGACCAACCGGGTTCTCTGCATCTTCCGGGGCAGCCGCTTTCGTTTCCAGTTTGGCCAGTTCGATCAGCCATTCCCCGAAAGCCGGACATTCGCTCGTGTCCTGGCTGTCCCAGACGCGGACAAACAGGTTAGCGACAGGTTCTCCCCATTCTTTGCGCACCGCTTCCAGCAACAACCCGTAACGTTCACAATTGGTCTGCAATTCCTCGGGCGCAAAATAGCTTTCTCCCCAGATATGTCCCAGCAGTGGGTCCGAGCAGGCAACCAGCATTTCCATCAGCAATACCGCTCCCGCAAACCGGTCTGCCTGCGGCCCCCACGGGTTCAGTTGCGCATGCTGTTTCGGCGCATAACCCGGGGAACCTGCCGACAATTGTTCGGGACGTTCCAGATGCGCCGCATACATCTGTTCCAGATCGATCAGCTGGACATAATCGACAGGGCGCACGCTGGCCGATTTTTCCCCGAACATCGGCAGCATGACGTTCGGCGCGGACAAATCCCCATGCGCCAATCCCCTCTGCTCCAGGGCGGCGAGCGATTGGGCCAGCGCATATGCGGCAGCATGCCGCTGGCGCCGGGTCAGCTTTTTTTTGTTCAACAGCATGTCCATCCAGGTCGGCCCCTCGATCCAGGCCATCACGACCGCATATAGCAAATCCGGCTCGGCGCGCAGCAATTCCGTATCGTGCTGGGGTGTGATGATAAACCGGTCGCACGCGGCCAAACCTTCCACGCTGGCAAACTTGGCGATCTGCTGCGTATGGTGGACGAGCGACGGATTGACGAATTTGCTGCGGAACACTTTCAGCGCTTTTTTGCGCCGGCGATCCTCCGTATGCAGCAAATAGACAATGCCTTGCCTGCCTTCCTGGCCATAAGGGATGGACGGCGCATCGGGATGCTCCCCGATTGTATACTTCCGGCCCTGAATGATTAGCGGTGCGTTGACTTCCGGCTGAAAGCCCATCTCGACCTACTCCTTGTCACAACTTGTAATCCCACTGGACCTGCAAATAACTGATATCATCGCTGGCGGGCTGCCCCGAAGCACTGGCCACGGCTTGCGCAAGCGCCTGTCCGGTGACAGGGTTATGAGAATCCAGCACCTTCAGCCCGTCTGTATAAATCAGCAGTTCACCCCGCCTTGCACCATGCAGCAGACGGTCCATAAAGAGATGCGGGATGCCGCCTGTCGGTCCGGCGATACTGTTCCATTGCTCGCGGGTATGGAACCGGTTGCCCAATCGGCTCCACGTCACTTCCGAAGTGCCATTCCAAATTCGGCAACGGATATCTCCCTGCCATACCAGCAACAATCTTCCCCCGGGGAAAGCATCGCAGGGAAAATCGATTCTCCCTCCGCAATAGACCGTGGCACTCCCCAATCTTTTTTTGTCCAGCAACACTTCGCGCAACATGCCCTGGATATCGGTAGAAATCTCGTGTTCCCGGATCGTTTGGCTGGCGCTAGCAGCCAGTTCCCGCGAGCAGGCATCCCAATGGCGCCGGAGCGCTTCCGGTTCGTCCCGCGCCGCTTCACCCGCTTCGGCCAGCCAGTCCAGCAACCGGTCTCCAACCATTCTGGCGGCCAGCTCCCCGTAATAGGATTGGCTGATGCCGTCGCACAGCACAAATGACAAACCTTGATCGCCAATGTCCAGCGCCAGGTAGTCTTGACCGGACTCACCCGCTTGGCGGCACTCCATCGACCGGACATAACCGTAGCGGCACGCCCACCCGGGGCGACTGGCCTGTTGCATGTCCGTCTCCGCATCCTGCGGCAATTTGATGCGCATGCACATGGCTCAATGAATCGGCGTCGCAGCCGACATCTGGAAGCCCAGTGCCACCAGATCCGGATTGGCGCCTGGAAACATCAGCAGCGAACCCATTGCCAGATTGTAATTGGCTTCGCGCATCATGCTCCTGTAGCTTTCCGGAATCACGGACGACATCCGCTGCAACTTGTATCCGTATGCGTCCTTGAACTTCGTGTTTTCGCGAATACCCGGCCAGCGTTTGGGCATTTCGATTTCCTGTTCAAGCACGTCATCGGAAATAAAGATATTTTCGATCAGCACATTGCCGTCTTTTACCGACATGTTCATCAGCCTTTTTGCGATCGGCTCCGGGTCTTCCCCGGTATAAACGCCGTCCGTCATATGACAGATCAACGGCGCGGGACAATCCTGGATATTCGGCAGCTCCGCTTTCAGCAACTGCTCTGCATACAGGAAAGCACTGGCTGTATCTGTAAATCGATGCGTTTGCAACACCGGCAGTTTTCCTGAATTCATCAATTCGTCAATGCTTCGGATGCCCCCCAGCAAGTCGTAAACTTCATCGCTGTAGGCAATGATCGCCACCCGGTAGCGCGATGAGATACGGCTGCCCTTGGTGGAACGAAAAACCATCTGGCGAAGCGCCACATTCAGCGCTTCCGTTACCACGTCGATTCTTTTGCGGCCGCCAAGCGGCATCGTCATGGAACCGCTCACGTCCAGCAAATAAATGACCAGTGCCGGATGGGTCTGCGTCGCTTTCGCCGTATAGGCGGCTCCGACACCGATGGGCGGTCCTCCGCCCAAGTAAGCCGTCCGGTCATGCACCGGCGGTGTTGCCGGACGGCTTTCGGGTTGCAGCATCACCGTCTGGTGCACCGGTGCATCCCAAGACTGCGGCTGCGACGCAAGCAGCGGAATGGCAGACAGGCGCGCCTTGACATGCGCGATGTCCTGGGGCCGCTGTGCGGGATCGGATGCCGTCATGGCGGCAATCAGTTCGGCAAGCGGCCCGGGCAGATGGCTGCACGCCTCCGCAACGGCACCATGGCATTGGTAGATGTATTTGCCGCGCGTCAACAGGTAAAACATCACTGCCCCCAACGCATAGATATCCGTCCGCACATCGGTCTGTTTCTGTTCAAACTGCTCGGGGGCCGCAAATGCGACTGTGCCGAGTTGCACGGTATCGAATGTTTTCACCTGGTCATACTTTCTGGCGATGCCAAAATCAATCAATTGCATGTTGTCGAATTCGTCAATCATCATGTTGGAGGGCTTCAGGTCCCGAAAAATGATGGGTTGGGGCCGATGGTGCAAATAAGCCAGAATATCGCACAACTGCAACATATATTTCATGATATCCGCAAGCGGCAAATCGCCGTTCGATTGTTCGAACTTCTGTTGCAACGTCACACCCCGGACATACTCCATGATCAGATAGCAACGTCCTTCGGCGTCAGGTTCAAAATAATCGGTAATTTTCGGAATATGCGGATGGGAGAGACTGGTCAAAATCCGGGCCTCTTCCAGAAACGTTTCGTGGTTTGCCTGTTGAATTTCCTTGATGGCCAACAATTTGTCCCCAAGCTTCGTATCTTTGGCCAGATAAACATTGCCCATGCCTCCCCGGGCCAATTGGGACGCAACCCGATAACGGTTGCCGATCATGTCTCCTTCGTGCAGCAACGCAATCACCGAACCTTCAGATGATAAAAATGCAACGAACGCCTATCATCAAAGCTGATCTTTACAGTCGCTGTCGAATGCGTTTGTATTTGTCCGACAATCGCTTCAGCTTTGTGATGCAATAGGCCATGCCGATCCCTTTGACCGGTTGAAGCGTTTGCGCAACTTCCTCCAGTTCCCTGATAATAAACTGCAGGTCATTGGTTAATGCGACCCGTTCCAGATTGGCCCTGCGCTCAATTGCCGCTCCCTCCTCCGTCATATTTCTTGCGACAAACGAATCACTTCGCATTCGCACCATTCAAGCCGTTCCACCGCAAAGTTCAAATAGTCGATGCAACGCTTCAAATCATAATCAAAGCCAATATGGAGATTGACGATCGCATAGGACAACAAATCTTCCATTTCGGACAATCTCATCAATGCACGCAAACGGTGGTCAACCATATCAATCTTTTGCTGAATACCTTGCAACCGGGTAGCAGACTGGCGCAAGTCTCCCGTAAATACATGGATGAGAGAACCGGGGTACCCGCTATCAGTTTCGGAATTGAACATATCCCCCTCCAACCGGAAGTCTTGTGCAAATGGTTCAAGTTCATTTCATTTTCACCTGATCGTTGCTTGCTTCAATTTTTCAGCCTGGAGTCTGGCGGCCGCTGCAGCCGCTTCCTCTTCTTCACGCTTGATTTCGTAGGCAACGGATATGATGTCTGAGCTTATCGATGTCAATTCGCCCGATAGACGATCCAGCTCCCTGGTCAATTGGTCGATGCTGCTGTTGACGTATTGAAGTTCCGTCGCCTGCCAGGCTTCGTTCAAAACCATTTTGTAACTGGCAAGCGAATTTTTGATGCTGACAAGTGAAGAGGCGTTGGCGCTGACGGCATTCGCCAGGGAAACGGCCGCACTTACATTAATGGACATGAATTCCACTCCTTTTCCATTGAAGGAGAGCCGTCCCCATGGGCTCCGAAAGCGGAGTCCCATGGGGAGGTTCCATCCGGTTTACCTGAATTCGGCACCAGCCGCCGCTGAATTGATGGTCGTTTCCGTATCATCGTAGATTTTGACCGTTTCGTCGAGGAATTTGGCATAATCTTCTACCACTTTTTTGTATTCCTCGAACCGCTGGGAATACTTGGTCAACCGGTTCCGGTACGTTTCACCGGCTTCACTGACCCAATAAGCCTGAAGCCCGTCGACTTGTGCCTTGATTTCATACAGTTTGTTCGTCAATTGCTCATTGTACGTTCGCAAGCTGGATGCCGCATTGGACAATTCCGCAAGAGAAATATCAATATTTTCCAAAGACATGTTGAATCGCCTCCCGATTTATGTTTGTTCATTAATTGATGAGTGACTTGGCTCTGTTCACGACATCTTGTTGTGCGACTCTGTAAGCAAGTGCGCTTTCTCTGAGAAAATCACCAAATTTGATCATATCCAGCTTCATGTTGACAAAATCATCCCTGAAGCCTTCCACCCTGTTGGCAAATTCCTGGTTGTCCTGCCCCTTCCAGGCGGAGCTCAACGAATCGACCAGCCTGTAAACATTCAAAAATATTTGCTCATATTCGTCCGCTTTGGCCAACACCTCCTTCGATGCACTTTCCAGTTTCGACGGGTCCACAAAAATTTTTCTTGCCATTGGAACTGCTCCTTTCCAAAAAAATTAATTTATATTAACATCAGCCTGGAGCCATTGCATAAATTTAGCTCCAATGCCGAACTGTTAATATCCAGCGTTTGGCCGGACAATCGGTCGCACAGCACCATGTCCCCGGAAGGAACAAACTGGCCGTCTGACAACTCCATCAGCACGCCCGCCAGCAGCGCCTCCAATTGATGCAGTTTGCAAGTCGGCGGGATATAGATATCGAAGACGCGGTTGATGGCCGGCAGATACAATTCGATCAAAATTTTATCCACCTTCCATCGCCTCCGGTTCGGAATGGCGCGAAGTCAACAGTTTCAGCAGGCCGGCTTTGCCTTTGTTCAGCCGGTAGCCGAATTGCGGGCCGATTTCCTGGTACATGGCGTTTGTCATATTGGAAACTTTCAATTGGAATTGGTCTGCGATGCCATTGCCGATCCAGATTCCGTCGGTAGGCGAAACATGCTTTTTGAACCAGCTTTCATAGGATACCGACGACAACTTCGATGCGGCTTCAAACAGCAGGAAATGGACCTGATAATGCGCTTCTCCTTTTTCCAGCAAAACTTTGAGTTTCTCCGCAAGCGGTGCCGGCAGCAGTTCAAACAAACCCGTAATGCCATAGATCACGCAGATCACGCTATCGTATACCGGTGGTGTCTCCCCTTTATCCAGGGCGTCCTTGTAAGTGTTGTTCCGCATCAACAGCATTTGGAACAACAACTCCACATGCGACTCCAATTCGGCTGTCTGAGACGAATATTTGCAGTCCGCCGGCAATTCGTAACGGAGTTGCTGCCCCGGATCAATGACATGCAGAGTTGCCGCCTTCTTTTCATGGAACACTTCGATCAGTCCATGCGCAAAATCCGGATCGTCGTTATGCTGGGACAGCGCCAGGTGGATATAACCCTGGTCAAACGGATATTCAACAAGGTCCAGGCTGTTTTTGTCGACGCCGATCGGTACCACCAGCCGGCGGTCATCTTGCCGAATCCAATCCATCAAATAATCCGCATCGACCCGCTCCGGCAATACCGGAATTTTTCGCGCGCCCGCACGTTTCCATCTGACAGCTTGTTCTGCACTGAACTGGCGGACAAGTTCAAACGTTCTTTCCGTATCATGAAACAGATGCGCAATCTGGAATTCATAGGCTTTGTCCGTCTTCACGATGCCTCTGCCCTTGTATGCAGACGGTTGCAGGCCATCGATATTGCCCAGCACGCTGGTGTAATCGTTCGGATCGTTCATCTGGAGCACGAACAGTTGCTTGAAATTGGTCAGCAGCCTGAACCGGACTGCGTTCGTATTGGAAGCGGTCAGGACGAAATAGATGCCATACTTGACCCCTTCCCGCGTCAGGTAACTGATCACTTCTTCCTTGTTCTCATAAGTCTCCGCAAACCCCGAATAATTGTGGATGGCAACGAGTATGGCCGGCATTGGATCTTGTCCGGAACGCAAGTACGAGAGATAATCACCACCATGGTCGGCAAAGCGCTTTTTCCGTATGTTGATTTCCTGCTGCAGCATCTTGAACAGGTTGTGAATTTTTTCCGATTCATGGGCGAACACGACGTCCCCGACATGTGGCGCTTTGGCAAATGCCCTGAGCGTTTCCGAACCGAAATCCAGCAAATACAGGTTGAGTTCGTCCGGCGTGTGGTCCGAGATAAGCGAATAGACCAGTGTCGTCAGGAAAGTCGTTTTGCCGTTGCCGGCCGAACCGTAGATAATCGCGTTGCCTTCCCGGGTTAGCGAGAATGTGAGTACATCCTGCCGCTGATTCGCCGGATCGTCGATTTCCCCGATCACCGGATTGATGACATGTGGCTTGCGGACCACTGTGTATTTCGCCTTCAACTCATCGAGATAGATGAGCGCTGGTATCGGCTCCAGCCAGAGCGGCTTGATCCGGATTCCTTCTTCTTCGGCTACTTCTGCCAAATATTTGGTGATGGCATCGATCTGCTTGGGCGCTTCGGCTACTGCCGACTTCCGCTTGTCCAATTTGGCCTGCTTCAATACGCGCCCCAGATTGTCGATCACGGTAACACTGTCATCTACCGTTTTTTCCACCCGGTCCGAAGGTTCGTATGGCGCTCCCGCCCAGGCCGACTGGCCGAGATCGAACAGCTCGTTGTAGCCGACCTGCACATAATAGCGTCCCGTTACCGTCAGTTCCGCCGCATCCGGCCGTTTGATGACGTCCATGCTGTCCGATTTGTCCTGGACCTTCAGACATATTTTGAATTTGCTGTTGCTCCAGATCTGGTCATCGACGACACCGGATGGCTTCTGGGTTGCCAGGATCAAATGGACACCCAGGCTTCGGCCGATGCGCGCCGCGCTGACGAGTTGTTGCATAAATTCCGGTTGTTGCGCCTTCAATTCCGCAAATTCATCAGAGATCATAAACAGGTGCTGCAGCGGCTCCCCGACCTGCCCTTCCCGATATAGCTTCTGGTACTTGTAAATGTCGATGTTGCTGATGCCCGTCCGTTTGCTCGTTTCGCTGAAGATGGCCTGCCTGCGCTTCAGTTCGCTCTGGATGGACACCAGCGACCGCTTCACGGCAGCGCCGTCCAGATTCGTAATCGTCCCTGCCAGGTGCGGCAGGTTCGTGAACGCATTGGCCATGCCGCCGCCCTTGTAGTCAATCAGGATGAATGCCACTTCATGGGGGTGATAATTGACGGCCAGCGACAAAATAAAGGTCATGATGAATTCGCTTTTGCCGGAGCCGGTCATGCCCGCGATCAAACCATGCGGCCCGTGAAACTTCTCATGCAGATCCAGCTTGAACAGCTCGCCTCTGGTGTCAACGCCGATGGGCGTCTCCAGCGACCGGGTCGGGTCGTTTTCCTTCCAGCGCGTCAGCGCATTCAGGTGTTCGATTTTGCCGACCCCGAACATCTCCAGGAAGGTGAGCATGGTCGGCAATGCAAATTTCGAGACAGCCGATTCCAGTTGCGTATTGGCCAGTATGACAGCCAGTTCATGCTCGTCCTGCTTGAGAAAGTAATCCGGTTCGAAAGCGATGTGCTGACCGGAGATATCGTCCTTGTCGTACATTTTGGAGACATTGCCGCCAAACTCCACGACCATCGAACATTCTTTGGGCAGATGCTGCAATTCGTCATAGAGATGAACGACGCTGAACCCGACATTTTTTTTCGATTTGTACAGCATATTGAACAATTCGGCTTTGGCAGCCAGACTTTTGTGCATCGAAAACACCACGTAATAGGGACCGCTGTCCTGGCGCAACTCTTCCGAATCGATCGCCTCCCGCCTTGCAACCTCTTTTTCCAGATAGGCGGTCAATTCTTTGACTTCGCTTGCATTTGTCGCGACAAATCGCACGTTTTTCTCCTGGCTCCATACATGGGGCAGCCATTTGACGAATTCCCATGTAGACTGTTCCATCTTGTCGTAAATGAACACCAGCTTCAGTTCGTCATAGCTGTGCAATGCCGTCAGTTGCCAGATCATCCCTTTGACCATGTCAATGACGCTCGAACGATTTCCGATGATCCCGCTGATCCAATCTTCCGACAGCGACAGCGTCACCGGCACCCGCTCGAGCACTTTGGGCTGATCGGCCAATTGTTGCAACTGTTCCTGCAAATTGTCATCATCCAGCGTGAACCGTTTTTCCGGGAAGAGAATGTCGGCTTCCAGCGGCAACTGCCCCAGGCCGAGCCGCACTTTCAGAAAATCGTTGTGTGTGCGCATTCTTTCCCACAGATTTCGTTTGCGGACGCGGATGCGCGAGATGCATTCATCAACCGTCACATGGTTCTCGTGCAATATTTCGGCCTGGCGCCTGGCTTCCTGCTGGATCTGTTCGTTCATTTCCTGCAAGTATCGCGAATACTTTTCCTGTCGTTTCTTTTCGTTTTCCTTCTTTTTTTTCGTTTCATGTTTGCGCATCAGGATGGGCCACACAATACTGCCGGTCAACATGCTGACCGCCATTACGAGGGAAGGCAGCGCATTGCGGATGCTTCCCGTCGAATTCAGGGCATTCTGCATCGAATAGACGGCCATGAAACCGGCCGACATGCCCATCGTCAAAGAGGGACCGAGCGTCAGCAAGAGCGGAACCCGTTCCTGATTGGGTTTGCTTGGCGGCGGATCAACCTTGATTTGGGTCCGCTTGATATCCCGTTTGAATCGCGGAGAACGGAAGAACGAAGCGCCCACCTGCACATCGTCGATTTCTTCCTCTTCATCATCCACCGGTTCCGGTGCTTGTTTCCGGAACGGCATCAGCACGGCAGGATTGCACGTAACCAGGCCGTCCGGATTGTTAAGCGCCAGGAATCCCTGCCCGACGATCAGCTTGAGTCCGATCAGGTATACGACATCTCCCGGATGAAGACTTGCCTCCCGCACCCGCTTGCCGCCCACATATGTCCCGTTTGCGCTGTCCAGATCCCGGATGACCATCTCCCCATGGGAGAGAATCAGTTCCGCATGCCGGGAGGAAACATGTTTGTTGGCAAAACGAATATCGCAATCTTCTGCGCGACCGATCGAGAGCTTCCCTTGGACAGGCAATAGAAACTTGCGAAACGTCTTGCGATCTTCCGTGACCGGCTCCGCATACAGCCATGCGGTTTGTTGCGTCTTTTTCAGATAAATGCCGCAAAAACTCGGTGCTTCCAGCTTCAATTCCTTGACTCGCCGCCGGTCCGGGCCTTGGACATAGGCGTTCCGGTTCGACTTGAGCATCCATTCTCCCTCGACGCCTTCCACGCCGATGAGTTGTTCTTCAAACCCGGCCTCGTTTATATGCGTAATCCAATACTGCCCCTTCGTCTTTTCGGGTAGCATGCAGGTAAACAATTCGTTGTCCTTCAGCAGGGATAACTGCAATTGCGCCTCCTCCTTTCAACATTGCTGAACATTTGAAATCAGATAGCCGTCTGCAAGTCGCGATACCGTCCACAATTCCTCCATGTCGTCGCCCAGGGCGATATAGATGCCCCGGCCTGCCTTGACCTTTTCATGGGTCAATCGCTTGCGGACAATCAGCCAGTCCGGATGATGTTCCACGACAGACCAATGACGACGCCGGTATTTTTTTGTTCCGAACATCCTGGGCGGTTTTCTGTACATGTCATCCAGCAATGCATTGCACACAGCCCCGGTCGCATAGGGACTGAACGCCTCGATCTGGAACATGAGATGCGACAAAATATAGGCGTCGTCCGCTTGTTCCAGAAATTCGAGCAAATCATCCGAAATCAAGTCGCATCGTTCTGGCGATGAACGTTGCCTGACGGACTTGCGATAGCGGATCGCCCCGGCGATCGCGCCGCCCGCCAGCAACGCCAGCACGAAGTAGATCACGTTTCCCACCGCTCATCTTTTGAGGTTTGGATCGTACGCGAAAACAGCCCCGGCCGCCTTGAACGGTTCATCTGTACGGCTGCTGCGAATCGGGGATACGTAAACCGCACCAGCCAGTTTGGCATCAATGAACCGTTTGGTACGCTCAAAATTTTCCTTCAGCGCGTCCATGGCTTCGCTCAATCTGGACACGGACTTGCGAAGCTCATTTCCTTGACCGGCCAATGTTCTTTGTATGGTTATATCTCCCAGTTTCGTTAGTTCCTTCTGGATCGTCTGCAAGGCCGCCTGCACGTTCTGCTCGTATTGCCTGCTCTCCGCATAGAGCGATTCCAGGCGCTCGGGGTCGAGCAATTTGGTTTTACCCCCCATTGCCGCTCACCCCCGCTGCTGTCTGGTCTTCACCTGTTTGCAGTTGCAAAACCATATCGTGGATGGACTGGATTTCCTGTCCCAGCATGGCGTATTTGTCTTCCAGAATTTTGATGAAGGTCAGGTCGCTCGCTTCCGCGTATTCCTCATACAAGACCTGCAATCGTTTTGCTCCCGCCGCCAGTTCGCTCAATTTGCCGGCTATGTTTTGCATTGCCGCCTGCACAGGCTGGTCTTCCGCCAACAAGTCGTTTTTTTCCGGTTGCACAACTTTCGCCTCCCGTTCTGGCTATTTCATCAATAATTTGCGCGTTGCGCTGCGTTCCTCTTCGGTCGAAACAAAATAGGGTACCGGCGGCGCATCATCAGGATCGGTCCGCTCTTTTTGCTGCGGGATGAGCGGCGCCGTCACCATCGAAGGTTTTGCGGGTGCTGCCACCGATAAGGTGCCCGGTCCTGATTGACGCATCGCAAATCCCCGTTGGTCATAGGGCACGGACGAGGCAAAAAACCGTTCCCAAGCCATCTCGTATTCAGCTTTGATCGTGAGCGAAAAAGAGACGCTTCTGCGGATTTCCGGCGGTTTCAAAATAAACTGCCTCACCTGGATCATTGAAGTGATGACGTGCAATACGCCGCACACAAGTTCCAGATCCGGATCGATTCTGCCTGCAATCAACCGAAGGCAAGGCGCCAGGATGTGAAGCGGTTTGGGCGCATATTCGTAAAACCAGCGCACCGTATCATCGTTGTGGTCATATCCGCCAATCATCTCCGCCAGTTCTTCCGGCGCCTGATCGTATCGATCGGCCAAAATGACCGCCTGATCGTAAACGTCCCGGTGCAGGTAGAAATACCAGTCGTCTTTTTGCAGCACGATCATGTTGATCACTACGGGCAAATAGCGTTGTTTGGAAGCGATAATCATTTCATTTTCACCCTTCGGATTTTTGGATGAGGATTTCGGGATTGACCGCCCTGCCGCCGATATACAAACCAAAATGCAGATGCGGTCCGGTCGTGCGCTGGCCCGTATTACCCGAATAGGCGATGACATCATATTGATTCAGTTGTTGTCCCTTGGTGACCAGGGACCGGTCAAGATGTCCATACAGGGTCTTGATGCCCGCGCCATGATCGATGAGTACATATTCCCCCAGCGATTCGTCGTAAGCCGACGCTTCTACCACGCCATTGAATGCCGCCAGTACCGGCGTTCCTGTTGGAACGCCCCAGTCGATCCCTGCATGTAACGTCATGTCTTCCCTTGTAATCGGGTCCAGCCGTTCCCCGAAGGGCGAAGTCATGGTGGCCGCCGAAGCCAGGGGAATCCGGAATTTCGTGATTTCTCCCAGTTCCGGATAGGAGAGGGCGCGCTCGTACACGACTTTTTGTCTGGCGAGTTCTTTGCTCAATTTGTCCAGCTTCTGCTTGTCATGTTGGGCATTCTCCAGTATGGCGGGTGGCTGCAATTGCGACTTGGCCAGCCATTCGTTGCGCGCGTCGCGCGCTTGCTGGAGCCTGTTTGCCGTCGCGCGATATTCGGCATCAAGCGCAACAATCGTCTTGACATCCGCTTCCAGGTTGTTCCGCATGCGCAGTTCGATGGCGTCCAGTTCATCTATCAACGCGTAAATGCCGGCATCCCGTTTTTTCAATGCCATGGCCTGGTGCTGATCCATCAATTCGTAAGCCGCAGACAACATCGTCTGGTTGTTGACCTTTCGGGCGACCGAGGAATAGTCTTCCTCCAGTTTTTTGAGCTTTTCTCCCTCGACCTTGGGATCGCTAACCGCAAAACCGTATTTCCGCAACAAGACAGATGCGTCTTCCGCCTGCACGGTAATGCTCGTCAAGGGCATGAGCAGCAATATCGCCAACATGATGCGTACGACAATTGTCATGACCTCATCCTCCTCCCTGTGGTGACGGGTCTGGCGTCATATAGATCCTGTCGAAACGATATCCCGCCTGCGCAGCTTCCTTCATCGTCGAAAACAGCCTTTCCGGCGTTACTGCGCCATTGGGTACACGATCTGCATAGGCGTAATATTTGACGCCATTTCGTTCATAGCCGACCAGCATGCGTGCCTGGTCGATTTTGGTCCCCGAAACGCTGAATCCGTCAATCGGTTTGGAGGTGGTCAAATTTACCCCTTGCACAAGAACGATGAAACTCGGACCTTCGATCGGATTGACGCCTGTCCGGTTCGTCAGCTGACTGGGCAGGTAAAAACGGTTTTTCCAATTGTAATTGGACGCATTCGCCCTGTTGATGACCGCAGACATTTCGTTTGCAACCAGATCGTTGATCCATTTCATCGCATAAGGTCTGCTCATGGTGTTGCCGGTTTCGTCAGGCGGCAATCCTTCATATCTGTCGAAGCCGGAACCGGTCAACCGCATCGAATAATCCAATCCCATGTTGAGTGCGTATCTGGCCAAAGTGGTCTGGTAGCGGTAAGGTTTTTTGAGATCAAATACAAGCTGCCAATCTTCACCGAACTGATCTCTTTCCTCCGCCGTTGCCCCCGGTTTGTAATAGTGCACCTGCCGATGTGAAGCGACATAGTAGCCATCGAACCCCGCCACGACCGCCACAGGGATGAATCCTTGAACCAGTGCGCGATTATAGGGAGTCGGCGGCATGTCATAGTTGAAACAAAACACGTCGATAAACGCATCCAGTGCAAGTTGCGGATTGATGTTGAACGCTTTGTTCTCCGTATAATCCATATCCAGGCGGCCGGTATTGAGCAACTGCATCGCCCCCGCATCTCCCGCGTAATCAATCGCATAGCTCAATTTCAACTGCTCAATCTCATTGTTTTCTTTTTGGTTGTAGATGAGATAACCCAATATGAGGGCAGCGAAGTAGACGATGACCATCATATTGATAATGCCGAAGCTTCTTCCCATCTTGTCCTACTTTCTGACCATTCCCGCCAGCGTCTGTTCGAATTTGGCCGGCGTCAGTCGCAAAATTCGATGTTGCAGTCTTTGGGCAGCCGTGTAGTCGATGGCCTGGACTTTCACCTGGATGATGTCCCCTGTATTCCAGGTCCGGATGTCTTCCTGGTAGACATAGGAAGTGTAGGTGCCGTTATGGCCATCCGGATTCACCACTTTGGCATAACGGCTGATTGTCGCATCCATCGCGATGCCGTAAGAGGAAATCCCCAGATAGAAATCGGCCAGATCCGCATCGGTCAGACGCCCGCTGTCTGTCACCTTGTCGATGAAATTGGTCATTTCGTTCAGGATGCTGCGTTTCATCGTCAGCTCCCTGCTCATCGTATCGATGGCCATCGGTGCGCCAACCAGCAGCACGAAGGCAAGCAATACGCCCAAAATTTTGTTGAACAAGTCTGTCATCGCGACTCCTCCATCTATCAGGATGCTGGCTCATCATACAGGTCGCTCGCGAATTTCCCAGTATTCCAGCCCCGATTCGTTGCCAAAAATTCGGAACGTCAATTCCCGTCCTGGCGTCAGCAGATTTCTGATCCTTTCAACGACAAAATCTTTCTGTGCAAAAAATTGTTCGTCCATTTCAATCACCACGCCATTGATGTCCAAAGTTCCGGGGACGGGGCTCTGCTCGTCAGCGACCACCAGCATCAGCAAAAAATCATCCGAACGGATCACACGTGGCGGTTCCGGCTCCAGTTCACCTTCCGTGATGCGTGCTGTTTTTTCGATTTGCACCCCGAATCCCCCTACATCCCCGCGCAGAAATGGTACGGTGTATGAAACGAGGATCGGCGCAAACAAAGCCAGCACCAGAATCAGGCTGATCAGGTCAAATGCATCATCACTTTCATTCATCCGGGAATTTCTCCCCTTCCGCGATAATTTGCACTTCATAAAGACCGTCGTCGGTCGGTTCGAGCCGGATTCTGACCTTTTGTGACAGCAATCCGATATCCGCCAAATCTTCCGTTTTCGAGATGGTTACACCATAGGCCGACCCTTGTACGCTTTTGACCGCATCTTCGCTTTTTCGCAAGATGGCCAGTAACGCAGCCGCGGGAATCGTCTCGTAATCCCCCAGCGCGCGCAATTCGGTCGCATACAGGCCGGATTGCGTCTGGGCGACTTCCGAAACAGCCGACCGGCCAAAGTTCTGGCTGAACACCATGAACAGCGCCAAAATACCAACGACAACGGCGACAATCATGAGTTGTATGGTCAACGACAAGCTGGTACTGACTTCGTTATCCATCCTAGTTCCTCCTGAAATCGATGCCGACGACCGAGCCGTTCAAATCGTAGACCAGCTTGCCATAGAACCTGGTATCGAGCGGAACGCCATCGAACTTTTCCGTCAAACTTTGGGTGGAAAATTCATCTTTGGGCGTCGAAGTATTCCATACCCAGGTGTAGTTCTGGCCTGCCGTATGATCCGTATCTACCCGAATGACCGGAAACCCTCGCGATTCCCCGATTGCAGAGATGACATCTTGCGCGAGCAGCGGAGTTTGGTCATCATAATGCAAATATTTGCGAAATTCCTTGACCATGGCGACGGCATTGTCTTCGGTATGCATGATCTGGGCGCTTTCACGGGCCAAAGAACCCAGTACCACGATCAGCGTCAGGACAAGCGCTGCCATCATGGCGCTGATGCTCGCCCATATGGTAGCCGTCCATTCGTTCATGTGCACGCCTCCTTTCGGTTTCCATACTCTAGCAGCGTCCACGAACCGCCCGCACCGGACGGCTCATGGACCTTAACAGTAAGGAAGAAGGATTAATTTTGCTGCGTAAAGCAGATGCCGACAATGGTGCCGGTCTCATCCTTGATCAACTCCGACAAAAACTTGGCTGTCGGACGCACATAGGTTTCTGTTCCCGTTTTGGTCAGGGGCAAAATGACATGGTTAAATTTCATTACACCAGCAGAATTCGTCTCGATATTGACTGTGTAATATGAGTTTCCTTCGTCCTTTTCCAACGCTGCAGTAACATAGGTGGTCGTACTTGTACCCTCCAACAACGCGCCATAATTGTGCCCTGTATGATCCGCTTTAGCCATTTGATTCAACGTACGGACAACCATTGCTACCGGACGGCCTTCAAACAGTTTGATCGCCGACAGCACCTGCGTGCCGGACAAAACCTTCTGGTCGTAATCGTCAAATTGCGCCAGTGACATCGAGTCCATCGAGTTCTGCACGGTCGTAATGCCCTGGTTCGTCGTTCCGCGCGTAAAACCGAGAATGACGAAGATGACTGAAATGATGACACCAATTACAATGAGCGCGATGGCTATCCTTGCGCCCGATCCGAGTTCGCCTTCCATTGTTTTCCCACTCCTTCAAAAATTGTTTTTTCACAATCTTCTGAATTAAAAGAATACTGTTGACGAATCGTCAATAGGGTTGATACCTCTTCGTTCACCTCCTTGAACGCCCTAACACGAATACGCAGACTCCGGCGACGAGCAACACAGCCAATATGGCGATCGGTATCCAGGGAACTGCCAATCATCAACCACCTCCTTAGCGGAATATCGTATTTCCGCCAGTTAGCCGTTAATGTGTCCCAGCGCGTTGACGAATTCCTTGAAACCGAGAATGCCTAGCGGCAACATGATGTAGAGCGCGGCGGTCAGCACAAGCGGCGCCATCGACAGCGGACTGACCATCGAACGCTTCTTGTTCAGCGTCGCCGTCTGGGAAATCTCGCGGATGCGCAACACATGCTCCCGTTCGGTGACAAGGTCGCTGAACGCTTCACTCAGCTTGATTTGATGGATCGTCAGCAGCAGCTTGTCCACCATCCTTTTGAAACTTGGCAGGACCGCCTTGGCTTTCAAGCGATGCAACGCCAAAGTCGGATTGGAAGGGTATTCATGATACGCATCCAGCAATGCATGCTTGTGCACACGGCTTTGCCGTTCCAGCCAATAGAGCGTCTCCAGCGTATCCGCTTGCGTGTTCATCAAAATAGAGATGATCGTCTGCAACTGGAGCACGTCTTCCTCGCTTTCCGCCCTGAGCAGCCAGGCTCTGGCCCGGAGCAACAATTCCGGAAACTGCGTAAACGCCGCACCGATGAGAAATGACAGCAGGACCATCCACCATTTGAAATAGGTGCCGTGATAGCTGTTGTACTTTTCCAGCAATCGCTTGATTTGCGCGTCCTGGTCAAACGGCGGCAGATTGGGCAGCCTCGACTTCACGAATTCCGACGTCTGGGCTTCACTCATCCGTTCAGGCAATGACAGATAATATTCGTCCATTTCCCGCCGGATGCGAATGTCTTCCGCCGTCAGTTTCTCCCCGCCAACGAGGGATACTTCCCGGACGTTGTCATAGATGAATTGCTTGCCCAGATTGACGGCGAAGTAGAAACAGATAAGGGAGATGACAAACGCGAGAGTCCCATACAACAATTTACTGGCGTACAGGTGGCGCAAATCGGTCATGCTGAGTGCGCCTTTGATGATACGGAGCTTGCGCGTCCGCTTGGCCCTTTTTTTCGGCATCACGTCAGCGACCAGACCGGCAAACCATTCATTGCGCAACAGTCGCATGACAATCGGGTTGCGATCATCCCGCTTCACCGTTACGGCGCTGTTGATCCGGGCGATGACGGTATATCCGACCACGGAAGCCAGCAAAATGATCGTCCGGGAAATATATCCGATCATGCCGTTGTACATGACGGATGTCCCCGGAATGATGGAGGTAAAGAAACTCTCGATTACGCCAATGGCGGGCAACGGCGCGATCGGCAAATATTCCAGCATACCAAATCTCGCTTTCTGCAGCGAGATGCGGCGGATTTCCAGATTAACTTCATCCGCCATCATGCCCATCGCCTGAAGAAAATTGGAAGAACCGTCGCGCAATTTCGCATCTCCGGCGTTGTCCAGGATGTAACAGACACCGGCCAATGTGCACAGCAACCGGAAAGGCGTCTTGGCATAAAATTCGTCCAGCCGTTTTTTGCCGTCTACATCCGTTAAAATCGAATAGATTTCTTCAAACGCGCGATGAAGCTCCGAACCGGCATCCGTCTCTGCGATCGCCTGTGAAATCGAATTGGTGCGCAAATAGTTTTGGCGCAACGAGGACAAGGCCATCGAGAGTTGTTTCAGCAGTTTGAAATGGACATTGTCGATTTGCTTGTCGACCAGCACGTTTTTCATGATCATGGCATAGAGAACAACAAGCAAAGTCGAAAACAAATCCCGGAATACGATCGCCCCCGCAACGACCAGCGCAATGGAAGCCAGGGTAGAAATGGCATAGGCGCGAATCGCATAGATCTGGATTTCCTGTACCGTATAGATGGACAACTCTGCGACTTTCATCCGCACCTTGCGATAGCTGCCGCGCGTCAGAAAAAACTCGTCCAGAAATTTGTGGAGCCGATAATACGTCGAGAGGGAAATCAGTCTTGTTTTTTTGGGAACAAACGTGCCCGCTTGTCTTTTGCGCGCCCTTTTCCGATCCGACACGACGATCATCGTGATGCCAAATGTCGCTGTCAGCAGGATTGCGATTACCAGAAAAATCATCAGAGCCTCCAGTTGTCCAGGATGAACGCCTTGAATTCTTGCGTTTTGTCCGGCGGCATGACCTCAAGCATCTTGCGGGTCAGTTCGGTTGTAAACCATTCACAGGGTTCGTAGGTGTCAGTTTCCAGGTTATAGCGCAATATGTCCCGCGTGGCAAAAGATTTCCGGTCTGTCTGACGGGTATAGTACTCTTTCGTAATGTTGTTCATGGAATCAACCGGATTGCCCGGATCATACTCCGGATAGGGCACGCTGACGTCCAGTTTGACGATTTCCGAAATCCGCTCGATGTAGCGGCGTCCATCTGCCGTGTAGTTTAAATGGATATCGACACGGATGACGTCGATCACCTGCTGTTCGGCCGTAATCATGTTGCCGGTGAACCCGCCCGCGTTGACGAGCGAATTGCGAATGGCATACACCAGTTGTTCTGCACGATTCGCGTGGTGCGAGAAAATGGTGAAGATGGAGGCCACCTGGCCCATCTGGATCATGCGTGCCGCAATGGAATCCGTCGCCACTTCCCCGACAATCGATACGGCGGCGTCGGATTTTTTCAGCGCATCCTGCAATTCGGTTGCGGTCACAAACTCGGTTTCCTGCACCGACAGGATGTTGCGTTCCGGATACAGTTCCCGCAAATACATCTCCGGCGCCATTTCCAGCACGCGAATCGTATACCGGGGATCGATATACCGCACGGCCGCCGTCATCATGACGGTTTTGCCGGCGCCCTGGCGTCCGGTAAAACCGCAGGTCACCTGGCCCATCATCAGATAGGCGATCAGATTGACGGCCAGATGCGCATTTTTGACATAGGGTTTGGCAATCAATGCCTGAAGCGAAGAGTCGCTGAGCGTAAACTTGCGGACAAATACCGCCCAATATTCGGCAGCCGGGGGTCGAAGCGCCAGCACGCGTGATTTGTCGTACATCGTATTGACCAGATAGCCCCTTTTTTCGGTCAAAGGCCCCGGATTGTTGTAGCGGCACAACAGTTGGACCACCCTGCGCAACTCTTCCTCCGTATGGAATGACAGAAAACGCAGATGGATGTACTTGCCATTGAAATAAAGCCAGACCGATCGCGGCGCTTTCGGCATTTTCTTGTCCTTGTTCAGCAGCGCGCTGAGAATCGAACCGGATGTGCCGCAGTTGAAGCCGTTGATATTCATCTCGCGCAGCGTGTCGATGATGCCGAATCCTTTGTATTTCTGGTAAATGAGAATCGACAGCAAATCGAGCATGATCGGGTAAGTCAGCGTGTAGTTTTTTTCCGCATAGATCATGTCGATGTCTTCTTCCGTGATCAGATAGGAAGGCTGGCTCTTGTCCTCAATCTCGTAGCGCTCCCGGGCAAGCCGGTATTCGTTGATCATTTCTGCCAGCGCATCTTTGCCGAAATCTTTTTTGTAGAAATACATCAGGATTTCAAACTTGATGCGCGGCTCCAGGTAGTTGCTGTAGAAATCGAGTACTTCCAGCACCTCATCTTCGGTTTTGAGGACATCGGCGATGACGCTGCGGATCAAATCCTGTACGATCAGCTTGGCCGAATCGATGCCGTACACACAATCGCGCATGGCATCCTGGATGCGCGCCTTCCGCTTGTACATCGCTTCAAACTCTTCATCCGCCAATCCGGCAAAGCTCTCGTCCTTGATCAGATCCGCGAGGTTGTATTTGACGATCTCCAGCAATCGGTCCATCGTCATCTTGTCGGATTGCTCCACATCGGGTTTTTCCCGTTTCGCCCGCCAGTAGAGGACTGCAAGCAATATGACAATGCCGACGAGCGTAAAGACCAGGAGCAATGTATTCAGGTTCAAACCGTTTTCCCTCCCATCCTGCGCACCGCTGGACACTTCCGATCAGGTCTTCGGCCAGTTCATCCGGCGGCCCAGGTTCGCCAATATGACGAGCAGGCATTCCTTGATATCGTTGTTCAATTCGATGACGCGTGGATCACGCGCCAAAATGTACGGCAATATCGTTTGCAGCTTTCCGATATTGCTGGTCCGCTTGATGAAGGAATTGTAGGTGATTTTTGCGCACCGCCGATGCCGCAGTCCCATCCGTTTCGTCGTATCCCGGAACGCTTCGACATTGGGGTCGTATTGATTGAAGATATAGACAAGCCCTTTTTGGTTCAAATGTGACAGGATGCCTGCCGATTCCCAATATTTCAGTTTCTCTCCCGCTTCCCTCGACTGTGTCAGAACCATGACGATCAAATCCGAGTTGTCGATGACGGCGTGGGTGATTTCTTCGTAAATTTCCGTCGCTACGTCGGTGATCACCACATCATGGTTCATGTTCTCGATGACGAAACGGACCAGCTTGCTGTTGTCGGCATCGGAGATCGTCTCGGACGCCGTATCCATCAATTGCAGGTTGGTTGTGCCCGGCACTTTGAGGCAGTAATCCTGGATCTCTTCCCCGGTAATCGCATTGGACTCCAGCAACTTGATGACCTGGGTCAGATTTCGCGTCTTGTCTTCCGTTGGCTGGATGCCGAGAAAAGCTGGAAGCGTCGCATTTTTGTTGCCGGTATACGTGAGACAGACCGAGAAATTTTGCGTTTGCGCAAGTGCCAGTCCCAGCAGGGCGCTGACGGTCGAGATGCCTTGCTTGCGATCGGGCGAAATGACCGCAATTTTCATTTCACCCACCTCCGTGTCAGCAGCGCCAGCGTATTTTTTACGCTGAGGTTCAGGTGCGGCGCCATCAGTGCTGCCAAGCCCCTGTTCAATTCCTTGGAAGGAGAGGGGAGCAGCGCCCGGTACGTCTCGATCTCCTCGACGCTTTTCCAGAGACTGGCGCTCGGGATCACATTGATGGCGTCCTTCTCCCGTTTGCCGTCATATGTCCATTTGATCGTGTGATAGGTTCCGAGCAATTCCAGCATCATTTGTTCATCTTCATTCGGCGGATAACTTTTGACATGCAGGATCAATGACAAATTTTCGGGTATTGTGTCCTGGATATCGAAGACGATATGTTCGAAATCGTCGTTTGTATAGCCGATCTCCTCAAAGATTTCGTCCGGTGATGCATCCGATATCGCGATCATGATGTTGGCCATATGTCCCTGGGTCTCGCCCGGCTGCAGCAGCCGCTTGTAATGCCGGTTATTGCTGAACAATGCCACATCTCCCGTCGCCTGCAACAATTTCAGCAGCGCGTAGATTACGGGGCGTTTGTCGGTATAGCCGTAGACGCCGATTTGCATTACTCCACAACCCCCCGCTCGGGGGCGTATGACACGCCACCATCCGTTGGCTGCTGTTGACCGGATTGCTGCATGGCTTCAAGTTCCTGGCGAACTTTCTCCTGGTCTTGGGCATCTCTTTCCCCGCTGTCAATCTTGCCTGCGATTTCCGTACGTCCGGATTGGATCTTTCTGCCGTCCTCATCCTGTACATTGCTGATTCCGGTTTCGATAATCTCTCTCATCTTCTCGTTGAGATCCCGTACGATTTCGCTCAGTTCGTCCGGTTTGTCCATTTCATTGTTTTCACGCACTTCATCCATTTCATGGATCACGTTTGGGTCTGCGAGCAGAATGGCCTCGATGTTTTTCGGAATGGCGTAAAATCTGGTTGCGGCCTGCTGCAAGCCCGGCTCCACATATTTGGTCATGTAGAGCACCGTACCCTTGTCACGATTCAGGAAGTAGTCGATGAGCGCCGCCTGGTAGTAATGAATTTCCGTCTCGCTCATTTTGAATTTGATCGTTTTGTCATGGATCGCTTCCACGCGCTTGTGCGGCAATACGATATAATCTTCTCCATACGGATAGACAATGCGGTAATCGACATAATCGCCCACTTTCAAACCGATGGGCATGATGCTGGCCACAACGTCGAATTCCCTGACGGTATCGCCAACTGGTTCATCCATGACCAGATCCATGCTGAGCGGCGTTCCGCTGGTCAACGCGATTTTGTAGTATTTGCCGACCACCGTCTCCGGTTCCAGGATGAAGCTTTCATTCAACAAAGACTCCGGAATTTGCCGGGGCTCCAGATGGCTGAATTCGACAGTCTGGCCCGGATACAATTTGGCATCACTGGCTACCGTCCAGATGTTGATCATATCTCCGTAAGATTTCAATTCTGCTTCCAACGCAGTGATTTTGGCTTCATAGTTCAGTTTCATCTTCTCCTGCTTCGGACTCCAGATGAAGTAGTACTGTCCCGCGTTCGTGCCGACGAACAGCAATACGACAACAGAGAGCACCACAATCGTCTTCCAGTTCCATTCGAAATTCATTTCCAATCCTCCAAATCATCTTCAGTCGCTGATGAACGTCCACGGATCATGCTGTTTCCCCTGGATGGGATACAGTACTTTCAGATTCTTCTCAAAAATCAGAACACGCAGAAAAATTTCATCCTTTTTCAGATAGTAATCGATGAAACTTGCATCACTGTAATAGGACGTGATCTCCCATCCGTCCTGGAGCAGCGTTTCCAGATAGACAAAGGCCTGATCCGGCAGCGCTTCATATGTATACGGAATGGATTTGCGGATGCCGATGTCCAGGCTTGCCGGATCAACAATTTCGGTGCCTTCCAGCTTCCCGAACCGGACAGCGGGCGCTGCCGCGATCCGTTGCATCACCGGTTTCGGTTCTCCGGAAACATAGCGCAGGAAAATGCTGGACTGCTCTTCGACGTTTACCACATAAGCACTGCCATCACGAACGATTTGCCGGTAAAGTGTCCGGTTTGTCCATGCTTCCCGGACCACCACGCCATCCGTCGGAGGGCCGTCTTCAGTCAACTGGGAAGGTTGCAATGAGCAGCCGGCCAGAACGCCCCCGGCAGCGAGCAGCGCCAGGATGAACATGACTATGGCTCTAGCTGTTTTTTCACTCAAATTGCTTCACCGCTTCACCGTTATACTTGACGATCCATTGTCCGTCCGGCGCTTTTTGAATCTGCAAGCCCAGTTTGGACAAATAGCCGGTTGCTTCATGGCCCTGATCGCCATCCAGTCGAACCTTGAACTGCATTTTGCCATACTGGATGGTCAGTTCCTTGTCATTGCCGGTAAAGGAGACATCGTTTTTGCCATTGACCCCCAGCGAATTGGTTGGATCGTAAATTTTCCCATCCGTTTCGGACCAGTAGGAAGAAACGATCGTTTTTAGGACCGGATCCACTTTCTCATCTTGACTTTGGAACCACCAGTAGACGGCAAAGAGTGCCAGGATCAGGGACAACATCCCGATTGCAGTGCGGACCAATGCATTCACCTTGCTTCTAAATTCCTATGATATTATCAAGTATATGGAATCATTTCTTGATATTGAATAGGATTGGCGCGAGATGGCAGCATATCGACATGAAATGCAAAATCGACCTATAAATGGATTCAAAATGAATCGTTTTTTTGCATTTCATGGTGAAATGTGGCATGAAATTTGTTATAGTGAGCATAAAAATTGCTAACTCTACCAATGTGAGGGGTTGAAATGAGGAGAGCACTCCGGGCAGTTATTGCAGAAGACTTAAAACATGTGAGACAATTGCTTCGTTTTTTTTGTGAGGAAAGCGGGATTATCGTCGTGGGCGAAACCGAATCTGGTTCAGAAGTCCTTGATCTTGTCGAGGAACATGCGCCGGACCTGATCATCCTGGATATCGAACTGGAAGACATATCGGGAATCGATGTCGCCAGGCAAATCAGGCAGCAAATCGCCTACAATCCCAAAATCGTTTTCGTCACGGGTTCTACAGACCCTGTCAACATCATGACCGCCGTCAACGAAATTGGCGCTTACTATATTGTGAAACCATTGAAAAGGGAACGATGGGATCTCGCAATCGAAAAGATCAAAGAAATTTTCTACAACAACAAGGATGGACAACAACTTCCCGCGGAAGGGGAAACCGTCATCCGGGTGCAGGCTTCGAGGAAATCCTTTCCGATTGCGGAAGAATCGATATTGATGGTGGCCAAGGAAAATAGCAAAAAAATTTCTCACATTTATCTGAAAAATGGAGATATTTTCAGCAGCACATCTACCATCCAGCAAATCAAGGAACAGGCTTCCGACCTGATCTTCGAAACGATTCGCGGATATCTGGTCAATATCAGGCATGTAAGCGGAGTTACCAAGGATGCATACCCGGCTGAAGGGTTTTCCAGAAGATATACCATCCTGTTTCGCGGTTCCACACTGACCGCACCACTCGGCAGATTTCAGGAAAAAGCATTTTTGGATCGGTTAAACGCGTTCAAACACAAATAGATACTGTCAAAGGAGGATTTCGGATGAAGAAATCATTAATTGTCTCCACTTTGGCGGTTGTGATCGTACTTGTCAGTCTGAATAACGCATTCTATTTTGTGTTCACGCAGCATTCAGACCATTCAACTTACTCGACGCTGCTGCTCATTACAAATTCTCTGGTCACCATTCTTTCCCTGGTGTCGGTCATCATCCTGATTCATCTGGTCATCAAATCCCGCGATCAATACCTGAAAAATTTGCAGATGAAATATATCGAAGAAGTCAATGAGATGATGACCGCAATCCGGGGAGAACGTCATGATATGATGAATCACATGAATACCGTACATGCGCTCGTCACCCTTAAACAGTACGATGAACTATATCAATATACCAAAGCATTGGTAGATGACGTGACGATCACCAGCGATCTCATTCTGATCGGGCATCCGACAATTGCAGCACTGCTTCATTGCAAAATGATCGCAGCGCAGCAATACGGCATTCCCTTTACGTATAACTGTGATAATCTGAGCCATTTCCCAAGCGGACTCCGCTCCCTGGACATTGTCCGTTTGATCGGCAATTTGCTGGACAATTCGTTTGAGGCCGCAGCCCGGTTCCCGCTGGATCAACGCTATGTCCATATCCGGATTTGGGTCAACAACAACAACCTGCACATCGTCGTCACCAATCCTGGTGTCATCAATCCGGAGGAAGCCGAATTTTTGTTCGAACCCGGCTATACGACCAAAAACAGGCATTCGGGTCTCGGACTGCCGATTGTCAAGCAATTGGTCAACAAATACAAAGGTTCGATCCGTCTGGACCTGAAAGAACCGGGCATCATCACCTTTGATGTCCGGGTTGGCCTGCAATCGGTGTCCTGATCCGAACATGCCGGGTGCAGATGCAAAACAGGGATTCGCCCAGTGGGCGAATCCCTGTTTTGTATTTTATACCGCAATATTTACCGCAATATTAGCAATCGAAGTACAATCCGAACTCATGCGGATGAACACGAATCGATACCGCTTTGGCTTCCGCACGTTTGAAGGCGACATAGTTATCGATGAATGCTTTGGTGAAGACGTCACCTTCCAGCAGGAAGTCGTGGTCCGCTTCCAGCGCGTCCAGCGCTTCATCCAGCGAACCCGGCACGCTGCGGATCTCTTTCTTCTCTTCGTCGGACAGTTCGTAGATGTTTTTGTCGAACGGACCGTAGCCGAGCGCAACCGGATCGATTTTGCGCTTGATGCCGTCCAGACCGGCCAGCAGCATGGCGGAGAAGGCCAGGTACGGGTTTGCCGTGGAGTCGGGTGTCCGGAACTCGATACGGCAGCCTTTTGGCGTAACCGCTGCGACCGGAATCCGGATGGCAGCAGAACGGTTGCCTTTGGAGAAAACCAGATTGACGGGTGCTTCATATCCGGGCACAAGGCGCTTGAATGAATTGGTAGAAGGATTCGTAAGCGCGATAAGTGCAGGTGCATGATACAAAATGCCGCCGATATAATAGAGCGCCGTTTTGCTCAGGTTGGCATAAGCGCCTTTTTCGTAGAAGAGCGGTTCGCCTTCCTTGAAGATCGATTGATGCACGTGCATCCCGCTGCCATTGTCGCCAAACAGCGGCTTCGGCATGAACGTGGCCACCTTGCCGTATTGTCTGGCCACATTGTGCACGATATATTTGTATTTCATCAGGTTGTCAGCCGTCTTGGTCAGCGTGTCAAAGCGGAAGTTGATTTCAGCCTGACCGGCCGTCGCCACTTCGTGGTGATGACGTTCGACGCGAAGACCCGTCTCTTGCAGCAGGCGAACCATTTCGCTGCGGATGTCCTGCTGGGAGTCGGCAGGTGCAACCGGCACGTAACCGCCTTTGATCGGAATCTTGAAGCCCAGGTTGCCACCTTCTTCTTTCCGGTTGGTGTTCCAGATCGCTTCACTGGAGTCTACGAAATACGAGGACGTGTTGATGCCACTCTCAAAACGCACATCATCAAAGATGAAAAATTCCGATTCCGGTGCGAAATACGCTGCCGTGCCGATTCCCGTCTGTTGCAGGTAGGCTTCGGCCTTTTGCGCGATCGAACGCGGATCGCGGTCATAGCGTTCGCCGTCCGGGGTAAAAATATTGCACATGACGACAAGCGTCGGATGCGCCGTAAAAGGATCGACATAAACCGACTCCGTGTCCGGCATCATGACCATGTCGGATTCCTCAATGCCGCGAAATCCCGGAATCGAGGAACCGTCAAATGCGACACCGTTGACAAAAGTCTCTTCGCTCACTTCGGAAACCGGCAATGTAATATGCTGTGCCTTGCCGCTCAAACCGACAAACCGAAAATCAACGAACTCAATCTTCTTGTCCTGAATCAACTTTAATACATTTTCGCCAGCCATTATCGCAATTCCTCCCTATTTCCGAACATTCATTAAACTTGTCGGACGTAATGTTCAAGTTTTCAGCAACTTTATGTGGCTTATTATAAAACTCCGATTTGGCAAGCGTCAATGGTTATGTCAGCTTTTTTTTAAAGATATGTTAGAAATCCTCACATAATACAATAAATTAAACAAAAAATGCAAAAGGTCTCGCAAGGAGACCTTTTGCAGACAAAGAGAAAACGCGAATTATTTTTTCCACTCCAGGAACGCTTCCGCCGGCGCTTTGGCCGTGTCGAATCTCCGGCCGCACAGCGGTGCCAGCTGTTCCAGCTCCTTCAGGAGACGCGCAAACTGGTCCGGGAACAGCGATTGCACACCGTCTCCGGTTGCCGAATTGTCCGGGTCCGTATGCATTTCGATAATGAGACCGTTTGCTCCTGCAGCTACCGACGCTTTGGTCATTGTCTCCACCAGTTCGCGGCGTCCCGTCGCATGGCTCGGGTCCGCAATGACCGGCAAGTGGGACAGACCCTGGATGACCGGAATGGCCGCCAAATCGAACGTATTGCGCGTATAGGTTTCAAAAGTGCGGATGCCGCGTTCGCACAGCATGACATTCGGATTCCCGCCAGCCAAAATGTATTCTGCCGCATTCAGCCATTCGTCATACGTAGCGCTCATACCGCGTTTGAGCAGCACCGGCGTTTGAACGGTACCCAGTTTGCGAAGCAGATCGAAGTTTTGCATGTTCCGCGTTCCGACCTGCAAAATGTCGGCGTATTCGGCGCACACTTCCACATATTCCGGCGTCATGACTTCCGTGATGGTGAGCAGGCCGTGTTTTTCCCCCGCATCCTTCATCCACTTCAACCCTTCGACACCGATGCCCTGGAAACTGTACGGCCCCGTACGCGGCTTGAACGCGCCGCCCCGCAACACCTGGCCGCCTGCCGCCTTCACCAGCCGCGCAATCTCGTCAATCTGCTCCGGCGATTCCACCGCGCAGGGTCCGCCCATGACAACCAATTCATCCCCGCCGATCCGGACGCCCTTGACCTCGATCACGGTATTTTCCGGGTGAAACTCACGACTTGCCAATTTATAGGATTTTGAAATTTTGATGACATTTTCAACACCCTTCATCGAACGGAGATGTTCCGCCAATTTGGGCTCGGCTTTGCCGATGATGCCGATCACCGTGCGATCCGTCCCCTTGGACACATGGGCTTGCACGCCGCTTTGCTCAATTTGCCGGACAATTTCCGCAATTCGCTCATCCGGTGTCTGGGGCGAGGTAATGACAATCATGAAGTTCACGCTCCTGCTAGAATTTAACACTTCAACGCTTGTTTGCTTCGACGCTTATACGCTTTTAAGCGTTAAAGTAACTATACAAAACAACAATAGCCCTTGTCAAGCTGCAATCTTCCGCCCGGGCATCAGGTTTCCAATCCCGGTCATGTTTGACCCAATCATGGATTTCCAAGCCGGAACAGACCTTGCCAGCCGGCAAGGTCTGTACTGCAATCCTGATGATCACTCGCCGGCCAGGGGCCTGGATTTGTCCCGCACCGCCGGCAGCAGTTTGCGCAGGTTCACGGTCCGGCGAATCGGCCACGTCTCCGGATTGTTGGCATCATACTGTTCCAGATACTGGATCACTTCCTTGGTGATTGGCGTCGGTGTGGATGCGCCGGATGTCACAGCCACTTTGCGGACGCCTTCCAGCCATTCTCTGCGGATCTCCGTCACATCCGCCACCCGGTAGGCCTTCACGCCGGAGATTTCCTCCGACACTTGCGCCAGCCGGTTGGAATTGTTGCTGCGCGGATCACCGACCACAATGCACAGATCGGCCCCTTTCGCCTGTTCGGCTACCGCCTCCTGCCGCACCTGGGTCGCCAGGCAGATCTCGTTGTGGATTTCCGCATGCGGATACGTTTCCAGCAGCCGCTCAATCATATGTTTGATATCCCACTGGGACATCGTTGTCTGATTCGTGACCAGAATCCGATCCGATTGGATCGACAACTGGCCGATGTCTTCTTCCCGTTCGATCAGATGGACATGTTCGGGCGCAATGCCGATTGCGCCCTCGGGCTCCGGATGCCCCTTCTTCCCGATATAAATCACTTCATATCCTGCCGCCGTTTTCTCCCGGATCAGATCGTGCGTGCGGGTCACATCCGGACAAGTCGCGTCAATGACATGGAGCCCTTTTTCCCTGGCCCGCTTCCGCACTTCGGGGGATACGCCATGAGCCGTAAAAATGACGGTCCCGTGCTCCACCTTCTCCAGGATGCTGAGCCGATCCGGCCCGTCCAGCGTAATGATGCCTTCCTGCTCGAACGCATCCGTCACATGCTGGTTATGGACGATCATGCCCAAAATATAAATCGGCCGCGGCAGATCCGGATTGCGTGCCGCCTGCTGCGCCAACACCATGGCATCAACCACACCGTAACAATAGCCTCTCGGAGATATTTTCAGTACTTCCATGAGTATAACGCCCGCTTTCCTGCCGGGCCGCGCAGCGACAAGCCAGCGCAACCCGCCTCAAGTTGACCCCATTATAGCGCAATCCCGCCGGCATGTAAAAACGGTTCACGCCGCAACCGGCAACCATAGCGCAAATGCGCTTCCCTGGCCTGGCCGGGATTGCACCTCCAGCGTGCCTCTGTGCATTTCCGCGATCCACTTCGCAATCGACAATCCGAGTCCGGTGCCGCTGGTTACGCCTCGTGAAGGGTCCGCACGGTAGAACCGGTCGAAAATGTGCGGCAAATCCTGCTCATCGATCCCGATGCCGGTATCGGCCACCACCAATCCGACCCGGTCACCTTTGCGCACCGCAAACAGGCGCACTTCACCATCAGGCGTATATTTGAATCCGTTTTCGATGAGGATGAACAAGAGCTGGAGCAAATAGTCCCGATTCCCGCAAACCCATACACCTTCCAGCACGTCAAGCGGCCCCACGTTCCACGCCGCTTTCCGCGGCAAAAACGAGGCCCGGCGCGCCGCTTCTTCCACCAATTGGAGCAGCGGCAATTTTTCCATTTCGACCTGATAGCCCGCATCCGCACGTGCAAGAGAGAGCAGATTGTTGACCAGGCTGCTCATCCTGCGCGCTTCATCGGCAATGTCCGCAATCGCTTCCTGCGTAATCTGTTTGCGTGCTGCCTCCGACAGTCCGGACGGACCGGCCGGATCGGCTTCATCGCCGGCAGCAAGCATTTTTTGCAGCAGATCGATATTCCCGCGAATCGTGGTGAGCGGCGTCCGGAGTTCATGTGAAGCATCCGAAACAAACCGGCGTTGGGCGGCATTGGTTTCTTCCAAATGTTTGTACGCGCTCTCGATCCTTGAAAGCATGCCGTTAAGTGTATCGGTCAAGCGCCCGATTTCATCGTTGGGCTTGTCACGGGGGATGCGCAGCCCCAATTCCGAACCGCTCTGGATCTGCTCTGCCGCCTCCATCACCTTGTTGATCGGGCGCAGCGCCTTGCGCGACAAGAACATGCCAAGCGCAAAAGCCGCGCTCAGGCTCACCAAACCCGCAAGCCACAGAATGGTGCGCAATTGCTGGAAAAGGGCTTCTTCACGTCCGGTAAACGCGCCCACCTGCAGCAAGCCGACCAATACCCCCGTCTCCTTCACCACAATGGGGGTTTCATAGATCAGATAGCTCAAGCCGTTGATTTTCCGTTCCACGAACCTGGTTTGCACATTTTGATAGGGCGGAAAAGGAAACGTCAGCTCTTCCCTGTTGTCGCTCCGGAACATGTTTTGCGTCATTTGCCGGATTTGTCCGTTCTGGTTCTGGGTGTAGCTGACCAGTTGAATGTAAATGGTATTGGGATCAAACGAACTGGACAGCTTGCCGATCGCCAGATTGAACCGGGTCGGATATACTTCTGTGCTGCTGGAAATCTGCTGGAGCTGTTTTTGCACTTCCGCCATGGTCGTGCGATAGACCACCGTATAAATGAGTACGCCAAACACGACGATCGCCACCGCCAGCAAGCCCGAATACCATAAAGTCAGGCGAAGACGGATCGACATTTCAGTTTTCTCCCTTCAACACATAACCGGCGCCCCGCACCGTCTGAATCAGCCGTTTGCCGCCATGCTCCTCCAGCTTCTGCCGCAACATGGCGACATAGACTTCCAGCACATTCGATTCGCCGCTGTAATCATACCCCCAGATCCGCTCCATGATTTGATCGCGCGACAGCACCCGGCGCGGATTTTGCATAAACAGATGCAACAGGTCGAATTCCTTGGCGGTCAACTCGATCCGCTTGTCCCCGCGAATGGCTTCCCGGGCATCGAGATCGAGCACCAGATCCTCAAACCGCAGCCTACCGTCTTCCTCGGCGTTTTCCGGCCTTCTGCGCAGCAGTGCCCGGATCCGGGCCATCAACTCTTCCAGCGCAAACGGCTTCACCAGATAGTCATCGGCACCCAGGTCCAGCCCCTTCACGCGATCCTGCACTTCATCCTTGGCCGTCAGAAGCAGGATGGGCGCATTGATGCCCGCCTCCCGCAAGCGCCTGCACACTTCCCAGCCGTCGATCCTGGGCATCATTACGTCCAGCACGACCAGATCCGCCTGGCGCTGTTGCAATAACTTCAACCCCTCTGCGCCGTCCTGGGCGGTCGTCACCTCATACCCTTCGAAAGCCAGACTTCTGCGCAGCAGCGACGTTATTTTTTCATCATCGTCAATGACCATTATGTGAGGCCGCATTGTCATTCGCCCCTTCCGCACAACCTGTTCTCATTGTAACCGAAACAAAAAAGGGGGAGAAGTCCGCAGCGCGTCCCCCTCCCGCTTGGTCCAGCTTCATTGCGTGGCAACCTTACTCGATATCCAGAAATTCGTTCCGGTCACCGATTTCGACGGTCAGATCGATTTTTTGGCCATTCCGGATGACATGCAGCGTCACCTTGTCGCCAACAGCTTTTTTCTTGATCGCCGCAATCAGGCTCGTATTGTCTTTGTAATCTGTGCCATCCATGCCGGTAATGACGTCATATGCGCGCAAATCGGCCTTGTAGGCGGGCGAACCGTAAACGACTTCTCTCACGAGCGAACCCGTTTGTCCGCTGATGCCAAGTTTTTCCGCATATTCTTCCGTGAGGGTCATCAGCGATGCCCCAATGAACGGTACCGGTTTTTTCGGAATTTCCTTGTTGTTCTTCAGATTGTCCAGCACTTCCAGAATCGTCGACGTCGGAATGGCAAATCCGATGCCCTGCGCCTGGGTGCTTACCGCCGTGTTGATACCGATCACTTCGCCTTTCAGGTTCAGCAGCGGTCCGCCGGAGTTGCCCGAATTGATGGATGCGTCCGTCTGCAACAAATGCTGGTAGTTTCGTGTTCCCTGCGAATCCGGAATGCTGATTTCACGTTCATTCGAACTCAATACACCGACGGTTACAGTGTGGTCAAATCCGTACGGATTGCCGATCGCCACCACCCAATCGCCCACGTTTGTCTCGTTGGAATCACCGATCTTCAAGGTGGGAAAATCGCTGCCTTCGATTTTCAGCACAGCCAGATCAAGGTCGTAGCTGCTGCCCAGCAACGTCGCCTTGAACGGTTTGCTGTAACCGATCACCGTCACTTGTATTTCGTCCGCATCGGCAATGACATGCTGATTGGTCAATATATATCCATTCGAGTCGAAGATAAAACCGGAGCCCATGCCGCTTGGCTGCAGGGAATTGCCGCTGCCGCCCCTCGGGCTTTGACCGAAAAATTGTTCGAACAAATCGTCCATCGTTGTACTTCTGCGCGAACCCGCTCTCACCGAAGTCTCGATTTTGACGACAGCAGGCGAGGACTGTTCAAAGATTTGGGCAATGTTGTTGGGCCGGACCGTATCCACCGCATTGCTGACGGGATTGCTGGCCGGTTTGGCCGGGTCCGCCGTTTGGGTGGTCGATACGGTCGTTTCGGTTCCGGAAAACCAGTTGAATCTGTCAGCCGAATACATCAAGCCGCCCAGTACAATCACGCCCGCCATGAATGCGGCGAACAGGGCGCCAAAAGACGTTCTTCTGGGCGCAACCTGCCAGTTGCTGCTGCGGATATTGCCCGAGACGGTAAATGGCCGGTATTCCCTGACCGCCGGAACACTTGCCGGAACACTTTCAGACCGCTGGAATTCTTGCTGTTTCTGCGACGAAGATTGCGCGGAATCGACCGTCGCGCTGCTGTATGATCCAAACGTATAAGGTTCATAGACAATGGATTTGTATGGATCGCGTTGAGGACGCGTCTCTTGGTTGTGATCACCGCGCTCTTCTTCCCGCTTGAATGAAAATCCGTCGATATCGTCGGGTTTCTTGAATTGATTATCGTCCATATCGATCCTCCTTCCGGCGCCGATTGGCAGCACCGTTTTTATTCCTTGACTTTATATTGGACTTCCTACCTTAAAACTATCTTAAATTGAAATGAAGGCGAAGTAAAAAACTTCGCCGCGCCGGAACGGAATCAAACAAAGAATCGCCAGACTGCATGGGCGCACTGGCGACTCGCGATGTATGGCCTTCATCCTTCCCGCAAACCGTCCCGGACCATCGATTCCAGTTCTCCCAGCTTCCGCCTGGCAACCTCGATCCAATGTCCGGAAACTTCCGCATCCGCATCAACGGGTGCGGCAAATTGATTCACCAAACCGCCGATCGTGGCAGGTTGCGCCTCATCATCCAGACCCTCATGATACAGATGACGTAACACATAAGGTTCTCCCAGACGAATTTGGGCATCCGTATCTTCCGACTCGCTGTCCAGCGTTCCGGATACGACTTCAAACGGCATCCGGAGCCAGACCTGATTGGAACGGTCCAATGGACAATCCAGCGAACCCTGGTCATAATCCCAGTTTCCTCCCAGAACAAACCCCCGTTTGGCAGCCGCATCACGAAAGGATGCGTAACCAAACGTTTTCGAGGTCAAGACGGAAGGGATCGGGTACATAGGCATCCCTCATTTCACCCCTATTGTACCCGATCCTGCAATAAATTATCCCTGTTTCACCCAACCTTTGCGGTGTGCATAAATCGCCAGTTGCGTGCGATCATCCATTTCGCACTTCATCAGCAAATTGCTGACATGCGTTTTGACCGTCTTGATGCTGATGTGCAGTTCGTCGCTGATTTCCTTGTTGGTTTTGCCTTCCGCAATGAGCAGCAGCACTTCCCGCTCCCGCTCGGTCAACCCTTCATCATCCTGCTGCACGGAACGTTTTCTCAGACCCCGGGTGAGCGCCTGGGAGACGTCGCCGCTCATCACCGGCATATTTTTCAGCGCACCCTGCAGCGCATAGATCAGTTCATCGGCCGAAACCGTCTTGAGCACGTAGCTGACCGCTCCTGCTTCGACGGCTTCAACCACTTTGTCATCCTCCAGAAAGCTGGTCAAAATGACAATCCTCAGTTCCGGAAACTGATTGAGCAGCGCACGAGTCGTTTCTACGCCATCCATGCCCGGCATCATCAGATCCATCAGCACCAGATGCGGCATCTGCCCGTCAAACCCGCCCGATTCCAGCAACCGGATGGCCTCTTCCCCGCCGGACGCTTCACCGATCACCCTGAAACGGGAGTCCAGCATCAAATAAGTTTTCAGTCCCAGTCGCACCATTTCGTGATCATCTACAATCATGACGTTCCATACTTCCGATTCCGCCACAACCCATCGCTCCCAATCGTTATTGTGTTTTGCCGCCTTCGTCACTTCCGAACTTGGGAATCCATACCCGAACCCGGGTTCCCGAACCCATTTTGGTCACGATTTCCGTCTCACCGCCCAGCCGCAGCGCCCGTTCCCGCATCGTGGAAAGACCGTAAGCCCCTTCACGCACCTGATCGGTTTTGAACCCCTGGCCGTTATCTTCGATCTGCAGCACGATCTGCCGCTCGGTTTCGCCCAGCATCAGGCGCACGGAATCGGCCCGGGCGTGTTTGACGACATTGGCCATCGCTTCCTGGATAATGAGAAACAATTGGTGTTCCTTCGCCTCCGAAAGCGGTTTGACCAGTTGGAGATCAAGCGTCCCCTGGAGTCCGTTGTGCCGGCAAAAATCCGGAAACCACCGCTCGAGCGCTTCCGCGAGCGTACGTCCCTGCAACTCCATCGGGCGCAGTTGGGCAATAAAGCCGCGCATCTGCTTTTGCGCCATTGCCGACATTTCGATCAATTGTTTCATCAGTTGATGCGCCTGCGCTTCGTTTTGTTCAAGCAGCTTCGGCAGAGAGGAAGCGGACATATGCAAAGCGAACAATTGCTGGCTGACGGTGTCGTGCAAATCTCTGGCCAGCCGCTTGCGTTCCTCCAGTACTGCCGACTCCCTGGAGGAAGTTTCCTCCGTAATTTCACGTTCACCCAGCCGCTGCAGCAACCGGAGCCGGTCTTCCAGCAAGGCGATCAGGCGATTGAAATCGCGATATACGCCGGAAAAGGCATCCGGACCAAGCTCAGGCAACCTGACGTTCCAGTTTCCCGCCATCGCCTGCTTGAACGCGAGCTGGAGTTGATCCAGCCGCCGCTGGTTGCGATGGGCAAATACGTAGGATACCGTTACTTGCACGAACAATGCGGCCAATGTCCAACCCAGCCACGTTTCAAAGTTTGGCGCTGCACCGTTGTACAAATAACCGGCAAAATAGACAACAACCATGAGCAGAAGCGTAAATGTGCTGGTGTAAATCGCCAATTCCCATTTGCTGTTCCGGACGAGTCTCATCATCGGCTCAACCCACCTTCGTCACATGGACATCGCCGATAAATGCACTCACCGATATGACGACACGCTTGTCCGTATCGGGATAACCCGGCGTTTCCAGCGATACATGATTGAACAATCCGCCGCGCTCCTGATCCCAAACGCGCACGTCGCCGATCAAACTGCTTGAAACGACCTGAACGCCCAGGGCAGGATCGTTGGGTACGAACACTTTCACATCGCCGATGAAGCAGGATACGTTGATCCGGGTTTCACCCAGCGGAATTTGTGCCCTGGTCAGGTCAATCGTGGAATCGCCGATAAAATGCGAGATATTCATCGGGCGCAATTCCCAATAATCCTGACCGATGTGAAAGTCTCCGATAAATTGATGGTGCTGGGTGGTATTTTTGTCATGCTGCCATCCGTTGTCATAAGTATGGTGATAACCGGATTTGTGCCGTTTGCACGAATGCTTCCTGCCGGTTGTCGGTTCTTTAAACGGATTGGCAAACGGTTCAGGCTGCGACCTGTGCGCCGACTTTGCGTCCGGACGATCCTGCGTTGGCGACGCATCGCTAAAGGGGGCATTGGGATCATCCGTCATGGGCGGCGCTGGAGGCGGCCCGCTGGGGATGTCGGTATAATCGGGCATCGGCGGCGTGACCGGGTTCCAGCCATAGTCGGACTGATCCCTGGATCTGGTCCGTCCGCCCCCGAAAATCATGCCGATTCCGAGCAAAATGATGGCAATGGGGACGAAATATTTGAACAATTCGCCGATCGAGATGTCAATCCATCCCAAATTGCGGCCCAAAAATGCCACTCCGAGCGCAATGATGATCAAATTCCAGACAAAGCCGCCGGAACGCTGCACCAGCAACCCCTGCAGGCCGAATACGATGAGAAACACGGGCCAGAACGTCCGGAACAGGTCGCCGACGCCAAAATCGGTCATGCCCGTCTGGTTCAGCAAAATGACCCCGCCGACAGCGACCAGCACCAGTCCCAAAAAAAGTTGTTGCCAACTGAACTTTTGCATATATCGGTTCCTCCGACTGATCAAGGGCTTCTTTTTTGTACTTTCAGTATAGCGAAGCCCTGGAAACCGCAACAGCGGCGGAGGTTGGAAACCGTTCTCGGTCCCGGGACCGAGGGAACGGGAAGATCAGGAAATCGCGATATCGATGCCGATTACGCCGACGACCGTACCATCCGGCTGGCGGATGGACATCGATACGGTCAGGCACGGACGTTTCGTAATGGCGGACACATACACTTCGGACACAAACGTTTCTCCCTGCATCGCCCGCTTCCACCACTCCCGGCTTCTGGCATTCAGCAAACCGGCTTTCGGTTCGGAAAAGACAAAGGAACCATCGCTGCGATTGGACCAGATCGCTTCCACTTCGGGCGTGTCAGCCAGACATTGGCCAAGCAGTTCCCTGTGTTCGTCAGGCTGCATATTGGCAAGTCCGGGATGGGCTGCGATCGTCTGCAGCCATGCGATCCAGCGTGTCGTGTCCACAACCGTTTCCGAAGCGCGCAACATGCCGCCCGTCTTTTGCACCGATGCAACCAGTTCTGCAGAAGCGTCCTTCAGTTCTGCGGAAATGCGTTCCAGCCGGCCGATTTCATGACGCTGTGCCTCGTTTCGCGCCAGCGTATCCTCCAGATCCTGTATGGTTCGGTTTACCGCACCCACGACTTCCTCGAGCATATTTCCCGCCACGCTAGTGCGCTCCGCCTGTTCCGTCACATAGGAAAGCAGACCCTCAGCATGTCCGTCCACCTTGAGAATCGATTGAAAAATGGCATCCATTCCGTCCTTCATCGCCTGCATCTCCTGCAATCCCCGGTCTACGGACCGCCTCTCCTGCTCCACCGAAAGGACGACCTGTCCGATTTCCTTTTCAATTTCCTGCACGATGCCCGCCGAACGTTTGACAGCCTGTCCGCTCTGTTCGGCCAATTTGCGGATTTCCATGGCCACGATCGAAAAACCTTTGCCATGTTCTCCGGCATGGGCCGCCTCAATCGCCGCATTCAGCGACAGCAGCGTCGTCTGGGAAACAATGTCCTGAATGAGCGCATTCAGTTCACTGATTTTGGATGCCTGGGCGATCAGGCTGTTGATTCGTTCCTCCATCGACTCCCGGTTGACCGACAAATCATGCATGACTTCATTCGTATGCGAAAGCGAACGGACCACATCGACAACAACATCCCTCGTCTGCCGACTTTGCTGACGCATCGTTTTCGATACGCCACGTATTTCCTGCGATGCCGCGGCAACTTCCTGCAGGGACGTGAATGCCTCCATCAGTTTGTCCAGCGCTTTGCGGCTCTGGCGGGCAAGCCGTTCTTCCTTTTCCATGGCCTGATCGGTCATGCTCCCCAGCCGGTTCATGCTATCGTCCACTTCCGCAACGACTGCCTGCAGCCGGTCTGCCACCACCACGGCTTCACCGGCCATATTACGGATCGATTCCAGTTCCGGCAAAGCGTGTTCGGCGGTTAGCGTATTCAGTTTCGTCGGGGCATAGGTTCGGAATCTCAATTTTTGTGACAGTTTATCTAACATAATTAAACGCCTCCTTTCAATCACTCGTTGGAAATACGTCATTTTTCCTAACATTCTAACGCTTGTAGACACAAAAATAAAGAAAAAAATAGAAGACTGCTATTCCATGCGTCAAAGTAAATGACAAAAAGCGGTTTGCAGGGCAGATTGCCCTGCAAACCGCTTTCCGGATTCGATCCGACTTGGATTACAGCTTCATCCGATCATCATTCTCTTCCCGCCGCAGCCTCGCCTTGCCCCGATGGATGCGGGCTTTTACCGTACCGACCGGCACGTCCAATGCGGCGGCAATTTCATCGTCCTTGAACCCGTAATAAAACTTGTAAAGCAGCAACGTTCTCGTAATTGGATCCAGACGGCCGAGCATATCCGACAACTCCGCCAGCAATTCCGGTTGCGGAATGGGGTCCCGGTCCGGCAACGACTGCATGCGATCTTCCAGCAAAACAGCATTCCGCTTGGCACGATTGGCATTGCTGGCCAAATTGGCAGCGATCGTCCTGGCCCACGGAATCAGCTTGCCGGCTTCACGAAGAGTCGATTGACGCTCCAATATGCGGACCCACGCTTCCTGCACGACATCTGTCGCTTCATTTTTGTTGTACAGCTTCCTGCGTGCAGCCTTCAACATCTGACGATACAGTTCCGCCAGCATCTCTTCATCCGACGACAACGTATCCCATTCGCCGGAAACATGTGAGAGCTTCATCAGCAGGGTCACTCCTCAAGTGACGCTATGAATCTATAGCTTCATTTTATCACAATTAGGATAAAATGAGAACACTTGCCTGTTTTCCTGCCGATCTAGTCCACTTTTTTCGATCGGATTTCCTCCGTTACCCGGTCGATAAACGCTTCCAGTGACGATGCGCCCAGATCTCCCTGACCGCGTCGCCGCACCGATACGGTGCCGCTAGTTGCTTCCTGCTCCCCGACAATCAGCATGTACGGAATTTTGGCCAGTTGCGCTTCGCGAATTTTGTATCCCATTTTCTCATTCCGCAAATCGGGCTCCACCTGAATGTCGGCTGCAAGCAATTGATCCGTCACTTTGCGTGCGTAATCGTCGTAGGCCGAGCTGACGGGAATGACTTTCACCTGGACGGGGGAAAGCCACAACGGCAGCGCGCCCGCAAAATTTTCCAGCAGGAATGCAGTCATGCGCTCCATCGTGCTGATGATGCCCCGGTGAATGACGACCGGACGATGTTTTTTGCCATCCTCGCCAACGTATTCCAGATTGAATCGTTCCGGCAGCAGCACGTCAAGCTGGGCGGTGGACAACGTTTCTTCCTTACCAAGCGCCGTCTTGATCTGGACGTCCAGTTTGGGACCGTAAAACGCGGCTTCGCCTTCCGCTTCGAAGAATGGCAACCCCATCTCTTCCACCACTTCGCGCAGCATGCGCTGCGTCGTTTCCCACATGTGGTCGTCGGGCCAATATTTCTCCTTGTCTTTCGGGTCCCGATAGGACAGCCGGAAACGATATTCCCGGATGCCGAAGTCCTCGTAAACCTGGCGGACGAGGTTCACCACGCGCGCAAACTCTTCCTTGACCTGGTCCATCCGGCAGAAAATGTGCGCGTCATTCAGCGTCATGGCCCGAACGCGATGAAGTCCCGTCAGCGCGCCGGACATTTCGTAACGATGCATCGTGCCGAGCTCAGCGATCCGCAGCGGCAAATCGCGATAGCTGCGCATGTCGCTTTTGTAGACCATCATGTGGTGCGGACAGTTCATCGGGCGCAGCACCAATTCCTCATTGTCCAGCACCATCGGCGGAAACATGTCTTCCTGGTAATGTTCCCAGTGCCCCGATGTTTTGTACAACTCCACGTTGGCCAATACCGGCGTATATACGTGCTGGTAGCCCAGACGCGATTCCAGATCCACGATATACCGTTCCAGCGTGCGGCGAAGTTTGGCGCCATGCGGCAGCCATAGCGGCAATCCCTGGCCGACTTCGCGCGCAAACGTGAACATGTTCAGTTCCTTGCCGAGCTTGCGATGATCCCGTTTTTTGGCTTCTTCCAGCAGATGGAGATGTTCATCCAGTTGGGACTTTTTGGCGAATGCCGTACCGTAGATACGCTGCAACATTTTGTTTTTGCTGTTTCCGCGCCAATAGGCTCCTGCAACACTCAGCAGCTTGAACGCCTTGATCTTGCCTGTGGATGGCAGATGGGGACCGCGGCACAAATCAAAAAATTCGCCTTGGTCATAAATCGAAATGACCGCATCTTCGGGCAAGTCGCGAATCAGTTCCAGCTTGTACGGGTCACCAATTTCTTCGTAGATTGCCAGCGCTTCCTCGCGGCTGACCACCCGCCGGACGATCGGCAAATCTTCCTTGACGATGTTCTCCATTTCTTTTTCGATCCGGACCAGATCATCCGGTGTAATGGATTGATCCAGGTCAATATCATAATAGAATCCGTCCTCGATCACGGGACCGATCCCCAGTTTCACGTTCTCGCCGCCAAACAGACGTTTGATCGCCTGGGCCATCAAATGCGCGGTGCTGTGGCGCATGACCTCGAGACCTTCCTGATGGTCCAGTGTCAAAATTTCCAGCGACACATCCCCGGTCAGGGGAGTATTCAGATCGACAATAACGCCGTTCACTTTTCCGGCCACCGCATTTTTTCGCAATCCCGGACTGATCGAACCGGCCACGTCAGCTATCGTCGTACCCGGCTCATATTCCCGGATCGCCCCATCCGGCAATGTCACTTTCAGCATGCCTTCATGCCCCTTTCCAAATCTTGAACTTGCCCCCATCCGAATGCAACAAAAAAAGCATCGTCTCCCAAGGGACGATGCCTGTTGTCAGCTCGCGGTTCCACCCTAATTCAGCCCGATTGGCAAAACGCCATGCATTGGCAATCCGGACTCTCGGCTCATTCGATAACGGGAATGACGCGTCGCGGCTTACTTCAGCGTCAGGCATTATGATCCCGACGGTTCAACCGCGCAGCTCCAAAGGGGTAACTCGCTCGCCGGCGCGAAAGGAAATTTCAGCCTGGTTTCCTCTCTCTGGATCGGCAGGACAGAGCGAGTCATGTCTTTTTCGTCGCTGTTGTTACATTTTCGGATATGTGGCGTAAAAGTTAATCTGAATTATAACAATGCTACCGTTCTTCGTCAAGATCGGCTTGGGGCGCCAAGATGGTACGGTAGCAATGCCCCAACGGTAGGTTCGGAATACAAGTTGCGTTGCCGATTACGGATGGTGCGGATGCAAAGCCGCCCGGTCGCCGAAAATGCCGATCAGTGTCTGGATGACTTTGGATTCCGGTTCAGGCGTATGAATATGCAGCTGCCCGGGAGAAACTGCCAGGAGGCGACTAACCAGCAAACTTTCCTCGGTTTCGGCCGACATCCCCTGGTCCGCATCAACCCGATCCAGCGGTCTCATATCCTCATCCAGCAATCGGAATGCATGCCCTCCCGCATGCAGTACGTGCACTGCAGAAATACCTATGTGCGCCAGATCGACCTGCGTTTTCACCATGTTGATGAACGCTTCGTATTGCTGCATCATCACGCGGTTCTCCGCAGCCGTTTCTGCGGCTTTCAGCACTTCCTGCCGATACTCCCCCAGTCGGAACCGGATGAATCCGTCCACGTGCAGCCGATGGTGCTTTGCCAAATATTGCGCGTATTGTGCAGCCAGCTTATTGCGTCTCTTTTCGCGGCCATGACTGCCCGCTTCTCCACGCTCCTGACCTTGCCCTTGGTCCGTCTGCTCGTCCAGCAGTGCTACCGTTTCCGCAACGAGCGCATCCAATTCCATATCGTCCTCGAAACCATAATGCGACTGAAACCATTTCCTCAGCATTTCCGGTTCGTGCTCGCACAATGTAAAATCAGCCAAAACCCGGCCGACTTGCGCGCAGGTGTTCTTTTTGGCCGCCGGTCCCGGACCGAGCGGAAACTGAAACCGCAGCAATCCCTCCTCTCCTGAAAATTCCCATTGCATCGCGTCAACCGCCCGTTCAGGCCCCTGCATCGCCCGATTCAGCATGATGGCCAACCGTTCAAGCGAACTGGGATCGTGCCTGCGCTCCACCCGAAATTCCACGCGTTTCAATCGGCACACCTCCCGTCGTCAATGCTTTTTACTTACTATATGGTGACCCAAAAGCGGATATACGATGGACGATTCTGCTTGGTATTTTTATGAACGGATACCCTATACATGCAGGCAAATCGTTTTCGACTGTGGCAAAACGGCTCAGCCGGGAGAGCATCTGCCTTCCAAGCAGAGAGTCCGGGGATCGACCCCCTCAGCCTCGGCCACCGACTTGACACGCTTTTTGGGGAGGGGACCTGCTGTCCGCCTGACTGCACCGCCAACGGCGCCATCTCTGCGGAATCGCCAGACCTGCTTGGCACACATTTGGTTCCGGTCACCTTTTGCTCCTGGTGTGACTGACTAGCGCTTGCCCCGCGTCCGGTTTCCGGTTACGTCTGTCCGCCCAGTTTGCTTGCACCTGTCTCGTGCTCCGTCTTCTGGTCATTTTTGTCCGTCAAAAGCAATATCCCCCATTTTCGCCCATTATCAGGACAAAATTGTCCATTGGAATGCCATTTTTCCTTTTTTATAAAAAATAGTGTTTTTCCGGTCATTTCTGACCATCAAAAATAAAAAAAACGCCAAAACCGGCGCTAACGGTCATAAATGTCCGAACGTACCTTCCCCGTCTCCGTCCATAGACTCTTGCGTAAACAAACTAGAAGATCGACTGCAAACCCGATAAAAAGAAAACTTGTCGCAAAAACAACAAAAAAGCCGTTCCCTGGCCGATGGCAGAGTTGGACACGTATCCAGGGAAGGCTGCTATAGGGTTCTTTACGGTATGCGACTCTACACGTCACGTGACTCTAGAAGGTACACGCGATTCTATATGGCACGCTGTTCTAAATTGCACACACTCAATATGGCACACGGCCCTAATTTTGCATGATGAAGTCGCGCTCCACCACATCGTTTTCGCCAAATACTTTCAAAATGTTGTATTTCGTATCGCGCTGCGCCGGAATTTTGCCGGCCTGACGGATGATTTCCAGCGTGGACGCAATGTTCACCTTGTGCGTGGTCCCGGCTGCGGATACGACGTTTTCTTCGATCATTGTGCTGCCGAAGTCGTTGCAACCATATGACAGCGAAAGCTTGCCGATTTCCGGCCCCATCGTCACCCAGGACGATTGGAAATTTTCGATATTGTCCAAAGCGATCCGGCTGATCGCAAGTGTCTTCAAATACTCTTCAGGTGTCGCTTTTTCCCGCTTCAAGTTGGTATTGTCCGGCTGGAACGTCCATGGAATGAATGCCAGAAAGCCCGGCGAAGGATAACCTTTTTGCAGGCATTCATCCTGCGCATCGCGCACCCTGATCAAATGCAGCGCCCGTTCCTCCATCGATTCGCCAAAACCGACGACCATCGTCGCCGTCGTATTCATGCCGATCCGGTGCGCCGTCGACATGACCTCGATCCAATCCCGCCAGGAGCCCTTGAGCTTGCTGATCTTGGAACGCGTTCGGTCGTCCAGGATTTCCGCCCCGCCGCCCGGCAGCGAATCCAGACCGGCTTCATGCAATTGGCGAATGACCTCTTCAAGCGGAATGCCTCCGGCAACTTCCTGCATTTTGCGGATTTCCGCCGGGGAAAAGGAATGCATCGTGATCTTTGGAAAACGGCGTTTGATTTCACGCAACAGATTCAAATAATATTCAAACGGCAAATCGGGATTGGTTCCGCCCTGCATCAAAATTTCCGTGCCGCCCACATCGATCGTTTCCTGGATTTTACGGAATATCTCTTCGTTGGGCAGCACATAACCTTCTTTCGAGCCTGGCGCCCTGTAAAATGCACAAAAACGGCAATACGTATCGCAGATGTTTGTATAATTGATATTGCGCCCCACAACAAAAGTCGTGATCGGTTCCGGATGTCTCCGCATCATCAGCTTGTTTGCGGTATCGCCCATTTTTTCGATTTCATCCGATTCGAACAAGGCGACAATGTCGTCCAAACCCAATCTTTCGCCACGGAGCGCATCTTGCAGTATTCGATCTATATGCCCCATTCGTGAACCCTCTCCCATTGGCAACAATTCCCGCTGCGCCAGTTCTTTTCACAATGTCTATCGTACCACAATCCAGCCGAATCGTCACCGGAGAGAGGGAGCCACGCTCATCAACGCGACTTCCGGGCTTCCACCGCCGCAGCAAACCGTTCCAGCGCCTCGGCCAGCCGGGATCGCGGACATGCCATATTGACCCGCAAATATCCCGCGCCCGCCTTGCCAAAGACGGAGCCTTCGGTAAACGCAACGCGCGCTTCGTCAAACATCAGCCGTTTCAGGTCTGCCGGATCTTCCGAGATGGCCCGGCAATCCATCCAGGCCAGATAGGTCGCTTCCGGACGCATGACTTTGACTTCCGGCAACCGGCTGCCCATGAAGGATACCAGATAGTCCAGGTTGCCCTCCAGGTACACCATCAGCTGATCGAGCCAGGCGTCGCCATGCGTATATCCGCTTATGACCGCCGAAACGCCGAAATACGATTCCATGTGCAGCGAAAACGTCTTGAGCGCATGGTTGTAGCGGCGGCGCAACTCGGTATTCGGAATAATGACCGAAGATGCCTGCAATCCGGCCAGATTAAATGTTTTGCTTGTGGCGATGCAGGTAAACGAGCGGTTGGCGAACCGTTCGTCGATGCTGGCAAACGGGATGTGCTTGTATCCGCGATAAACGAGATCCTGGTGGATTTCGTCCGCCACGACCAGCACGTCGTGCCGCAAACAGATTTCCCCGATGCGCGTCAACTCTTCCCGCGTCCACACCCGGCCGCCCGGGTTGTGGGGAGAACAGAGCAGCAGCAACTTTGCGCCATCCGCAGCCTGCCGTTCGAGCAAATCAAAATCGATTTCATACCGGCCGTTACGCAGAATCAAGGGGTTGTCCACGATCGTGCGGCCATTCATCCGGATGACATCGTAAAACGGATAATAGACGGGCGACTGCAAAATCACTTTGTCATGAGGTTCGGTAAATGCATATACGATCAAACTGAGCGCAGCCACTACCCCCGGGCTCGACGTGATCCAGTCATGTTCGATGGTCCAGCCATGGCGGCGCTGCAACCATCCGGCAATCGCCTCGTAATACGCCTTGGGTCGGATGGTATATCCGTAGACCCCTTGTTCCGCCCGGCGAATCATTTCCTGGACGACTTCCCGGGGTGGTTCGAAATCCATGTCGGCAACCCACAGGGGCAGTACATCCGCATGGCCGAACAGCTTCTCCGACTGATCCCATTTGTAGGAGTAGGTGCCGGTGCGATCTGTCAACCGGTCAAAATCGTAAACGGTCATGCCCCTTTGCCTCCCAATTCCTGTCTGGCTGCCCTGATCGCCTGATCCAGATCGGCAATCAGATCGTCCGCATGTTCGATCCCCACGGAATAGCGCAACAACCGATCATCGACGCCAACAGCCTTCCGGATTTCCTCCGGAATGTCGGCATGCGTCTGAACGGCTGGAAACGTCATCAGCGATTCTACGCCGCCGAGGCTTTCGGCAAAAGCAATCAGGCGAATGTGCCGCAAAATCGGCTCGATCATGCGTGCATCCTTCATTCTGAAGGAAAAAATGCCAGTATTGCCCGACGTTTGCCGCTGCTGGATGTCGTAGCCGGGATGATGGGGAAGACCCGGATAATATACTTCCTCCACTTCTTCGTGCGACTTCAGCCAGGAAGCAATCTTCAGGGCATTTTCCTGATGCCGCTCCATCCGCAGCGCCAGCGTCTTCATCCCGCGCATCAGCAGCCACGCATCATGGGCGCCAAGCACCGCTCCGATTGAATTGTGCAGAAACGCCATTTCCTGGGAAAGCGCTTCGCCTTTGGTAATGATCAAACCTGCAAGCACATCGTTGTGGCCGCCCAAATATTTGGTCGCGCTGTGAACGACGATATCCGCCCCCAGTTCCAGCGGCCGGAAGAAAAACGGCGTCAGCAGGGTGTTGTCCACGATGACGAGATATCCCCTGCTTTTGGCCCACCGGGACACCTTCTCCACATCGGTAATCATCATCAACGGATTGGTGGGCGTCTCGATCAGCACTGCCTTCGTATTCGGCGTGCTCTTCTCGGCCAGCGCGTCCAAATCGTTGGTATCGACATAGGTAGCGGTTACGCCGTAACGGCTCATGACCCGTTCCAGCAACCGGTACGTGCCGCCGTACAAATCCAGGGAAACAAGCAGATGATCCCCTTGCCGGAAAAGCGCAAAAACCGTTTGCAGCGCCGCCATGCCCGAGCTGCAGGCAAACCCTGCATCCCCGCTCTCCAGTTCCGCAACTGCAGCTTCCAACACGGCGCGCGTCGGGTTTTTCGTGCGGGAATAATCAAATCCGGTGCTTTGTCCCAATCTGGGATGGCGAAACGCCGTGGCCTGATAGATGGGATAGCTGACGGCACCTGTCGCCGGATCTGCCAGCGAACCGATCTGTGCCAGACGACTTTCAATTCTCATACAGAAATGGACCTCCTCTAAGGTCGCAACGCAATTTTCTGCGCTTTTCCAAGTTCGTAGGGCGTTGCTTGGTATACGTAGTAATTCAACCAATTTGAAAACAGCAAGTTTGCGTGCGCACGCCAGGTTGACACCGGATAGCGAGACGGATCATCGTCCGGAAAATAATTTTTCGGAACGGCGATGCGCAACCCTTTGGCTTTGTCGCGATCATACTCCCATTTAAGCGTTCCCGGATCGTATTCGGAATGTCCGGTGACGAAAATCTGTCTGCCATCCTTCGAAGCAGCGATGTAGACACCCGCTTCTTCCGATTCCGAGAGAATTTCCAGCGCGTCCACCCGTTCAATGTCTTCCCGCCGTACTTCGGTATACCGCGATTGCGGCACGTAAAAGATTTCGTCAAATCCGCGCAGCAGCTTCGTATTCTGCTTGCTCACCGCATGCGGAAACACGCCGAACAATTTGGCCGGAAGCGGATGCTTGGGAACACCGTAATGATGGTACAGGCCCGCTTGCGCACCCCAGCAGATATGAAACGTTGAAGTCACGTTGGCCGCCGACCAGTCCATGATCTGACACAGTTCGTCCCAGTAATCCACTTCTTCGAACGGCAGTTGCTCCACCGGCGCGCCGGTAATGATCATGCCGTCGAATCGCTGGTCTGAAATCTCGTCGAACGTATGATAAAAAGTCGCCAAATGTTCTGCAGACGTATTTTTGGAAGTATGCGTCTTCGGGTGCAGAAGCACAATTTCGACTTGCAATGGCGTATTGCCGATCAAGCGCAAGAGTTGCGTCTCAGTCGTCTCCTTCGTTGGCATGAGATTCAGTATCGCGATCCGGAGCGGACGAATATCCTGATGAAATGCGACGCTTTCATCCATCACAAAAATATTTTCCTTGGTGAGAATTTCTTTGGCGGGCAAATGATCTGGCACTTTGATCGGCATTCCCGCACCCCTCCTCATGTCGAATATGCAAATGAAAAACGACCCTGCGAGATTCGGGTCGTTGAAACATCTAACCGGACGCCCCTCATCTCTCGATGCGCAGAAATCACGCATCCGCAAGAATTAGCACCGTGCGTCAGGTGTACGCCGGTTGCCGGGCTTCATCGGGCTAGTCCCTCCGCCTGCTCTTGATAAGATGGCCAATTTATTTTATTGTCATTTGAACTAACTGTACCCGATATCGGAAGAACCGTCAAGTGACGGATTCATGTTCAGGTTCGAGTGCTGGGTTTCAGGTTCGAGTTCTTCGAGTGCTGGTTCCAGTCCGGATTCATGCCCGGGTTCGCGCCCGGCATCCTATCCGGATTCCCGTCCGGCCAGGGTTCTCTGGCGCCTGCGGCACAACAAACGAATTTCATCTTGATAAGCTTGGCTTTCCAGGCGTATACTTAACACGTTCGAAGCGCCAAAAAGCGCCCGATTTCGCGATAAAACAAGAGGGGGGAAGCCGGACGTGGACGGTGATCATCCGAGTCGACGCCAACGTCGAAAGAGCCAAAATGCAGGCAGGCAATCCGGCCTGACAATCCGGGCACTGTCCGGCTTCGCCGTCTGACTGTGTTCCGGACTGTCCGTCCAAACCGTCCTGCCACCGGAAAGGAGGACGTTGTTCGTGAAAATCCGCCTGGTTCACAACGGCGTATTCACGCCAATTGATCAAATCGAACTTGCCCAGACGGCACCAACCGAAGGGTTTTACTGGGTTGATGCCGATATAGATGACCTGCATGTCTTGCAGCCGCTTTTCGGCCTGCACGACCTGGCCGTGGAAGACTGCATGACCGAAGAAGAACAGCGACCAAAGCTGGAAATTTACGAAAACCATTATTTTATGGTGATCAACAGCATCCGGTTTGATGACGAAGAAATTTTCCTGCGGGCGCTGAACATTTTTTTGGGACGCCATTATTTGATTACCGTTACACGTACCAAAATCAATGAATTGCGCAGCATCAAACCTATCCTGCTCGAAGAGCAGGTGGACCGGGCCGACCGGTTCTTGTATCATCTGGTCGACCTTGTGGTGGACAATTATTTCATTGTTGCCGACCGGATCGAAACACGCATCGAACAACTGGAAGAAGACATCCTGATGCATACGAAAAAAGCGCATTTGACCGAAATCATCGGTTTGCGGAGCGAAATCCTGTGGCTCAAAAAAGTACTGGGACCGCAAAGGGATGTCATCGGTTACCTGAACAAAAAGGACCTGCGCCTGATTGATGACCAACTGCAAAAATATTTTGGCGACATTCACGAGAATGCGGTCAAAATCTATGAAACATTTGAAACGTATCGCGACCTGATGGGCAACTTGCGTGAAGCCTACCAGTCCAGCCTGGCGAACCGCGCCAACGAAATCATGCGGGTGTTTACGGCTCTGACAACCATATTCATGCCTTTGACCTTCATCACGGGCATTTACGGAATGAACTTTGATTATATTCCCGGCATGCACACCCGTTACGGCTCGATTGTGCTTTTGGTCGCGATGGCGTTTTTGGGCATCGGCATGTTTTTCCTGTTCCGCAAAAAAAATTGGCTATGAGTTTGCGCATTGGAGCGCATCAGCCATGCCACATGCAAGGGGTTGGTTCCCGCCCATCGATTGGGCGCGGAGCGGACCCCTTGCGTTTTGTATGTTGATGAACCTTTCAGGCTGCATGGCTGGACAGAGGGGAATCAAATGGCAGCCGATTGCCGCTCGCGGCGAAACCGGATGCGCATCATGCGAAGCTTCAGATATCGCTGCTCCAGGTCGGATTGGCTGGTTTCGGCTTCACCATAAAGCTGGCGCAACAACGGCTTCAAATAACGGTCACCCAATTGCGCCATGGCATCGGATGCTTTGGCCCATTCTTCAGGTGGCAGCGTTGTCAATTCCGCCTCGACAAGCGGCAGTACATCGTATCCTTCATCGTCCAGCCGCTCGATCCATTCCACCAGCTTCCTGCGTGAACATGGCAATTCCGCCTCCATTTCGCTTAACGTTTTTCCTTCCCGGATCGCGGCAAGCAACCATTTCTTTTCTCGTACGGCGGCAAGTTCCTTGCCGTATTTCTCCTCCTTCATCCGGAATATCCATTCCGTGAACTTTCCGGCATCCACCCGGTCCGACACCCAGGTCAACGGAAACGCATGCTGGCGGGGGATGTCCTTGAGCATGGCGCACAATTCCGCTCCGTACTTCTCCGTTTTCGTCAGCCCGAATCCGGGGATTTGGCCCAACTCATCCAAAGTTCTCGGCAGAAATACGGCCAGCAGGTGCAATTCCCGATTCGTGGCGATATAGTAGGCCGATTTCTTCTCTTCAACCGATTTGGCCCTGCGCCATTGCTTGAGCTTGCCCTCCAGTTCCGCATCGGCCTGAATTTGGTCCGCATAGCATTGTACAAGCATCTGCAGGGAAGGCTCCCGTTCCCACATCGGTGTTTCCAGCATGCCGTCCACGATGGGGCGATAACCTTCCTTCATCTTGACCGCGACGCCATGGCGGAAAGCCGCCAGCAATTCCTCCCAGCTGACGCCCTCGTACCAGATGGTCTGGTTGCTTTGAGCACTTGTGCTGTCAGCCGCTGCTGTTTCCACATCCCGCCATCCTGTCGTCCATGTTCCCTGCGATTCACCGATAAATACTTGACCGCTGCTTTCGTACATTCCCTCGATCCGGTTCAGCCGATTCAAAAAAACGATTTGCACAGCATTTCCTCCCCTGCCCGCGTCCGGGCTTCCAAAATGCGTCAAGCCGTTTTCGCCGACCGCCGCACGGAACACAAAAAAGCACCTCCCCGCTTGGTCGGCGGCTGAGGTGCTTCCTCTAGCAAACAGTCTTGTACATCCATATATTAGCAAATTGTAGCAATGGGGGCAAGATCCGTTTTGATTTAATTGATAAAATACCATCTGATTTATTATTAACAATAAATTTCATCATATTCAGCTCAATGTTCGTTATTCTCCACAAGCCTTTTTCGTTCTTTTCCAGGGTGTAAAATTCTTCAATGTATTTGTCCAAATAACCATTATCTAGGTTATTCCATTTATATCTAACTTTAACAATCGCTTGATCTTTATTCTTGGTATTTGAAACGAATTGAATGTCTGATAATTCAAGAACGAACTCCAGTTCTATATTCCGATATTCATCAACTGTATCTTTATTATCTTCACTAATTAAATCATACAGTCCGTCAAAGTTTTTGTTATTAATATATTCGAAAGTCGTTCGAACCAATTTTTGAATTTCTCTGTCATCCTCCTGAGACAGTGTCATCGGTGTTTCGTGATGATTAAATAACTGATACTCGACACCAAGATCGATAAATCTATCAATCTTCCAATTATCCGGCTCTTTTTTCATCAAAAATTCGATCTCATAGATTTTTTTCTGCCTTATTATATCGCGATATTCAATTTCTGCAATCCAGCGGAATGAGTAACAATAAACAACACATGTTGGATCTGACTCTCGGTATCAGCAATAATTAATTGATATCTATCGCCGTCCCAAACCACTTCGCGTTGCGCACTCTCTCCAATAAATCTCAGAGGCACAAACAGAGTACCTTCCACAATTTTCGGCGCAACGGTCAAAGATTTCACTTCATCGTTTACAAGCGCCGTTTGACTTCCTACTCGAAGCGTAATCGTCAAACCTTCTTTGGTGCCGCGTACCGTTTGTGTTTCAGCTTCCCAACTGACCCCAAAACCCAACTTCTCAAAAATGGAACAAAACGGAACCATCACCTTATATTCCGGAATATCATTTGAAGAGGAAGAGGCAAACACTACTGAACTTGGTATACAAACCAAAGAAACAACCAGCAATATGGCAAAAAGTTTTTTCATGCAAATTCTCCTTATGAAATGCATATATACCCAAAAACCATTCCATTGGGCATAACCGGATGGATCGCGTATAATGGTGAATAGCACAACCACAGCCTTGATTTCCTCAGGAGGACGTTGCCATGCAATTGAATAACTATGATTTCCTATCCGATCGCACCGAACAAACCTCGACCCGCTACGTCACTTTCATCACGCCGGGCATGCATCGGTTTGATCTGGCGATCCTGGATACCAATCGTTTCTACGGCAAAAAAATCGTGATTGATTTGCAAACCGGGCGAAGCGGCATTCTTGGCGCGGATGACCTCGAAGAAGACGGTGTACTGGAACAAACGTTCCGGATCAGCGAAGAACAGGCGGCCGAACTGGCACAATTTTTGACATTTGTTGTTGGTGTTGCAACCTTCACGGACTAATGGGGTTCCATCCCGACCGGGTCATTTCCTGGGGAATATGCAGACGGCCGTTTCGGCGGCCGAATTTTATTGCAACTGGATGGCAATATTACCTTTGATGCCGGAAATCGTGTCCGGCAAATCCATTCACACCATGCTCACCATCACTTGCCCGGGCAACCCCATCCGTTGCGGCACGCTGAAAGGAGTGCTTGAAATGGCCATATTCCGGCGAAACAAAAAGCAACCTGACCAGGACTTGTCAACCGTATTGTCACAAAGAAACGATTTGACGGCAGAGGAGTTTCCGGAAGGGCCATACGGCGCATCTCTGTCAACTGAAACTTTGGGCAAAAGCACACCCTGGCGGGTTGATCAGCGATCACCCAACTCCTATATGTATGAGAACCGGCAACTTCATGCCGGACTGGAGCGAAACTATCCCGCAGATCATGACATTCACGATTGGGTTGAGGATGAAAACAGTTGATTTGCATTCACTTTTCTGTGACAAACGAAAAAAGCATCCTCTTTGCAAGGATGCTTTTATTATTTGGCTTATTATCCCATTAATGAATTTATTATTAAAAATTTGTGGTTATAGCGTTTTCCATGAGGCGCGTAACCGCGCTATGCAGAACTTGTCGTCTCCCCGCATGACTGGCGGACGATCAAGGTCGGTTCCAGCAGGATGGTGGAGGGTTCGGCGCTTTGCTCACCTCTGATCATTTGAATCAGACGTTCCGCAGAAACGCGTCCCATCTCGTAAGCCGGTTGCTGGACAGTCGTCAGCGGAGGGTCCAGATGCTTGGCCCATTCCGTCTCGTCATAGCCAAGTACGGCAACATCCTGGGGAACCTTGTACGCCAGTTCCTTCAATACCTCGAAAATTTGCAGCGTCAACACGCTGTTCGTGGAAAATATGGCATCCACTCGGCTGTTCTGGAACAAATCCCGGAGTTCATTTTTGCACTCTTCTTTATTCCGGACAATGCGGATCCATGATGGCTGGACTTCCAATTTATGCATCGACATCGCACTTTTGTATCCTTCAATACGCTCCAGACGGGGACTTACGCCTTGAGGAGGATAAATGAAGAGGGCGATGTTCCGCTTGCCCAGCTTCACCAAATGTTCGACCCCAAGGTAAGCGCCCCTGATATTGTTCATCAAAACCATGTTGGCAAATCCGTTTTTGACTTTGCGGTTCATGAACAGAACAGGGAAATTTCGTTCAATGAGCGTTTGGAAAAACGGATTTTCTTCCCGGGTCGGGTTGACGATGATGCCGTCCACCTGACGTTCCATGAAACTTTTCATGTTCTCGATTTCCTTTTCCATATCTTCCCGGGAATTGGCGATGAGCAAGCTATATCCGTAGTTTTGGCAAGTATCTTCGATTCCTTCCATGACTTTGGACCAGAACGGATTTTGAAGGTTGGAGAGGACGACACCCAGCATATTGGTTTTCATCTGTTTCAAACCTTTTGCCAGCGCGTTCGGACGGTAATCCATCTCCTCGATGGCCCGCAACACTCTTTCACGGGTTTCATTGGAAATATAATGATAGTTTTGGTTCAGAACGCGAGACACGGTAGCTCTTGAAACACCGGCCTTTTTGGCGACATCCCCTATGGTTACCTTCATTTCCCGCTCGCTCCTACGAATATAATTATCGTTTATTTTATCAGATCGGAGTATTGAAAGGTACTTCCTGGCAAACGATAAGGACGCATGACCGTCCTTATCGTCTTTGTCTTGCGCCCTTCACAAACATGATTATACCATACCGAAATTTTGGGCCATTTGGTAAATTTGCTTCGCCTTGTCGATGACCGGCTTGTCAATCATTTTGCTGTCCAGCGTAAAAACGCCCATTCCTTTGGATTCTTGATTGATGGCCTGGATGACCCGTTTTGCCCATTCGATCTCCGCGGGAGTGGGACTGTACACCTCGTGCACCGTATCGATTTGCTTCGGATGAATGACGAGCTGCCCGCAAAATCCGCTGTTTTTGGCAATCACGGCCCGGTTCCGGAGACCTTCCGCATCATGGATTTCCGGATAAACCGAATCATAAATATTTCGAATCCCTCGCGCTACGGACAAGTTGACAATCCGGGATCTGGCGTAAACCAGCTCCAGTCCCGTTTCGGTCAGCGTCAGGTTCTGGTCCACCGCCAAATCGATGGCGCCCAACGCCACGCCGGAAACATGGCCAGATTTCAATACATCATCAAGATCCCGAATGCCTACAGCCGTTTCTGCAATGATAATAATATCTTTTTTGCCATCCAATATCCGCCATGCGGTATTCACTTGATTGGCGGTTTCCGCTTTGGGAAGCATGATTCCGCGGATATATTCGTGTGTCGCCAGTTTGACATCCTCTTCAAACCACGGGGTCGTCTCCGCATTGACCCGGATGTAAACCGGTTTGGAAGGCATCGAAGACAACTGGTTTAACACACGCAGGATCGTTTCCCGGGCTGCCTGCTTCTCATCCGGGTGGACAGCGTCTTCCAAATCCCATATCAGCGCGTCGGCATTGCTGTCCAAAGATTTAAGCATTTTGTAGTCATGGTTCCCGGGGGTAAACAACAAGCTGCGATAGAACATAGGTTCCTCCCCATTATCCAACAACAAATGGATCTCTCATTTTTTCTTCGGTCTCTACCCAGACGCTTTTGACCTGCGTGTAGTCTTTGATCACTTCGAGACCATTCTCCCGTCCATATCCGCTGGCTTTGTAACCGCCGAACGGGGAGGCGTAATTGGCGTTGCGGTAGGTATTGATCCAGACGGTACCGCTTTTGATGGCTCTTGCCATGCGATGACCCCGGGAAATGTTGTTCGTCCAGACGCCGGCCACAAGCCCGAAATCATTGTCATTGGCGATGCGAACCGCTTCTTCTTCCGTATCGAAAGGAATCACGGAAAGGACCGGACCAAAGATTTCTTCCCTGGCCACCCGCATATCGTTGGTCACTTGGGTCAGAATGGTGGGCAAATAGAACAATCCCTGCGACAACGATTCGTCATCCGGTTGCTTTCCGCCCAGCAACACATGCGCTCCTTCTTCTTTGGCGATATTTACATAATAATCGACTTTTTCCAATTGGGAGCGGTTGGCCAGCGGCCCGACTTCCGTATTCCAATCGAGGGGATCGCCCAATTTGATTTTCTGCGTGCGCGCCACCAATTTTTCCAAAAATTCATCATAGATGGAACGCTGCAACAGAAGCCTGGACCCCGCGCTGCAAGTTTGTCCGCATGCGGCGTAGATGCCTGCCATCACGCCCAGAACCGCATTGTCCAAATTGGCGTCCTCAAATACGATGTTCGGCGATTTGCCTCCCAGCTCCAGCGTAATCCGTTTGATATGTTTGCCCGCAATGGAAGCCAAGACGCGCCCCGTTTCCGTGCCGCCCGTGAACGAGAGTTTATCGACGCCGGGATGTTGGGCCAAATAATTGCCGATTTTGGCACCCGGGCCCGTGACCACATTAAACACGCCCGGCGGAAATCCCGCTTCCTCCACCAGTTTGGCAAATTCCAAAATGGAACACGGGGTTGTGGAAGAAGGCTTGATCACCAGCGTATTTCCGGCAGCCAGGGCAGGCGCCGCCTTCCAGGTGGTCAGCAACAGGGGGGAGTTCCACGGTGTAATGGCGGCCACAACCCCCAAAGGTTCCCGGAGGGTATAATTCAATACCGACGTTTTGTTCAAGGGGATGACTTCGCCGTGAATTTTGTCGGCCATGCCTCCGAAATAGGTATAATAATCGACCAGCGATTTCAAATGCGTATGGGTTTCCCTGATCAGTTTGCCGTTATCCCGGGTTTCGATCTGGGCCAGTTCATCGATGTTTTTTCAATGAGCTGCGCCAGACGGAGCAGCAAACGGCCTCTTTCACTTTGAGACATGCGGGACCAGGGCCCCTCTTCAAAAGCTTCCCTGGCCGCCTTGACAGCCAAATCCACATCGGCTTCCCCGCCAACGGGAACGGTCGCCCACGCCTGGTTCGTATAAGGATTCACCGATTCGGCCCGTTCCCCGGACACCGCTTCAACCCACTTGCCGCCAATGAAAAGTTTGTATGCTTTCATCTTGCTCTCTCCTGACTTTGCTTCATAAGTTTAGATTAAATAATGCCTTTTTCACGCAGTTGCTTGATCTCGTCCGCAGACAACCCCAATTCTTCGTAAACGGACTGATTGTAAGCACCCTTGTCCAGACCGGTATGCCGGATTTTCCCCGGCGTCCGGGATAATTTCGGGGCCACGTTAAGCATCTTGACTTTTCCGAAATCCGAGTCGGGCACTTCCACAATATTGCCCCTATACTTGAAATGGGGATCACGGCAAATGTCTTCTATATTGTAGATGGGTGCAATCGTCGCTTCACAACTCAGAAAACGTTCCAGCACTTCTTGCTGGGTGCGGCTGGCCATCCAGTCGGCAATGATTTGTTCCAGCTCATCCGCATGCTTCAGTCGGGATTGATTGTCTTTGAAGCGGGGATCATTAATCAGATCCTCCCTGTCAATGGCTTTGAAGATCCGCTCCACGATGGTTTGCGAACTGCCGGAAATGGCCACCCATTTTCCGTCCAGCGTACGGTAAAGATTTCTGGGAACCGTCCATTGCGTCCGATTTCCTGTCCGCTGGGGAATGACGCCCAATTGATCGTATTCCATAACCTGGTTTCCGAGCATGCCCATCAAAGCCTCGTAGATCGGCAGATCAATGTATTGTCCCTTTTTGTCCGGGGAACGGTCCCTCTCATGTATGGCCACCATGGTAGCGAATGCGCCCAACAAAGCGGTGGCTTGATCCGCCAGGGCAAAATTGGGAAGAAGCGGACCGCGGTCGGGGTAGCCGTTGATATCCGCATACCCGCTCATCGCTTCGGCCAGGGTGCCGAAACCCGGCCGGTCGCTGTAAGGGCCCTCGATACCGAATCCGGATATCATGACCATGATCAGTCCTGGGTTCTCCCTGGACAGCGATTCATAGGTGAGATTCCATTTTTTCAAGGTAGGCGGCCTAAAATTCGTGATCACCACGTCGGAAGTTTTGGCGAGTTTCGCGAACAATTCCCGGCCTTCCGGTTGACCCAGGTTGAGGGTAACAGGCTTTTTGTTCCGGGACACCAGTTTCCACTCCAGGGACTTCCCTTCCTTTTGCCTTCCGGCTTGGCGCAGCGGATCTCCGTTCGGATGCTCGACTTTGATCACTTCCGCTCCGAAATCGCCCAGATAGGTAGCAATCATCGGGCCCGCCAAAATGGAGGAAGCGTCGATGACACGCAGTCCCTTCAACGGCAAATGCTCATTTTGTCTGTTCATTGTTTTCACCTCTACCGATTGGGGGAACTATCGCCACGGATACAGAACGGGTTTGATTTCCTGAAAAGACTGCATTCTTTTGATTGCCACGTTGACATCCTCCAGGCTGTACTCATTGGAAATGAGTTTGTGGAAGGGAAGGATGTGCTGATAATTCGCGACAAACTGGAGTGCTTTCCAGTAATGGCTGATATCCCCCGAAAAAGAACCCATGACTTTCAGATTTTTCTTGGTAATCATGGAAGGCTGAATGCTTGTTTCACCTTCTCCCAATTGGCCGACAACCATGTAGCGGGCACCTTTGCTGACCAGGTCCAAACCTTCTCTGAAGGCGGCCGGATGCCCCGAAAATTCGAAAGCGATATCCGCTCCCCGTCCATCCGTTTCCCGTAAAACCCATTCCTTGCGTTCGGGGACCGTGCTTTTTTCCACTGAGATGACGGAATCCGCTCCAAATTCCCGGGCCAGGTTCAACCGGGATTCCGGCGCTCCAATTGCCAATATCTTTTTGGCCCCCGCCATCTTCGCCACCCCGATGGCCAATAAACCAAGAGGACCGGTGCCTTGTATGAGGACCACGTCGGTAGAACGGATCGGACCTGTCTGGTCAAAGGCATTGATTACGGAACGAAAAGCACAACTGCACAGGCTGGCGATTTTATCTTCAACCGCATCCGGCACCTTGACCCTGCCCGATTCGGGAACGACATAACCGTATTGCGAAAATCCGCCCATCAAATAAGGAGGCTTTTCCATGCTTTCATACATATAGGCGCGCCGATTCTCGCAAAGGGTAGGCTGTTTGGCCACCGTGCAATAATAACAGGAGCCACAACTGGTGTGGGACCAGATGATGCGATCTCCGATTTTCAACGGCTGGCCTACGGAATCCGTTTCGGCGCCAGGCCCCATGGCCACGATTCTGCCGACCATTTCATGGCCGAGAATGACCGGCAAATCCACTTTGAGGGAAAGGGAGCCTTCCCACAGATGAACATCGGTTCCGCAAATGGAACAGCATTCAATTTTGACCAGCAAAGCGCGAGGTTCCAATTGACGGGGAACCGGAACCTCCTCGATTTTGATGTCTTTAGGAATCCACCAGTTTTCTGTTCTCCGCCACTTGCCATGCTTGCGTCTCTTGTCCTGCCTCTTCAAATGCCTTTTGTTGTTCAGGCGTCAGGGAATCCCATGCTTTTTTGCTGATGACGATGGTCCCCGTGGCGAAAACGTGATTCAAGCGGGTCAAGTATTTGTTGGGTTCATGCAATTTGTTGTCGTATGTGATGATTACACCGTTGTCCTGGCCGTCAACGACACCCTGCTGCAGGGAAGTGTACAGTTCCGGCATCGGGATGGCTACGGCCTCTACGCCCAGTTCTTCAAAGAAGGTTTTGATGGCCCGCGAGCCGGGAACTCTCAGCTTGAGTCCTTTCATATCATCGGGAGTCATTACCGGACCTTTGGAATTGGTCAGTCCCCGGAACTCCAAATCGAAAAATCCCAGGGCATGCATATTGTGTTTGGCCAACGTTTCTTTGATCGTTGTAGGAATAATGCCATCGCCATAGAACAGCTTGTCTACCTGCTCATGATTTTCGGCGATATAGGGCAGATAATGGAAGTCAAGCAGCGGGTCCATGCCTGCCATGGAGCCCTGGTTGATAAATGCCAATTCCTGAACGCCACGGGACAAACTTTGCCCTATTGCTTCGTCACCGCCCAATTGACCTGCCGGAAACACCTGCACTTCGATGGCCCCGTTTGTCTTTTGATTGATCAGGTCTGCGAAACGTTTGGACGCCTGGTCCGTAATGCTGTCCGCCGCAAAGACGTGACCCAGCCTCATCTTGATCACTTCCTGTTTTGCGGCCTTATTTGTGTCCTGGGAAGCTGTGCTCCCTTTGTTTTCATTCCCGGAAGAACAAGCCGAAATCAACAACACAAGTGCAATCAGTGCAACAAAACCCAGTTTGGCAAAACTTCTTTTGTTCCGCATACCAATCATCCCCCGTTGTAAATTGATTTCAGTAAACGATTTCAGAAATCGATTTCTGTAAGCGCTTAAGGTGAATTATATCCAGATTGATTCCGACTGTCAATCCAATTCATGGAATGCATGATCCGTTGACCGTTGGCATTTATTAATGAACCCTTTCCCGGAAAACGCATCCACTTTTTCGGCAAGAAAAAATGGGCTGCCCCTTGTGATTACAGGGACAACCCATGATTCAACCCAGCAATTTCAACAACCCGCCAAATTCCAGCTCTTCGAATTTTCTGGCCGCCGCTTCCCGCCGCAGATTCCAGCCGCACTGATCCAGATCACAGGCAATCGGGACATCCAGCCGGATCGTCGCCAATTCCCTGGAGAGTCGCAGCATTTCCAGATTGCTTTCGATTTTCGCGCGGATACTTTTGGGCAACTGATGCAGATTTTCCAGACAACCGTCGATCGATTGATATTCGGCAAGCAATTTCAGCGCTGTTTTTTCGCCAATGCCTTTGACACCGGGATAATTGTCGGCCGGATCACCCATGAATCCTTTCAGATCAATCACTTGCGCCGGTGTCAGCTGCCGCTCGCGCATCAGCGCGTCCGGATCGTAAACCGCATAATTGCGCTTGCCTTTTTTCATGATCACGACTTTGACCCGATCGCTGACCAATTGCAGCAGATCATGATCCCCGGTCAAAATGTACACTTCCGCTTCACCGTCCAAGCGCCGGGATAGCGTGCCGATGCAATCGTCCGCCTCGTATCCGGGCATACCGACATTGGGAACGCCCATCTCGGCCACGACTTCCTTGACGAGGTCGAATTGCGGAATGAGTTCTTCCGGCGGCTCGCCCCGGTTGCCCTTGTAATCGGCATATTGTTCGGTGCGGAACGTCTGGCTTCCCATGTCCCAGCAACAAATGACGTGCGTCGGACGAAATGTGTCTACGGCGTCGAAAAAATATTGCAAAAACCCATAGACGGCGTTCGTCGGCAAGCCGGTACGCGTCTTGCGAATGTAGCCGGAATATGATGTCGCATAAAATGCCCTGAATAATAGCGCCATGCCGTCAACCAGCAACACAACTTTCCCGGATTCGATCTTGATCCCTCCCCTTCGGCAGAATGTAAAGTTCTCATTCCGGACTTCACTTTTTTTGCGCATCGCGAAGGAAACGGCCAATCCGCTCCGCCGCTTCCAGTAGCCGCGCCTCTGGCTCGACAAGCGCCAGCCGCACATATCCTTCTCCCCGGCTGCCGAACGCATTGCCGGGTATGCTGGCTACACCCGTTTGGGCCAGCAGCTCACGCGAGAACGCACGCGATGACCAGCCTGGCGGCACTTTCGCCCACAGGAACATTGTCGCGGACGGTCGCGACACCGGCCAGCCGGCCCGGCGCAAACCGTCAACCAGCGCATCCCGCCTGCGTTCATATAGCGCGGAAACCGGTTCGGCCTCTCCCGCCAGATCCATCTCCAGTGCGGCAATGCCGGCTTCCTGCACCCCCAGAAACACGCCAAAATCGATGTTGTTTTTCAGGGCGCGCAATGCGGCCAGCGCCGTTCGATTGCCAACGGCAAAACCGATTCGGGTGCCGGCCAGATGGAACGACTTCGACAGCGAATGGAATTCGATCGCCACCTCCATTGCCCCCGGCACTTCGAGGATGCTGGGCGGCTTGAAACCGTCGAACGCCATTTCGCTATAGGCGTTGTCATGCACCAGCAGCACGCCGCGCCGCCGGGCCACCTCCACCGCCTGTTCGAAAAAAGCCAGATCCGCCACTGCCGAAAGCGGATTACTCGGGTAGTTCAATATCATCAGTTTGACGCGCGCCCATACCGCCTCCGGTATCGCGTCGAAATCAGGCAGATAGCCGCGCTCTTCTTCCAGGGGCAGCGGAATTGGCTCCACACCGGCAACGGCAAGCCCTGCGCCATAGACCGGATATCCGGGGTCCGGCAAAAGTGCCGCATCACCGGGGTCGGTAACCGCTAGCGCCAGATGGCCGAGGCCGTCCTGCGTGCCGATCAGCGCAAGCACTTCGTGCTCCGGGTCCAGTTCGACACCAAACCGGTAACAGAACCATCGCGCTACCGTCGACCTGAACGCTGCGGAACCTTCCGTTCCGGGATAGCGGTACAAGTCGGTCCGCAGGGCTGCTTCCGCCAAAGCCTGGCGGACCCGGCCGTCCGGCGGTTGATCGGGACTGCCGATATCAAGTGCGATGACATCGAGGCCCGCCCGTCTGGCCTCTTCTTTCCATGATGCTACTTCCGCAAATATGGCAGATCCGAGGCGATCCAGCCGCGCGGATCTCCATTTGGTCCGTTGCATGTTCCACGCTCCTTAATCGACTGGCTGAACCAGTCCCGCCGCATCAATTTGCCACATCAACAAAAACAGGACGAGAACGAGTCCACCATACATGAATCCCATCCGGATGCGCGTACGCATCGGTACATCGTAATAATTGACCGGCTCAAAACGCCTTCCTTCCATTCTGACCACAAACGAGATGCGGCGATCTTGGTCTGGGCCTTTTACCTGTTCGAGCAGCACGCGGTCAATGACACAGGGACTGTTCAGCCGCAGTTCCCCCGTAAAGGACAACGGCTCCCAGTGAAAGCGGACAACATGCTCGCCGTCCATTTCACAATAAGCTGTATACGGCAGTTCGCGCGCATGCGCCTGACCGGCAAAATACCAGTCCGGCAGCGCCGGATCGGCCTGGGCCGTATATTCTCCCTGCATGGCATACGGCTCCCCCTTGTTTTTGTCCCGGAAAAACCGCTTGTACATTTCCCAGAGAAACAGGAGCCAAATCACGAAAAACAGCACACTGCCAAACTGCCAGATCAACACGGGACCTGCCACTGCGCCGATCAGCCATAGCCACCGGCTGACCGCCACAACGATGCGGCCTCCATCCAGCGGATGTATCGGCAGCAAATTGATCAAGTTCAAAAAGAAACCGGTATAGGCCAGCGCAAACCAGATGGGATGCCCGCTCCACCAACCGATCGCATAGCACGCCAGCGCACCTGCCGTCCCCCATATCGGTCCGCCAATGCCGATATACGCTTCGGTCGCTGCATCTTTCGGATGGCGCTTCATCGTGATCAAGGCGCCCAGGAAAGGAATGAACATCGGAGCACTGACCGGCAAGCCGGCGCGTCTGGCTGCCCATACGTGTCCCAATTCATGAACGAGCAACAGAAAAACGAATCCAACCGCAAACGTCCAGGGGAAAAAGAGGGCATAGGCGCCAATGCTCAAAAACATCGTAATGAGCGGTTTGCCTGCCTTGAGTACAAACAGCATGACCGGCTTGAGTTTGCCCAGCAGCAGCAACAAGCCCATGCCGGCTGCCCAGGCGCCTTTGCCCGGACCTTTTTTCTTTGGCGCTTCCTCGCGGTTTTGCCCGTTCATCCCGTTTCCCCCCTTTTATGCCCCGGGAAAAATCATGTGCATTACGACCACACCGATTCGAACATCTCTTCGCTGAAACCGACCGTAATCCGTTCCCCGTCAGTCACAATGGGGCGCTTGACCAGACGCCCGTTGCTGGCGAGCAACTTGATTTTCTCTTCATCGGACAAGGTCGGCAGCACATTTTTAAGCCCCATTTGCCGGTATACGTCACCGGATACGTTGAACCAACGCTGGATGGGCAGACCGCTAGCCGGAATCCATGCTTCAAGCTGTTTTTCATCCGGCGCTTCCTCCCACAGGTTGCGCAGATCAAGATCGTGGCCTCTGGCCTTCAGCCACTTGATCGCAGCGCGGCAAGTTCCGCAAGGCGGGTAGTAATAAACCGTCAGCTTTCGTTGGACCATGTTCGCAACGCTCCTTCCAGTTCGTTCAAATCATCCGGCAAGGCAGCCTCCAGCCGCAATGCCGCTCCCGTAACCGGATGGCGGAACGCCAGCCGGAACGCATGCAACGCCTGGCGTGCCAGCACGCCGGATTCGGTCAGCCGACCCGCCAGCCATGAAGATTGCCATTGGGCATCCGTATAATAGTTGTCACCAAGCAGCGGACAGCCGGCATGCAGCATATGTACGCGAATCTGGTGTGTCCTGCCCGTCCCGAGCCGGATATCCAGCGCCGATGCACCGCAGGCGTAACGTTCTGCCGTTTTGTAATACGTGACGGATGGCGCGCCATCCGGACGCACGATGCGCCTATGCGGGTCTTCGACAGATCGCCCGATCGGCGCCTCCACCTTGCCTTGCGGCATTGGCGGATTTCCGTACACATAGGCACGATACAGTTTCTCGACCGTTCCTGCCGTCATTTGCATGGCCAGTTGCTGATGGACGAAGGCATGCTTGGCCACGACGACAAGGCCGGACGTCTGTTCATCGAGACGGTGAACCGGATGAAAGCGGGCTTTCTCTCCCCGTTCCAGCCAATAATGGACGATGCCATTTGCCAGTGTGTTCAAATAATGGCCGGTTGTCGGATGAACGATCAGATGGGCGGGTTTGTTGACGACAAGCAGATGCTCGTCCTCATACACGACATCGAGCTTCATCGGCTGCGGCAAAATGTCGGTGGATTGCTCCCGCTCGATCCGCAACTCAATCCGGTCCCCGGCGGCAATCCGGACATTCGTCCACGCCCTGCGGCCATTCACCACAATGCCAGATTCCGTTCGCTTGAGCTTGATCAGCAATCTGCGGGAGATGCCCAGCCGCCGCTGCAGCACTTCCCGCAACAGCCGTCCGTCATCTTCCGCTTCTGCCAGCAGGATGATCGGTTCGAAATACGTTTGTGCCGCATCCGGCGTCACTGTGGGTTCCCCCTGCGAAAGACAATGGCGCTCCGTTCATATTCCACGTCCGGTACCCCCAGCGCGGCATTCACTGCCCTTGCGGCCGCAAAGAAAAAGTCCGAAAGCCGATTCAAATAACGGCGTACTTCAGCAGGGCAAGGCTGCTGCGCTGCTAGCGCAACGACGCGGCGCTCCGCGCGTCGGCAAACCGTCCGGCAGACATGCAGGCTGGCGGCCGGCAGGCTGCCCCCGGGCAGAATGAATCGCCGGATGGGCGGTGCCAGTTGCTCGCACTCGTCAATCCAACGCTCCAGTCGCAGCGTCATTTCGCCGGTCACTTTCAATTTGTCAGGTTCAGGTTTGGCATAGGAAAGATCGGAACCACAGTCGAACAGTTCATGTTGAATCACGGTCAGCTTGTCGGCAAGCTCCCGCAAGATCCCGGCATTGTCGCCGCTGGCCGCGATCCCGGCGATCGCCTGTCCTACCAGGGCATTCAGTTCATCGATGGTGCCGAACGCTTCCACCCGCAGATCGTCTTTGGAGATACGTCCCCCGCCGATCACCGATGTTTGCCCTTCATCTCCGGTTCGCGTATAGATTTTCATGCGGAGCCCCCTTTCTAGCGAGATCACACTCTCGGTTAATCTCTATATCACTCTATTCAATATACCATACCCGTCCCGGCACCCCAAATCATCGATCCACACAAGAAAACCCGGCGGCTTCACCGGGCTTTTCTGCGTTCCATATGCCATGATTTCATGTATTCGTTGATTTTGGCGTCCAATTGTCTGCTGATCATGATGACAGGATCTGCCGTAAAAGAAGCTTCTCTCAAGATCGCCTCCGCCATTTTGCACCGCAAATCGTCAATGTCGTCCGCCAATCTCTTGCCGGCACGCGAACCTGTCATTCGCTTGCCGGAATTTACGGTATCCATCGATGGTCTCCTTTCCTCAGGTCGCGGGTCCGCATCCCGGGTGTCATCTGATCTTCAGCAGAAAATTGCCGATCCGCTCCAATGCCTCGTTCAACTGGCTGACCGAAGTTGCATAGCTGCACCGCAAAAATCCTTCCCCGCCCTTGCCAAATACATGACCGGGTACTGCCGCCACTTTCGCTTCCAGCACAAGACGCTGCGCAAATTCCTCGCTGGTCATGCCGGTCGACTGGATCGAGGGAAATGCGTAAAAAGCGCCTTGCGGCTCATGGCAAGCCAATCCAATCTGGCGGAAACCCTGTACGACCAATCTCCGCCGCTGGTTGTACGCCGCCATCATCCGGTCCTTTTCCTCCAGACCGCTGGGACTGAGCGACTCGAGCGCCGCCACTTGCGCCATGGTTGGCGCACACATGATGGTATACTGGTGAATTTTCAGCATGGCCGAAATCAAATCGGGATGACCGCACACGTAACCCATGCGCCAGCCGGTCATCGCGAAAGCCTTGGAAAAACCGCTGACCAGAATCGTCCGGTCCTTCATGCCAGGCAAAGAGGCGAAGCTGACATGTTTTTCCCCGTAAGTAAGCTCGGCATAGATTTCATCCGAAATGACGATCAAATCATGTTCTTCCACGAGCTTGGCAATCGGCAGCAAATCGTCATAGGTCATGATGGCGCCCGTCGGATTGTTCGGATAGCACAAAATCAGCAGTTTGGAACGGGGAGTGAGCGCCGCGCGCAAATTTTCCGCCGTCAGCTTGAAATTGTCTTTGGCAAACGTCTCGACACCGACCACAACACCGCCGCCAAGCGTGGTGATCGGCGAATAGGAAATATAGCAGGGTTCGGGAATCAGAATCTCGTCTCCCGGCTCGATGAGCGCGCGCAGCGCCAGATCGATGGCTTCACTGCCGCCGACAGTCACGAAGATTTCTTTGCCGGGATCGTAGTTGAGCGAAAACTGGTCATGCAAATATTGGCAGATGGCTTCGCGAAGTTCCGGCAAACCCGCATTGGGCGTATACTGCGTTCTTCCTTTTTCCAGCGAGTAGACAACAGCATCCCGCACACGCCAGGGGGTGACGAAATCCGGCTCCCCGACTCCCAGCGAAATGATGTCCTTGTCTTTGCTGGAACTGACCAAGTCAAAAAAACGCCGAATTCCCGAAGGCTGAATCGCGCGGGCACGGGCGTTCAAGTATTTGGACATATCTGCTTTGCGGACAGACTGCGATATGGAAACATCCGTCGTTTTTTCCCTGTCTTTGATCATGGCGCACCGTTCCTTTGAAATCAGCGGACAGCGTTACGGGGAAATGAGTAACCGCCCGTCATCCTCGACTCCCTCGAAAATAATGCCGTCCTGCTTGTATTTTTTCAATATGAAAAACGTCTTGGTGGAAATGACCGAATCGATGGTAGACAATTTTTCGGAAACAAAGGATGCGACTTCCTTGAGGTTTTTCCCTTCGATTTCGACGCACAGATCGTACGCGCCGGACATCAGGAACACGGACTTCACTTCCGGATACAGATAGATGCGTTCCGCAATGCTTTCAAAACCTTTTCCCCGCTCCGGCGTACATTCGACTTCGATCAGCGCCGTGACTTTTTCGTCGTCCACCTTGCTCCAGTTGATGACCGTCGCATACTTGACAATGATGTGTTCCGCTTCCATTTCCGAGATCGCCGCCGCCACTTCCGCTTCCTCGGCGCCAAGCATCGTCGCTATTGTCGCTGGTGCGAGCCGCGCGTCTTCCTTGAGCAGATCAAGAATGCTTCGTTTCAATTGGTTCATCGCGATCCCTCTCTATGTTAAATTACTCTTCATATTACATCAAGAACAGGCTCTATGAAAAGCAAAAATATGCAAATGCTGTCCGATGTTCAGCAATCCTCCATCAATCTGCGCTGCATTTCGTTGCGGCTTTGTTCGCCAAGCGAGTGCCGGACGGCGAAGCAGGACGGACAGACATGCAGCGTCAATTCAAAAGGCGCCTCCAGTACCACCTTGCCGACGGAAGCCGGAATGCGCGGACGAAATTGATCCGCCGTTACCTGCAAGTGTCCGGCTTCAAACATGTATTCGCGGCAATTGGGGCATTCAGGCACCTCATCCTGGTCATCCAGCATTTTTTCCACGGTTTCTTCCCATTGCAGCAACGTCTCCCTGCTGCCTGCAAGTAAGGGATGATCCTCCCAGTCCAAATCGCCTTTCCCATCCGACTCATGATGTATGTCTGCCGCTTCCCCGTCCGCCTCCGCCAAATCGTCTTCCTTGTCGATATCGATCGTCAGCGTCCGGTAACCGCCCAGCTCATTTTCGCATACCGGACACCATCTTTCCTGCTCTTCGCCTTCCTCTTGCGGAATTTCATTCTGGCACCAGGGACAGATTGTCACTCCCATAAGTGGCTTCTCCTCCATTCCATGCGCGATGCGCTTCATCTTTATCGTGAACGATCATTATTGCAGATTCTTCCTGTTGCAACGATCTTCATCCTGCACGGCTCAAATAAATAATGCCGATGGAAAAAAACAGCAATGCAAACGCCAGCAGCGTCCCCCACAAATATTTCATTTTTCGATTCCTCCGTTTTTACATTACTGCCGCACCGATAATGTAGGACAACGAAATGGAAATGGTCATCGCTAGCAACCCCACCGCCCGGTTGTCCTTGCCGATCTCTTCATCCACCCGGAAAACCGGCGTGAGATATTCAAACAAAAAATAGGCCGCAATGAGCAGCACGAATCCGACCGTTGCCCACAGCAAACTTTCGTAAATCGAGTCATTGGCGGCAATCGAAAAACGGAAAATATTGCAGATCCCGAATATTTTCCCTCCGGTCGCCATGGCGACCGCCACGTTGCCTTTGCGGATTTCTTCCCAGCCATCATATTTCGTAATGCGCTCGAACACATACAAAAAAACGACCAGCGCCAGGACGCCCACCGAAAAAAAAGCCAGCACCGCGACAAGCGGATATTGCAGCAACTTGTCGATCAAGTCCAGTGAAATCCCCTCCATCAGTGAAGTTCAGCGACGGTGACCCCGGCCCCGCCTTCGCCATAGTTGCCCAGACGGAAATTTTTCACGTGCTTGTGCCGCCGTAAAAACTGCTGGATGCCCGCACGCAGCGTGCCGGTACCTTTGCCATGGATGAGGTAGACCGTCCCCAGATTCGCCAGGAATGCTTCATCCAGGAAGCGGTCCACTTCCATGAGCGCTTCATCCAGCGTTGCGCCCCGCAAATCCAGCTCGGTTCGCAGATGTTCATCCCTTGTGCGCTTGACCGGCGTTGCCGTCTTGACGGCCGGCTTGGCATCCTGTTTGGCGCCGATCAGTTCCAGATCATCCAGCGCAACCTTCATTTTCAAAATGCCCAGTTGCACGACGGCTTCGGTGCCCGACAATTCGACGACATGTCCTTTCTGTCCGCCCAGGGAATGCACTTTGACTTCATCGCCGGGCGTGATGGGACGCGATTTGGCCCTTGTGGCTGGCGGCCGTGTCCTGGGCGCTTCCGGCACCGCCTCATCCAGCCGACGCCGCGCTTCGATCAGCTTATGCTCCTTGATCGATGCGCTCTCCTCCATCGCCAGCTTTCGCAGATCGGCAATGATCTCCTCGGCTTCCCGCTTCGCCCTGGCGACAATGGCCCGCGCTTCTTCCCTGGCTTCACCGAGCAGCCGGGATTTCTGCTCCTGGAACTTGCGCCGTTCGTCATCCAGTTGCTGGCGCAACGACTCGATTTCCGACCGCAGCCTCTCGGCCGATACCCGTTCCGATTCCGCCCGGAGCCGATCCCGCTCCAGCGAAGCAATCATCGTATCCACTTTCAATTCTTCTTCGCCGACTTCACCGCGCGCACGTTCAACGATGCTGCGGTCCAGTCCCAGCCGTTCCGCAATGGCCAGCGCGTTGCTGCGTCCCGGTACCCCCACCAGCAACCGGTAAGTGGGCCGCAGGGACTCCGCATCAAATTCCATGCTGGCATTGATGATGCCGGCCCGATTGTAGGCATAGGCCTTCAGTTCGCTGTAATGCGTCGTTGCGACAATGCGGCATCCGATCCGGTGCAGATGTTCCAGTATGGCGATCGCCAGGGCCGACCCTTCGGCCGGGTCCGTTCCCGCGCCCAACTCGTCAAGCAGCACCAGGCTTTTGTCCGTTACACGCGCCAGAATTGCAATGATATTGGTCATATGGCTGGAAAACGTACTCAAATTTTGCTCAATGCTCTGCTCGTCCCCGATATCGGCATAAATCCCGTCAAATACGCACAGCTCGCTGTCTTCCTCCGCGGTGACGAACAACCCGGACATCGCCATCAGGCTGAGCAGCCCGATCGTCTTGAGCGACACCGTTTTGCCCCCGGTATTGGGGCCGGTTATAATAATCGCCGTATGTGCCCTGCCCAGTTCGACATGGATGGGCACCACCAGTTTCGGATCAATCAGCGGATGTCTGGCGCCGCGCAGGTCGATCCTGCCTTCATCGTTAAGTTTCGGAAGCGTAGCATGATCGGATTGCGCCATTGACGCTTTGGCAAAAATAAAATCGAGCAGCCCCACCGTTTCTGTATCCCCGGCGAGCAGATCGGCTTTTTCGCCTGCCAATTCGCTCAATTGACGGAGCAGGCGCTCGATTTCTCTCTGTTCCCGGAGCTTCAGTTCACGCAATTTGTTATTGAGCTGCACCACGGCTTCCGGCTCGATGAACAGCGTGGCGCCGCTGCCGGACTGGTCATGCACGATCCCGCCGAAATGCGAACGATATTCCTGTTTGACGGGAATGACATACCGGTCTCCGCGAATCGTTATCAACGTTTCCTGCAGCATTTTCTGGATGGAGGAAGTGCGGATCATGCTTTCCAGTTTCTCGCGAACCCGCCCCTCGCTGATCCGGATTTCCCTGCGCAATGTGGCCAGTTCCGGGCTCGCCGCATCCAGCACATCGCCTTGCTCGTCGATGCAGCGGCGAATTTCGTTTTCAAGCGGCTTGAAATCCGTCAAAGGCTCGCACAAATCGGCCAGCAACGGAATGTCGGCTTCTTCCGACACCGCAGCCACATAACGCTTCAGCGCACGAATGCCCGCAATCAGTTGCGCAATGCCATACAGTTCCGTCGCCTGCAGCACACCGCCCAGTTTTGCCCTTGACAACTGGGGACGCAGATCGGCGATGCCGCCAAACGGGGCCGCCCCCTTGATGGCCATGCAGCGCAATGCTTCATCCGTCTCCTGGAGCCAGCGGGAAGCTTCGCGCAAATGACGGCTGGGCCGGAGCTGCTGCGCCCGCTCCTGACCAAGCGGGGTCGCGCATGCATCCATCAGCTTGCGTATGATCTTGTCGAATTCCAATGTATGAAGCGCCTTGTCGTTCACGGCGGAATTGCCAACTCCTCTCGTTCCTTATTATAGCCGAAATTCCCGAAAGGAGCGAAACGCTCCGCTCATAGGGAATCGAACAAAGGACACAATAAGATCATCTCTTGATTGAAGGAGGATACAGACATGAATTTTCTCGGTCATGTGGTGCGGTTCATCGTTTCGGCGATTGTACTGATGATCGTAGGCTGGCTGGTCCCGAATTTTACGGTAGGCGGCTTCTGGAGCGCCTTGCTCCTGGCCTTGATCATTGCGCTGTTCGGATGGATCATCGAAGGCATCTTCGGAAAAAAAGTGACCCCTTTCGGTCGCGGCATTGTCGGTTTTCTGGTCAGCGCACTGGTCATCTGGCTGGCGCAATTTGTTGTCGGCGGCGTGGAAGTGTCCGTCATCGGCGCCATTTTGGCCGCCCTGGTCATCGGGATTGTCGATTTGTTCATTCCCATCGCCAATCCGTTCAACGCAGCCAAACGCCATCCTTCCCGCTCGTAAGCGCATGGGGCGCATCAGCGCATCTTGCCGCAGCAATGGGAAGCACCCCCGGACTGGAGCCGGGGGTTTATGCATTTCGTGCTGGATGCGCAACGTTCACAAACAAGTCCAATTCCCTTCGGGCAATTCCAGCGGAGGTATGATAGAATATGGCATGATACAGCTATATCAGGGGGGAATCAAATTGCGCCAAAAATGGATTGTTGCCCTTGCGTTTGGTGCGCTCATCCTGCTTCTCGCTGCGTGCGGCAGCAAAAATGACCAATCCGCTTCCACCGTTTCGGCCGAACCGCAAACGGCTGAACATGAAATTGTCATCAAGGCAACCAACTGGGCTTTCGACAAGCCGGAATATATCGTGCCCAAAGATACGCCCGTCAAAATCATTCTCGAACTGGAAGGAGGCCACGGCATCAAGGTTGAAGGAACGGATATCAACCTGGGGCCCGGCAACCCTTCCACCATTGTGACGCTCAAAGAAGGCGTATACGAATTTGAATGCAGCATCATGTGCGGTGTCGGCCACAAAGATATGGTTTCCAAATTGGTTGTGCAATAATGGGGTAATAGCTCATTTCCCAACTTCTTAATCTCCATTGAACACCTTACCTGTTGATTTTGACACATGCCCGTCAGAATCAAAGTTGAGGTGTTTTTTTCAGCTTCGGGGATCTCCGAATTCGGGGATCTCCGATGGAATGTACCAAATACGGAACTTTTCCCCATTTATTTCGTCTAAAAATATGCCAGCAAAGTCGGTGAAAAACATCGTGCAAGGTGTAGTCCAGTGAACAACAAAAAAGTATGGCATATGATTGCCGCAGCAGCAATTCCTGTTTTTCTCGCATCGATTGCATTCGGGGCATGGCGTTTATCCGGCATACCTTTCGATCGCTACCTGGCTTTGGGCATGGTCCAATCAAGCTGGGGCAACCATTGGAACGCCAGCTACAGCGAGTTGAACGGTTTCAAGCAACGGCGTGTATCCTTAAATGAAGGCACGCATACATTTACGATTGAAATCACGACGAAATCGGGCGAATTGGACCTTTCGATTGCAGGACAGGACGGTACGGCATATTACGAAGGCTCGAAGCTTCCGACATCAACGTTTCAGGTTCAAGTGGACTTGGCCGAAAAAGATCATTTAACGCTGCGCGTAGACGCTCATGGTCACCGTGGTGGCTATAAGATCAAATGGGAGTAGTCCTTGGGGGAATGCCCTTGAAAATCCTAAACATGAAACAACTCAATCAAACCCAGATCACCCAGGCGGCGCACATCTTGACGGACAGCATCCCGGCCGCATGGCCGACGCTTCGGCAGGCCTTGGATGAAATCGAAGCGTTGCTCATTCCCGAAAACACGCTGCTGGCAGCCGTCGATAACGATGAGGTGATCGGATGGGGCGGCATTCTCGCTCCGATTTACAACGGCAATGTCTTTGAGATCCATCCGCTGGCCGTTCGCGCCGACCGGCGCAGGCAAGGCGTCGGCAGTGCGATCGTTGCGGCTTTGGAGAATGAAGCAAGAAAACAAGGCGGGTTGACCATCTACATGGGTGCCGACGATGAAAAAGACGGCGGCGAAACTTCCCTGGCAAACGTCGATCTGTACGACGATTTGCCGGGAAAGATGCGCGACTTCTTTCCGGGCACGCACCAATCCGCTTTCTACCTGAAGCTCGGATACCGCCTCATCGGCGTCATGCCCGATGCCAACGGCAGAGGAAAACCGGATCTCTATTTCGGAAAACGATTGTAAGCGCAAAGGAGCGGCTTGAACCGCTCTTTTTCTTTGATTTCTTTGATGCCCTTTTGCTTTGATGCTCGGACCTTTGCATCCCGCTGCTGCACCGCATCACCGCAACTCCGCGCATCCGGGGTTCCCTGGTGGTGCTGCTAACGCTTAACGGAACTGAGCGGCGCTATGGGTGAACCTTTAGCCTTCCGGAAGCGGAACTGAAGTCCGCTATGGGGAAAACTGCTATGGGGGTCGGGGGTCGGGGGTCGAAACCAGTCGCCAATGTCCCTGTATATTCCCGCAATCCGATGCAACCAGCGTGTGGTCACAAATGTCCGTTAAACGTTTCCGATCGACGATTTTGCCAAATGTGCGGACATTTTTGACCGTAAGATGCCAAAACATCCCGGTTTTTCATTGAATCGAGGCGCTAATGGACATTTTTGACCGTCAAAATCGAAAATGGGACCAAAACGGCCGCTAACGGACATCCGTGTCCAATCGATCAGCCCATCGAGCGTTCCCAGTCCAGTGAGTCAACCCATCAGCGTACGCATCCAGGCGATCAGCCCCCTCCAGCTTTGGATGTGCCCCCCGTCAACAGCAAAACGAGGCGATTCCACAAGTCAAGTTGAACCTGTGGAAACGCCCCGTTTCTCAAGTGCAGCAGACGAATCGGGGATCAAGGCTGTTCCAGCAAATCGATCCATTCATTATATTCAGTCTGCAGCTTGGCATATTCAACCTTCAACGCTTCATGTTCCTGCCGCAACTGTGCCAGTTCAGCCTCCAGGCGGTCAACGCGCTCGGCCTGGGCCTGTTCGGCTTGCGCAAGCGCTGCCTGCAATGCTGCCAGTTCGGCTTCCCGCGCATCCAATGCAGCGGCCTGCGCCCGGGCAGCCTCGATCTCCTGTGCTGCCTGCCGGCGTGCGGCTTCGATCTCTTGTTCCGCACGCTGCCGCGCAGCCCGCACTTCCGCTTCTGCCCCATCCAGTTCGGCAAGACGCGCTTCCAGCATGGCGACCCGGTCCGCAGACTCGCGCTGCGCCTGCTGTGCACTGGCCAATTGCGATTGCAGCTGCTGCAATTGCGTTTGTGCCGCCTGCGCCCGTTTGACGGCTTCATCCAGTTCGCGCTCCGCACGATTGCGCGCGGTCATTTCCGCATGCAATCGCTCGGCCGCCTTTGCTTCAGCCTCCTGATGCTTGCGCGCCGCCTCGGCTTCCTTGCGCCGGAACGATTCCGCTTCGCGCAACAGGCGCTGGATTTCACTCTCCAGCTTGGCGCGCTGCTTCGTCCATTCCAGTTCGCGGGCCAGCCATTCCGCTTTCTCGCCAGCCCAGGCCGACCGCTCCGATTCCATCGCGGCGCGATCTTCCGCCCATGAAGCGCGATCCGTCAACCAGATTTCACGATCCGCAGCATGTCTGGCATCCCGTTCCTCCGCAAGCGCCTCGAATTCGCGGCGCATGTCCGCTTCCTTCCGCGCATATCTTTCTTCCAGTTCAGCGGTGCGACGGGCGATGGCCGCCTCCGCCTGTTCGCGTTCCAGCTTTCTTTCCGCTTCCGTGCGCGAACGAAATTCATCGTATTCCGCCTGGATCGCCTCAATGCGTCCAAGCGCCTCGTTGCGTTCCGTTTCCAGCGATTTCAGGCGTGACTGGCTTTCTGCGCGTACCCTGGCCAGTTCCGTCTCCAGACGTTCGCGATCGGAAGCCAGCCGGAACAACTCCTCTTGTTCCGCTTGCAGCTTCATGAAGTCATCCGCCAAATTCATGCAGGCCAATACCGCCAGTCGGGGCAAATCAAGCCGCGGGTCAGACGCCGAAATTTTGTAGATCCGGTCATTGACGAACGCTGCCACTCTCCGCACGTAATCGGGATTGGAATGGCCTTTGATCGAATATTGCGTTCCGTAAATTTCCACCGTCACACGCGTCCGATTTTCTTCGTTCACGGCAATGCCTCCCCTGTCCGCTCTGTAACTTGGCATCTAAAACAATTCGCTGAAAAGCCGCCGTTTCCTGCTCTAATTGCGAAGTTTCGCGCCAAAAGATTGTTCCAGTTCGGCCAATACCCGGGCATGCGCTTCCGCCACTTCCTCGTCCGTCAGCGTGCGCTCCTCATGCCGGAATACGAGTGCCATTGCGACGCTTTTCTTGTCCTTGCCCAAACGTTCACCGGTATACACATCAAATACCGACACCGATTCCAGCAGTGCTCCTGCTGCTTTCCGCACAGCCTCAATCAACCCGGATGCCGGAACGTTACGATCTACCACAACAGCCAGATCCCGCTCCACGGAGGGGAACCTCGGAAGCGTCCGATATTCGATTTCACGGTTAGCCTGCCCATAGATCGGTCCGAGTTCAATTTCCGCAACATAAGTGTCCGGCAAATCAAACTCCCGCTGCACATCCGGGTGCAACTGTCCGACATAGCCGATCGTTTCCAGTCCCCTGCCCGTGCGCAGCCGCACCGCTGCCGTACGTCCGGGATGCAGGCCATCCGCCGCAGCCGCCTCATATTCAATATCCGCCGTCAAACCCAGACGGGAGAAGATCGCCTCAAGCAGCCCTTTGGCAGCGTAGAAATCGGCCGGCACCGCTGGATGCTGCCAGTTGGCCGGTTGCAGTGAACCGGCGAGCAACAATGCCAGTCTCGATTTTTCCTGGGGCAGACGCGTCAGCTTGTCTTCATCCGTATGATACACTTTGCCGATTTCAAACAAGGCGATATCGTTGTTTTTGCGTGTCAAGTTATAGACTGCCGCTTCCATCAGGCTGGGAAGCAGCACGGTCCTAAGCACGCTGCGCTCCTCGCTCATCGGCATGGCCAGCGCGATCGGTCGCGCTCCCTGGTTCAGCTCCGCAAACCGCGTTCCGTTGCTCCGGGACGTCACCGAGTAGCAAATCGCCTCATGCAACCCGGCATGCGTAAGCACGGTCCGGATTTCCCGGCGGATTGCCTGTGCTTGCGTCAACATGCCTGCCGTCGTCGGCCCCTCGATCGGCGTGGTCGGAATGTTGTCATACCCGTAGAGCCTGGCCACTTCCTCGATCAGATCCACATCCCGCGTAATGTCACCGCGTCTTGTCGGTACCTTCACCCGCCAGAAGCCCACCTCCGGCGATTCCGCCTCAAAAGACAGCCTCTCCAGCAGCGTCTGCACTTCAAGCGCAGACAGGGATGTCCCCAGCACCTGGTTGACCCGGTTCAGGCTCAGCTCGACAACAGCCGGTTTGCCCGCCGATATGACTTCCTCCACGATGCCACTGGCAATCGTCCCTCCGGCATATTCGGCCATGAGCGCCGCTGCCCGATCGAGCGCAGCGATCACCCTGCCCGGATCGACCTCTTTTTCAAACCGGATTGATGCCTCCGACCGCAATCCCAGCTGCTTCGACGTCTTGCGCACGGTGCTGCCGGCAAACTTGGCCGACTCCAGGATGATATCGACCGTATCCGCCGTAACCTCGGAATTGGCACCGCCCATGACGCCCGCCAGCCCGATCGGTTTTTCCGGATCGGCAATCAGCAGCATGTGCGGCTCCAGCTTGCGGAGTTGGCCGTCCAGTGTCTGAAGGGTTTCCCCTTCCCGGGCCCTGCGCACGATGATTCGCCCTTCTGACACGCAGGCAGCGTCAAACGCATGCAGCGGTTGGCCATATTCGAGCATGACATAGTTCGTGATATCCACGATGTTGCTGATCGGACGAATGCCGGCCGCGATCAGCCGGTTTTGCATCCAGAGCGGCGACGGACCGATTTTGACTCCCTTGATCAGACGGGCAGCGTAATGCGTGCACAAATCCGTGGCCTGTATTTGCACCGATACGTAATCCGAAGCTTTGTCCGGACCCGAAATCAGGTTCGCCGAAGGATCGGTCAGCCGAACCGGCCGGCCCGTCAATGCGGACACCTCGTAAGCGACGCCCAGCATGCTCAGGCAGTCCGAACGATTCGGTGTCAAATCGAGTTCCAGCACCGAGTCTTCCAAACCCAGCACTTCCAGAATGTCAGCGCCAACCTCAGTATCTTCCGGCAATACCAGAATGCCTTCCTGCAATTCCTTGGGCAGCAGCTTGTCGTTGATCCCCAGTTCCCTGGCCGAACAGATCATGCCTTGCGATTCCACGCCCCGCAGTTTGGCCCGCTTGATGGTGAGTCCGCCCGGCAATTTGGCGCCGATGAGTGCCACCGGCACTTTCTGTCCCGCATTCACGTTGGGCGCACCGCAAACGATCTGCAAATCTTCCCCCTGCCCCGCATCCACGATGCAAACGCTCAGTTTGTCGGCATCGGGATGTTTCTCGCGCGACTTCACATATCCGACCACAACACCGCTGACACCTTCATTCCGCGAAATGACGTTGTCGATTTCTATCCCGCCCCGCGTCATCAACTCCGCCAGCGTTTGCGGTGAAAGGCCTTCCAGATCCACATATTCGGACAACCATTGATAGGAAACGTTCATTGTCCCAGTCTCCTTGTTCTCAAATTAGTCAGTTCCCGCGCCACGCTACATCCGTGCAAATTGGCCAAGGAAACGGATATCGTTCGTATAGAAATGGCGAATGTCATCGATATCGTATTTCAGCAGCGCGATCCGTTCCACGCCCATGCCAAACGCAAAACCGGTCACTTCAGCCGGATCGTAGCCGCCATGTTCCAGCACTTTCGGGTGTACCATGCCGCATCCCAGTATTTCGATCCAGCCCGTATGCTTGCACATCCGGCAGCCATGACCGCCGCAACGGACGCAGGTGACATCCACCTCGGCGCTGGGTTCCGTAAACGGGAAAAAGCTCGGACGCAGCCGGATTTGCACCTGCGAACCGTACATGCCCTGCACGAATTGCAGCAGTGTACCCTTCAGGTCGCTCATACGGATGTTAGGACCGATGACCAGTCCTTCAATCTGGTTGAACATGAACGAATGGGTAGCGTCATCGTCGTCCCGGCGATACACTTTGCCGGGGCAGATCACTTTGACCGGCGTCCGTCCGTTCATGGCCTTCATCGTGCGAACCTGTACCGGCGAAGTGTGCGTGCGCAGCAAAATTTCGTCCGTGATGTAGAACGAATCCTGCATGTCGCGCGCCGGGTGGTCTTTGGGCAAATTCAGCGCTTCAAAATTGAAATAGTCCGTTTCCACTTCCGGGCCTTCGGCAATCGTATAACCCATGCCCAAAAAGATGTCTTCGATCTCGCGTGCGACTTTGTTCAGGGGATGCATGCTGCCGATGACAGGCGCTCTGCCGGGCAGGGTGACATCGATCGTCTCTTCCTGCAGGCGGCGGGCGGTCTCGGCGCGCTGGAACGCCTCCTGTTTCTCGGCCAATACCGCTTCGATCGCCGCGCGGACGTCATTGGCAATCTGTCCGATGACCGGCCGTTCTTCGGCGGACAGGGCGCCCATGCCCCGCAGCACTTCTGTCAATTGCCCTTTTTTGCCAAGGTAGTGAACCCGCAGTTCATTCAACTCCGCCGCATCCGCGACGGATTGCAATCGCGCCAGCGCTTCGCTGCGCAGCGCCTCCAACCGTTGTTTCATCGACTGATCGCTCCTTGTCTGGATAAAATAAAAAGGCCCTTCTCCCCCAAAGGGACGAAAGGACCGTGGTACCACCCTTGTTGGAATGCATCGTCTGCACCGGAACTGTCAGGTTTCCGGCCAACAACGCGGCATTCCCGCTCTGGCGGCGTAACGTGCCGCTGACGGTTCCCCCTACTTGACCCGAACGCCGGGGCGTTCTTCGTTTCAGGTGACTGCTCCGGAGTGAATTTCGGCAGCCTGGTTTCCTGGCATCGCTCGCAGTCTCTGGCGACACCTCCCTGAAGGAAGGCACTGCTTACTTGTCTCCATCCTCGCATTTGCACGATTCAGAGACATTATAGGGCAACAAGCCGGCGATGGCAAGTGCATGTCCGGCGCAACCGGCATACCATCAGCGGTACAGTCAAATGACTTTTTTCCGATTCCGGATGTTGATGTCCAGATAGACGGCCAAAACGAGAATGACGCCTTTGACGATATATTGCCACCATGTCGGGATGCCCATCAGGCTCATTCCGTTGTCCAGACTCGCCATGACCAGCGAGCCGATTATCGCGCCGACAATCGTCCCCGCGCCACCCATCAGGCTCGTGCCGCCGATGACGCAGGCTGCAATCGCATCCAATTCGTACATGTTGCCCGCGTTCATGGTGGCCGCATTCAGGCGGGCAGCCAGCACCAGGCCGGCAATGGCCGCAAGTGCGCTGCAAAGCACAAACACGTACATCGTTTTGCGCCGGATGTTAATGCCGGACAACCGGGCCGCCTCCGCATTGCCGCCAATGGCATAAATCTGCCGACCGAATGTCGTGTTTTTGGAGATAAACGTAAAAATCAGCGCCAGCACGATCACCATGACGAAGGGTACCGGAATCCCCTTGTAGCTGTTCATGACAAACACGAAGCCAAGCACGAAAATGCCGACCAGTACGACCCGCATCAAGCTCAACGGTGCCGGTTCAACCGGAAATCCGTACTTTCTGCGCGCCCCGCGTTTGCGCCAATAGTAGATGGCCGTACATGCCAACGCAATCCCGCCCAGCACCCAGCCAATCATATCCGCCACATATGAAGCGCCCAGCGTCCGCATGGCAGGGGAAAAAGGAGAAATCGTCACACTGCCGGTCGTCCCGAGCAGCAAGCCGCGATAGACGAGCATGCCGCCCAAAGTGACAATAAAGGCGGGGACAGCCCCATAGGCAACAATCCATCCCTGCACGAATCCGATGGCGACACCCAGCGCGATCGTCGCCACGATGACCGGAATCGTCGGCCAGTCGTACCAGATATTCAGGATCGCGGCGACACCGCCCGTAAAACCGACTACCGCCCCGACGGACAAATCGATGTGTCCGGCCACGATGACGAGCACCATGCCGATGGCCAGGATGGACGTCACGGACATTTGCAAAAACAGATTGGACAGGTTGGTGGCCGACAGGAACCGGTCGTTGAGCAGCGTAAACAACACCCAGATCGACAGCAACGCCCCGATCATCGTATAGGCGCGGGCGTCGAACTTGATCCAACGCGACCACGAACGGGATGCCGGCTCCTTCATTACGATTTGTTCATTCGCGTTCATTTGCGTTCCCTCCTGTAGCGGCTCTCATGATCGTTTCCTGCGTCGCCTGTTTCGCGTCGAACACCCCGGTCAACCGCCCTTCCGAAATGACCATGACGCGGTGGCTCATGCCCAGCAATTCCGGCAATTCCGAAGAAATCATCACGACGGCGACACCTTCCCGGACCAATTCGTTCATGATGTTATAAATTTCGAATTTGGCGCCGACATCGATGCCGCGTGTGGGCTCGTCGAGGATGAGCAGTTTCGGTTTGGTCAGCAGCCATTTGCCCAACACGACTTTTTGCTGGTTGCCGCCGCTGAGCGTACCCACGACCGTCTCTACCGAATTCGCCTTGATTCTCAAGGAACGGATGTAATGTTCGCCGCTGGCAATTTCCTTGTTTTGTTCCAGCAGCCCGAGGGAAAACAGCGAGCGCAGACTGGCCAGCGTTACATTGCTTTTCACATCCATGCCGAGCACCAGCCCATACTTTTTGCGGTCCTCCGACACGTAGGCGATCCCCAGTTTGATCGCATCTTCCGGCCTTCGGATCTGCACCGGCACGCCTTCGACCTCAACCGTCCCCTGCGACGCTCCGGCATAGGCCCCGAACAGGCTCATGGCCAGTTCCGTCCTTCCGGCGCCCATCAGCCCGGCAATGCCAAGAATTTCTCCCTTCCTGACTTCAAAAGAAACGTTGTCGATCACTTTTTTGCCCGGGATTTCCGGATTCATGACCGAATAATCGCGTACCCGGAGCACAACATCTCCCGGTGTCGCTTCCTTTCTCGGATACCGTTCCTTCAGCTCCCGGCCGACCATCAGCGAGATGACCTGGTCTTCCGTCACTTCGGAGATCGGATACGTGCCAATGGTCCGCCCGTCCCGCAGCACGGTCACCTTGTCGGCGATCTCGAACACTTCATTCAATTTGTGGGAAATGTAGATGCAGGCGACGCCCCGTTTTTTGAACTCCCGCAAAAAACCGAGCAAAATTTCGACTTCCTGTTCCGTCAGCGCGGCAGTCGGTTCGTCCAAAATCAAAATCTTCGCGTTTTTGGACAGCGCTTTGGCGATTTCCACCAATTGCTGCTTGCCGATTCCCAGATTGCCGACGATCTGCTCCGGACTGACGTCAGACAGTCCGACATCGGCGAGCCAGCGGCTGCTCTCATGATAGACGCGCTCCCAGTCGATGACGCCGTAACGGGCCGGTTCCTGGCCCAGAAACAGATTTTCGCCAATCGTCAGTCCCTTGACGAGCGCCAATTCCTGATAAATGATGGCGATGCCGGCTTTTTCCGCATCCTTGATGCCGTGAAAATGCTTCTCTTCGCCAAAAATCCGGATCGTTCCCTCGAAAGTCCCGCTCGGATACAAGCCGCTGAGCACCTTCATGAGCGTCGATTTGCCCGCTCCGTTTTCACCGCACAGCGCATGCACTTCACCGGCATGGGCGGTGAAGTTGACATCATTAAGCGCGACCACGCCGGGAAACCGTTTGGTAATCCCGCTCATTTCCAATGCGACTGTCAACGTTCCTCACCTCGCGCGCAGCATGGAACAGAAAAGCGGTGAAATGGGCGATTTCACCGCTTCTCCGCAGATGTTCATTTTACGTTTTTGTAGACATCTTCTTTGGAATGGAAACCGTCCGCGATGACTGTCGAATCGACGTTGGATTTGTCCACCGCAATCGGGTCGAGCAGGACGGCCGGCACGTCGATCTTGCCGTTGTTGACCGTCTTGTCTGCGCCGAGGTCTTCTCCTTTGGCCAGCTTGACCGCCAGTTCTGCTGCCCGCTCGGCAAGCGATTTGATCGGTTTGTATACGGTCATCGTTTGTGTGCCTTCCACGATCCGTTGCACTGCGGCAAGTTCCGCATCCTGCCCGGATACCGGGATTTTGCCGGCAAGTCCTTGTGCAGCCAGCGCCTGGATGACGCCGCCCGCGGTGCCGTCATTGGCAGCGACTACCGCATCGATCTGGTTGTTGTTCGCCGTCAATGCGTTTTCCATATTGGCCAGCGCATTTGCCGGATTCCAGTCTTTCGTGAATTGGTCATAGACGATTTCAATGTCGCCTTTGTCAATGAGCGGCTGCAGCACATTGAACGCACCCTGCTTGAACGCAATGGCATTGTTGTCCGTATCCGATCCGCCGATGTAGACATATTTGCCTTTCGGCACCAGTTTCGTAATGGCCTCCGCCTGCATTTCACCGACTCTGACGTTGTCGAACGATACATAGAGATCCAGGTCGGAATTAAGGATCAGCCGGTCGTAGGCGAGCACCTTGACGCCTGCTTCATGCGCCTTCTCGACGATGGCCGCTGACGCTTCCGAGTTGTGGGGAACGACAACCAGCACATCGATTCCCTGGCTGATCATGTTTTCTGCCTGCGCGATTTGCTTCGCGTCGTCGCTGTTGGCCGCCTGTACGTCCACGGTTGCGCCTAGCGCCTCCGCTGCGGCTTTGAACAGGTCCCGGTCCTTCTGCCAACGTTCTTCCTGGAGCGTGTCCATGGAAAATCCGATCCGGATTTTGCCGTCCTTGTTCCCCCCGCCGCCGCCGCTTGCGGATTCATTTTTGCCGCCGCAGGCCGCGACGACGATCGCAAGTACGAGGATGAGTGCAAACAACCCGCTTTTTCTCCAACGCATTGCCATTCGTTTCGCTCCCTTTTTTTGATCATGAATTTATGAAACTGCTTTCATTTGTAATCTATACCATCATTGGCAGCGAACGTAAGAGGGAATGATCTGGACTCTTTTGCAACGATCTATACTTTTTTGTGAATCATCGCTTTGCGATATTCACTTGGGGTCATACCGGTCGTTTTTTTGAACACCTTGCTGAAATAATTCGGATCATGATAGCCGATTTCGTAGGCGATCGCCTTGAGGTTGATCATCGGGTCAAGCAGCAGCGACTTGGCTTTTTCCATCCGGCATTCGGTCAGGAAGTCGATATAGTTGACACCGATTTCTTCCTTGAAAATCTTGCTGACATAAAACGGACTCAATCCGACTTCCGCCGCCATCCGCTCCAGGGACAAATCTTCGCTGGAATGCTCCATGACGAATTGCTTCAGCCGCACGGCCACATTGGTGGGCTGAATCTGTCTGTTGTGGTGTTCCACGAAACGGATCAGCCGGGTCAGGGCGCTGGCAGCTTCCGCCCGAAGTTGACGGTAATCGTTGACCTGAAACGAAAAATACGGCCGCTCCGCCTCGATGCCCATTTCCGTCAGCACCCTGTAAACGATCCAGACCAGCTCCAGCACCCTTTGTCCGGCCTGCACGATGTCCAATCCGTTTTTCTCGCATCTGGCGACGAAATCCATGACCGACGCGTCCACGTCCGCCCAATGACCAAACCGGATCTGTTCAATGAATTTCTGTTCCTGGCGTTTGTCGGGATAGTCTGCCTTCAATTCGCCGATGGCCGGAAAATCTTCGTAAAACCGGTGCTTGGCGGGAAGCGCGGTATCGGCTGTAGCGATCAGCGCTTCCTGGTAGGACAGACGGATCTCCTCCAGCGTATCGTAGCTTTGGCCGATGCCGATGAAGCATATCGCCTGCATATCCCGCTGCAGCGACAGCATTTGCTGCACCATGGCCGATGCCTGCGACCGGTACGATCTGCCCGCCTCGCGGAACAAAATGACCGGCAGGAAACATCCTGACAAGGCCCCCGTCCAGCCTGCGCCGCGTTCCCTGATCAACTGGCGCAGCATGCTGCAAAACAATCCGGCGTGCGGCGTGTTGTTGAAGCGCAGCAGCATGACAAATGCGCCGCGGCCGGCAATATCGCCGCCCAGCAGGCTGACGCGATCCTCCAGGCGCACCTCATGCGCATGGTCGTAAATCAGCGATGTCACGACATCCGCTTCGATTACGGGCATCATGCGGCGCAACGCCGTTTCCGTCTGCTGTCTGGCCTGGTTCGACTGCTTTTCCCGCTCGATTTCCTCCAGGACCCGTCTGACGGTCTGGACGATTTCTGCCGGTCGGCTGGGTTTCAGGATATAATCGGAGACGCCCAGCACAATGGCGGCCTTCGCATATTCAAACATGTCGTAGGCGGTGACGATGATGAATTTCACCGCAGGATGTTCCCGTTTGATGCATGACACGGCTTCCAGTCCGTTCATCCCCGGCATCTTGATATCCATCAGCACCAGATCCGGCACCTGTCTGCGGCAAGCTTCCAGTGCCGCAGTGCCGTTTTTTGCCAGTTCGATCTCAAGGCCGGGGCAGCCTTTGGCCAAAATCGCCCGCAATCCTTCCCGTTCAACCTGTTCATCATCCACGATCAGCAGCCTGAGTGTCATGTTTCATCCCCCCATGTCTCGGTAGCCGCAAAATGACGGTCGTGCCCTGACCCTGCTCGCTTCGGATGTCGATGATATCCTCTTCCCCGTAGAACAACCGCAACCTGCGTACGACATTGCTGAATCCGATGCCGGTGGAGTGTCCTTCGGGCTCCACTTCGGCATGCTCTTCCAGAATGCGGCGGATGACAGATTCGGACATGCCCGCTCCGTTGTCCGCAATCTCGACATGGACCCGCTCTTCGTCCCCATGGACCCGAAAACGGATCGTACCGCCCTCTTCCATCGGCTCCACGGCATGGATGACCGCATTTTCGATAATGGGCTGCAGCGTCAGGCTGGGAATCCGGATATGCAACAGCGCTTCATCCACGACAATTTCGAATTGCAGCCGTTCCGTAAATCTCGCCTTCTGGATTTCCAAATACCGCATCATGACATCGATTTCCTCGCGCAGTGTGACGGATCGGTCAAGCCGTTTCAGGTTGTAGCGCAGCAAATTGGCGACGCTTGCAATCAGGTCGCTTGTTTCTTCCGCGCCTTCCAGGTAGGCTTTTTTTGAAAGCGTATCCAGCGTATTGAACAGAAAATGCGGATTGATCTGGCTTTGCAGGCTGCGAAGCTGGCTCTCCTGCAACCGCAGTTTGTTCTCCTTGAGTTCGCTTTCCAGTTGGGCATTGTGCTGGATTTCCGAAATCAGGTTGTTGATGTTGATGCGCATGCGGTCGAAAGTTTTGGCCAAAAACGAGATTTCATCATTGGATTCGATTTCAATGCGCTGGTCAAACCGGCCGCGCGACAACTCCCTTGCAGCGTGCGTCAGCTTCATGATCGGCCGCGTAATCGATACGGACAGCCAATAGGCCATCAGAAGCAACAGCAATGTCGACAGGCCGAGGATAAAAAATCCGAGTTGCTTCAATGCCGAACTTTTCTCGATCATGCTCCGGTAGAATTCATCATACGTATTCAGATCGATATTCATCAAATCAAGCGTCGTCTCCGACAGATATTTGGAAATCCGGGCCGTCTCGTCAAACCGCTTGTTTGATTGTTCCATGTTCATCTGCTTTATGAACAAGATGACGGAATCCGCCGTTTCAGACAGACTGTCGATCATGTTCATGTAGTTGGTCAACGTGATGTCGTTTTCGGGCGTACGCAAATCCTCGAGCCCGTTGCGCGCCTGGAGCAAACGTTCCTTGGCCCTGTGAAAGGCGATCAGCTTGCCTTCATCCGGCGCAAGCATATAGTCGTTCAGCAACGCTACCGTCTGGCCGCTCAGGTTCGAAACGTCATTCATGCGCAGATAGCGTTGCAAAATCTGGTTGTATTGCTCCTGCGTTTGCTGGTTGAAATATGTCAGCACCGTCCATATTGCCGACATGGCCATGAGCACGATCCCCGACAACAGCAGCATTTTTTGCTGGATTCCACTCATTGGGCCTGTTCCGCCTTTACGATTCGGATGTCGGTGAAATAACCTTTCGGGTCCAGCGGCAAATGCTTGCCTTCCAGCCATTCCACCATCAGTCGCACGCTTTCGCGTCCCATGTCCGCCGGGGACTGCGCGAGCAGGGCATCAATTTTGCGCTGTTTGAGCAAGGTCAGCATTTCAGGGCTGCTGTCAAACGAATAGATGAAAAAGTCTTCCACCCGGTAACGCTTGCCGATTTCCTGGGCAATAACGCCGGCGAACGCATCCGCAACCGCAATATATGCCCGGGTAGACGGTTCACGGTTCAGCACCTCGTTTACCGTTCGAGCAATTTGCTCGCGCGTCTCGGCTGAAGTCACCAATTCGACCTGCATGCCGGCTTGTTGATCCAGCACTTCCAAAATGCCTTCGAGACGTTCCCTTTGAAAATGCTCCCCATGATCGGATGCTATCAGGATTACTTTGCCGGCAGTCCCCATATCCGACAGCAATTGCCGGGCAATCATCCTGCCTGCTTCCCGGTGGTCCGAACCGACATAAGTCCGCCGCAGACTCTCGTTTGCGGGGACATCGTTTGCAATCGTAATGATCGGGATGCCATAACGGGTTGCCCGCAGCTTCGTCAGTTGAATGAACGATTCCGTGTCCAGTCCCTGCACGATGATACCGTCCACCTTGGAAACAATGGCGATCTCCAGGTTGTTCAGGAAATCCCGCTCATTGCGTCCAAATGAACCGCGAACCTCAAGGCTGACGCCATACTGATCCACCACCTCCAGCGCGCCCCGCTCCACTTCCGACCAGAAAGGCGTATCCAGATCCTGCGAAATGAGCACGATGCGATAGCGGTCGGAATGGACTTCCTTCTGTACCGGAACCGGCAAGTCGGACGAAAAGACGCGATAGGCTGTGATGAGGGTGAAGTACAACAAGACGGCGATCCCCGCCATCAATAGCCAAATGAGCAATTTGCGCATGTGAGCCTTCCTCTCCCGGATCGGAAAATCAAACCCAACACAACAATAGCAGACATTTCCATCATTTGTCCCTATCCCTGTAAACAAATTTTCTTTTTTCTACTTCTGTCCAGTGCTGCAAAAAAAACAAACCTGATTCACCCAGGGCGAATCAGGTTTGCGTATTAATCCAATGCATCAATAGATGCGGAATGCCGTTTCCCTTGTCCGTTCGGTGCCGTGCGCATCCGTTACCTGCACGACTGCCCGCCATTTTGCAGCATGATCCAGATACGGTCCCTCCGACACATAAGTATATTTGGCAAAACCGTCGAAGGCATCGAATTCCTGATCTTCGTAAGGCTGCAGGGGAACATCGACAGCTTCCGCCTCCGGCCGGTTTTCCTGCACCAGCCGAAGTTTGACTTCCTTTGGTCCGCCATCCTGCTCGGGCAGCCAGACTTTCACGATGAACTGATTGTCTCCCGGTGCGTTGGGAGAAATGCGCAATGTCAAGTGCATATCGTTGCCCATGGCATGGTAGTGCAGCGGCTCGTTTCTCGGCAACGGAATCTGGTATGTCAACACGCCGACAACGATGACGATGGCCGCAAGCAAACCGATATCCACCTTCAACCATATGCCGGAAAGCTTGCCGCTTCTCCGCAGGCGCCTGCGGATAAACAAAGCCGCAATCGCCACAAGCAGCGTCAAAGCGATTTTGGCCAGCAGCCATTTGCCCCAGGAAGTATAGTTCAGATAGTCGGGCGACGGCAAAAAGGCCAATACGGTCAATATGCCCGATCCGGCCAGCACCACAAATGACACCAGCGCCCAGCGTGCAAAACCCCGCGCCAACCGGCCGGATTCCGAACGTGCCTTCCACCAGACGCCTGCCAGCCACAGCAATCCGCCCGCCCATACCGCGGCGGCAACCAAATGGATAAAATCCAATGCGATGGTATAAGCAGCCGCATCGTATGCCGCTGCATGACCATGCCAGGATTCAATCCCCAGGAACAACACCGCCCAGATCACGCGTCCCATTGTCCCAAGCCCAGCCAGCAGCGGAGCGGCCAGTGCAAGCAGCAGTTCTCCCGCATACAGGCGGCCCACGGTGGTATACATGATGATGCGCAACCATTCGGACAACGGTTCGTCCATCGCCAAATCTTTGAGACTGATCACCACATAAACGAGGGTGGACAGCAGGGTGAACTTGCCCGCAAATGAAAGCTGCTTGTCCCGGATGTCGCGAACGGCCGATATCGACGCGCGTGACAGCAGGCTCCAAATCGCCAAGCCGGTGGTGGCCAGCAAACCAGCATAATAAAGCGTGCGAGCCGCATACACGAGGATCGCATCCTCAGGCGCGGCAGCAGTCCCGTGATGTTGGTGGCCGACCTGGCGATGCGGGTCCAATTCGTCTGCAGACATCGCTTGATGCATCACCGTTTTCGCATCTTCACCGATGAAAGCGGTTTGCGCATGCGCCTCGGGCAGCCAGCAGCCGACCAGCATCCACAGCACCATGGCGGCGGCGATGGCCCCCACTCCCTGCCGGAACCGCAAGCGGCGGCAAGCGTTAGCCGAATGTGTATGCAAATCACAATTCAATTTGGGCAGATTCGTCGTCATGGCAACCATCCTCCCGCCTGACCAGTCAACAACCTTGCCAGGACCGGCATTCCGGCATAAACCAAAAAAAGGCCCGATCCGGCACCTTCATCGTAACCGAATGCGAAGCCCCATTCAAGTTGCACAAGCTTTTGCCATCACTTTGTCAAAAGGATCACCCGCCAGTTGGGATCGTTCGGCGACGGGCATCTGCCACGGCACCAACTACACCGCCACATTGGACACAAAGAGCGCTTCGATCTGCTCCGGCGAAACGGGTTTGGAAAAGTAGTATCCCTGCCCTTCCTGGCAATGCTGCTCTTTCAAGAAATTGACCTGGTCTTCATTTTCGACACCTTCGGCCGTTACTTTCAGATTCAGGTTGCGGGCCATCGCGGATATGCCCGAAACGATGGCCGCGTTGTTGCGGTCGGTCAGCACATCGTTTACAAAAGAACGGTCGATTTTCAATTTGTCTATCGGGAAACGTTTCAAATAATGCAAGGAACTATAGCCGGTTCCGAAATCGTCTATGCTGATGCGCACGCCAATCGACTTCAGCTTCTCCAGCGTTTCCGTGGCATAATTCACATCGGCCATGATGCTTTCGGTAATTTCGATCTCCAGGCAGTCGGCAGACACGCCCGTCTCTTGCAGCACGTTTTCGATCATCTGGCACAAATCGTGCTGCCGGAATTGCCGGATCGACAGGTTGACCGCCATCACAATGGTTGGATAACCTTTGTCCTGCCAAATTTTCATCTGCCGGCATGCATTGCGGATCACCCATTCACCAAGCGGCAAAATGAATCCGTTCTCTTCGCACAGCGGAATGAACTCGGAAGGCGGTATACTCCCTTTTTGGGGATGATCCCAGCGCAAAAGCGCCTCGGTTCCCACCAACTGTCCGGTTTCCAGATTGACCAGCGGTTGGTAGGCCAGACGAAACTGCCCCGATTCAAGCGCAATCCGCAAGTCGTTTTCCAGCAACAGCCGCTCTTTGGACTTCAGGTTCATTTCGGGCGCGTACCGTTTCCAGCTGTTGCGGGCTGTCTTGGCGCTGTACATGGCCGTTTCGGCATTTTGCTGCAGCATGATCAGATCTTGCCCGTCCTCCGGGAAAATCGCGATACCGATGCTGACGCCCAGGTGAAACGCGGAGGGTCCGATTTTCAACGGCTCCTTGAACAATTCGATCAAGTTTTGTGCTGCCGCTTCTGCCTGGGAAGCATTCATGTTCGGCAACAGCAGGGTAAATTCGTCGCCGCCCATCCGGAATACGTTTTCCGGCTTGTCCGGAAATTTCGACAATCTTTCCGCCACTGCAATAAGCAGTTGATCGCCGACCGCATGCCCCATTGAATCGTTGATCGTCTTGAAGCGGTCCATATCAAGCCAAAGAAGCGCAAATTGTCCCTGATCCCGGGCGTTGCGGTTCATCTCCGCCTTGATTTTCTCCGCAAACATGCTGCGGTTCGGCAATCCGGTCAATTCGTCGCGATACGCCAAATAATTGACCCTGGCCTGGATTTCCTTCTGGCGTTTCAACGGTTCTTCAATGGAAACATAATAGATGCCTTTAAGCAAGCAATAATATCCTGCCACTTTGAACACGTCTGCGAAAAACCCGCTCCACGCCCCATTTCCGAAACTTGTTTCCAGACATGAAAAAAATAACCAGATCAAGCCCTGCACGATGGTCAGCATCGCCTGCGGCTTTTCCTGGCGGTTACGATACAGGATGATCCATGCGACAATCAGGAACAACAACAAAATTGACGCCTGTACGTAGGGACGGATCGCCTCCAGCAAAACGGCATTGCTGAATCCCGAATAATAAACAGCCAGGATCACTATCCCGAGCAATGCCAGTACGGAGCATATGGCGCCAATGCGGGAACGCGGCGAAACGGCAGGATTCCGCACGGCAAACACGACAAGCAGGCCGGCAGCGGACAAACCGTATGAAATCCAACCCAGAAGCGTATGGGGTACCGAATCGGTTTCTGGCCGATAGAAAGGCATGCCCGGAAAACTCAGTCCCCGCATCAAATCGATGACGCCGATGACGGCAAACAAGGCAGCCGTCACCAGCCGCAACCGGCTCAATGTCTGGACAAACATCATCCAGCCAAGCGTCAGTATCGAAAAACAAATGGCAAATGACATCGCACCAGCGATCAAATAGGCATTCTGCAAACCGATGGGCGATAGCATGGCTGCGATTTGCGGATGGAAGATCCGAAATAACACAAAAGCCGCAAGCGCGGCCAATACCGTCCAAATCGTATTCATTTCCGCGCGATTGATTGACATACGGGCCTCCATATGACATAACCAAACAATAAAAATGGCATTTACGATAAAATAAATATATTCTTTTCCACATCAATCTACCATTTCCTGCCCGAAAATGCAATAAAGTTACCGCGCGGTGGCAGATTTCGGCAATGCGACCGGTACGCTGACCCTCTCGTCGCCGGTTGCAGGCCGAACGACAATGTGTTCTCCTCCGCCCTAACGGGAAATGCCATGCAAAAACACTTCGAACGTCAGTGCCATCTGATCCGCGAGTTCCTCCTCACCGATGCCAAGCGCCCAGCTCATCAAGACGCCAAAATAGGTCTGCGTTGCCAGTTGCGCAATGGCGGCAGCCGCCAAATCCGTCCGGATTTCCCCTTTCATTTGCGCCTGTTCCAGCACCGGGACCAATCTTTGCTGAAGTTCATCACAGAATGCTTCATGATATTTCCCGATCAGGTTGCTGCCGTAAATCCCCTGCAATACGGCCCGTGCAACCGAACGGTTGATCGGCATGCTGCGTGCAAAATCAAACAGGATGGCCAACAGCCGGGGGACGACGGGGCCTGGTTTGCCCGCAATCGACTCTATTTCCCGAATGAACATCACGCTCAATAATTCCATGATCAAATCTTCTTTGGAACGATAGTAATTGAAGAAGGTACCTTTTGCCACTTCCGCCCGATCGGCGATCATCTGCACTGTCGTCGCTTCATAGCCGTGAAGTTCGAACAGCGCGATTGCCGCCTCCGCAATTTTTTGCCGGGTTTGTGCTTTTTTCTCTTCCCGTTTCAATGGAAGCACCTCCTTCTTGCTTATATTTTAACACAGCTTTCTGAATCGACAACAAGTTGACCCATTGTCCAAAATTTGAATTGGAATTGACCAGCTCTCCATACGATAAAAACAAATTTTAATTGTCATTATTGATTTTATTACCAAACAAAAATTATGACCGTCAGTACAAGTTAATTGATTTTTATGGATACATCGTGTATAACAAATTTACGGAGAATCGGCGGCCAATCGCCTGAAGATCGATGTTACCGCCATTGGAATGAAGGAGGCTCACGCTGTATGGATCGATGGATCGCCTGGACATCCAGGCTCCGTTGGGTATTGCTTGCGGTATGGATTGCCTTGGCGGGGGTATCCGCATTTGCCCTGCCGGATTTGCAGGAAATCGTCAAACGGACGGAACAAACATTTTTGCCGGAAGATGCCGAATCCGTTCAGGCTACCGCTTTGCTGAATCAAATCAATCCCGAAGCACATGCGGCATCCAGCGCCGTCATCGTTTTGAGCCGGGAGGAAGGATTGCTTCCCTCCGACCGGCAATGGATGAACGATCTGCTGGTTGAGATCGATCGGGACAAGGAACAACTGGGCATCACCAGCATATTGTCCGAACAATCGCAACCGGAATTGAAAGACCGATTTTTGAGCCGGGACGGCACCACGATGCTGGCCATCGTCAATTTTCCGGGTTCCGATCTCGATGATCCGACGCTCACGTCCGTCTCCAGGCTCAAAACCTATCTGGAACAGGCACCGGAAGGCACCCTGGCCGCACTGACCGGCGCCGCGCCGATCACCCAGGATTTTCAGCAGTCTTCCCAGGACGGTTTGCGGAAAACGGAAATTTTGACAATCGGACTTGTCCTGGTCATTTTGCTCATCGTGTTCCGCTCGCCGATCGCCCCCTTGATCCCGCTCGTTACCATCGGCGTCAGCCTGGTCATTTCCAGGGGATTGATCGCCGTTGCAACGGATTGGGGGCTGCCAGTGTCCACCTTTACCGAATCATTTTTGATCGCGGTGCTTTTTGGTGCAGGAACGGATTATTGCATTTTGCTGATCCAGCGATTCCGGGAAGAATTGGCCAAAGACGGGGACAGACTTGCAGCGATGACCCGCACCATGCGTGGGGTCGGCAAGACGATCGCCTATGCATCCAGCACCGTATTTGCGGCGTTCTTCCTGATCGGCTTTGCCCGTTTCGGCCTCTACCAGTCTGCCGCCGGCGTCGCCATCGGCGTTGCCGTCACGCTGGTTGCCGCCATGACGCTTGCACCGGCCCTGTTGTTGCTGCTGGGCAAAGCGGCTTTCTGGCCGGTGAAGATCGCGCAGGGACAGGGACACGGCGAGTCCAGGCTTTGGGGAGCCGCAGCGAGGCTGGGCGCCAAACGGCCGATTGTCATGATCGTCATCGTCTCGGTGCTGCTGGCCCCGATATCCTTGTTGTTCCAGGGACAGCGCTCGTTTGACGACATCGCCGAAATCGACCCGTCATTTGGGTCTGTCACCGGATTCCGCCAAATCGAAAAATCCTTTGGGGCAGGGGAAGTGTTCCCCGTTTCGATCGCTATCACATCGAGTGAATCGATGCGGTCGGTTCCGGCCCTTGCCGCGCTTGAGCAGGCAAGCCGTGACGTACTGAAAGTGCCGGGCGTCCAGGAAGTGCGCAATGCGGTTCGGCCACTGGGCGAGCAATTGACCGAGCTGACCCTGGGCGATCAAATCGGCAAAACCACTGAAGCGATCGGCCAATTGAAGGATGGCACCGAAAAAGTGGCTGATGGACTGGCTTCGGCCAACGTGCGGATCAGTGGCAACCGCGCCGAACTGGATCGTTTGGTCAACGGACTGCGCGAAATGGCTGCACAAACCGGTGAAGCCAGCCAGGGCGCCAGACAATTGCAGACCGGATTGACGCAAACCGCAGACGGCGCCGCCCGCCTGTCCGAAGGTTTGCAGGAAACCGGCCAAGCCGCATCATCCATGAAAAATGATATTGACCAGTTGCTGGCCGATTACCCCGAGCTTGCAAACAATCCCCACATGATGGCGATTGCCGCCAAACAGCAGGCGCTTGCGCAAGGTCTCCAGTCGTTGGCGACCGAGGCTGCACCAGTGAGCCAGGGGCTGCTCAACATGGTCCCGGGACTGCGCCAATTGGGAGATGGACTCGGCCGGCTCGCGGCTGTCCAGCAAGAAGCCGCCCAAGGCGCCGCTGCATTTGTCCAGGGCATTGACGAACTTGCGGACGGTTTGTCGCAGGGAGCAGATGGTTTGCGGCAGGTGGCCGAAGGATTGGAACAGGTTCGCGAAGCGCAAGCCGGCATGGCTGAAAGCAGCAAGAACCAGATCGCCGGATGGGTGTTGCCGGATGAGGCGCTGCAATCGGATGAATTCCGGCAGGCACTTGACTATTATGTGTCCGAAGACGGCAAAGTGGCCAAATTCGAGGTCATTTTGGGCATCAATCCTTACGCTACCGAAGCATTGGATACGGTTGAACAGATCACTGCTGCATTGCGGCTAAGCCTGGCTTCATCGGCAATTCCGGATGCGAAAGTGTACGCCAGCGGCACCTCGGCTCGTTACAATGAACTGAAGGACATCTCTTTCGACGATTTTGTCCGTACCGGCCTGCTCGTGTCCGTCGGCATCGCCATCATCCTGATGTTGCTGCTTGGCTCCGTATTGGCACCGCTCTATGTACTGTTGTCTCTCGGTTTCAACTATGTGGTCACCATGGGCATCCTTGAATTTTTGTTTGTCCGGGTGCTGGGCTACCCCGGCCTGTCGTGGTCGGTGTCGTTCTTCATTTTCCTGATCATCGTGGCGCTTGGCGTCGATTACAGCATCTTCCTGATGGCCAGATTCAAGGAAGAATACCGGGGCGGCAACGTGGCTTCCGCCATGACCAAAGCGATGGTGACGACCGGCGGCGTCATCGTATCGGCTGCGGTCATCATGGGCGGTACGTTTGGCGCTTTGGGATTTTCCGGGGTGTTGACCCTCATGCAAATCGGCGTTGGCACGCTGATCGGCTTGCTCTTGTACGCGGCCGTCTTCATGGCATTTGTCATTCCGTCATTTGCATTTCTGTTCGATGAAGCCAACTGGTGGCCGTTCCGGCGCCGGCATTCAGGCCACGCAAATGTGCGACCCGGCGTTGAAAGCGCAATGTCTCCTCATCTTGCTCAAAGTGAAAATGCCTGATAGAAGACGACGTCGGCACCATTTCATGTTCAACGCGCAAAAGGGCAAGTTACCGGTCGTCCCCCTGCCTGGACTTCCGGCCTTGCCCTTTATGCAAGCATCAATCTGGATTCCAGATATTTCAAAAAGGCCGCCATCTCCATCAACTGGATCTCCTCCAAAATCGCTCGCGCCCCATTACCGTCCACCCGGCGTTCCACAAGCGAAACCGCATCCACAAACGCGTATGGATTCCAGACGCCATTGGCTGCGATCGTTTGGATCGCTTGGCCGATGGTTTGATCCGGCAAATCGCCGGATTGGCTCCAGTATTTCATCCTTTCGCAAACTTTGGCGACCAGCCCATGCCAAGCGGGATGATCTCCCGTCCGCCTGAACCAGTATTTTGCGTTTTCATAATCGCCTTCGCGGCGGTGTACAATGCCATGAAGCGCAGAGCCGGTAGGCGTGTCAATCGGCTGCACCAGTTCATGCGCCCGGTCTATGCTGTCGTTGTACAAATGCAGCATCGCTTTCCAGGCAATGGCGCTATGCAGTCCTTCGGGGCGATCTCCCGCTACTTCCGCCAGCGAAAGTTCAGCAATTTCCTCGTCCAGCTTCGGATGCCAAACATGTTCAGGTGTCAAAGGCGGCAAGGGATTGCGACCACAAAGAAAGTCGACGATTTTCCGGTGCGAAGATGGCTCATGGGACATGGCTACACTTCCTCCATTCCGGCAATATATGGTATGCATCCACCTTAACGGATGGTCGGCAGATTGTCGAGAAGCATTCCATGCGGACTGCCTCAAAAGGCATTTTTTGCTCTTGCAGCACGTACCTCCGCCTCACGCACCTCTGTCACTGCCCGCGCAGTTATTTCCGCGCTAACAAGGCTCTGTCCGCGCATGCAAATTATTTCCGCGTTCACGCGGCTCCGTCCGCATATGCAAAAAAACCGCCGGACTTCCAAACTGCCCCCGCTGTCGGAACGCATCCAACGATTCGGGGACGTTTCAGCCTTCGGCGGCTATCTGGTTGCGATTATTTGCTGCTGTACACTTCCGGCGTCGTCATTTTGTCATAAAACTCCGTAAACCGGTTCCGCTTCTCCGATGCACGCCAGCCCATCGCGGAACGCGGATGTTCGTCAAGCATGCCGGTCACCATGTCAGGGATGAGATAACCCCATTCCTCTTTTTCACGCAACTTCAGCATATGTTTCTCGATCATGCCCAGCACCGGGCGCAGTTGATATTGGGGTTTATTCAATTTTGCCAGCAGCAGTTCGGTCGGCGTATTGCCTGCCGCGCGCCCCATGCCGTAGACGGAGGCGTCCAGCAGATCGACTCCCATTTGCATCGCGGTCAGCGTATTCGCAAATGCCAACTGCATATTGTTATGCGTATGCACGCCAAGTTTCTTGTTCTTCAACGTCCGATTGAACTTCTCGACCAGGTAGCGAATGTCATCCGGGTCAAGGCTGCCGAACGAATCGACAATGTATACATAGTCAACAGGACTGTCATTGATCATGGCCAGCGATTCGTTCAATTCATTGTCCATGACATTCGACAGAGCCATGATGTTGATTGTGGTCTCGTATCCGCGTTCATGGAACAATTTGACGAGTTCAACCGCCTTTTCCGTATCACGGGCATAACAGGCAACACGAATCAGATCCAGCAACGACTCGCTGCGCGGCAGCACATCTGCTTCGTCCACACGACCGATGTCCACCAGCGCCGACAATTTCGTGCGTTTTTTGTTCGGGATGACCTGTTTCAGGAACTCGTCGTCCAGAAACCGCCATGGTCCTTCGCTGCCATCGCTCTTCAACAACTTGGGAGAGTTTTTGTAGCCGATTTCCATATATTCCACACCGGCTTCATTCAGCGCTTCGTACAGATCCTGAACGAATTCGACGCTAAAATCCCAGTTGTTGACCAGACCGCCATCTCGTACGGTACAATCGACAATTTGTGCGTGGATGCCATGCTTGTTCGGGGTCATATCGTGTCGTGATCTCCTTTGATTGCTTCCAGCAAGGTGAAAATCATATTTCAAAATTGTACAACAATCCGACAAAGAATGCTACTGTCTTATTCATCCGGAAAGCGGTAGGTGTAGAAGCTTTCTTTGCCGAAGCGGTCTTCCAATTGTTTGCGTGACGGTTTGCTGCCCGCCATCATCTGCGCAATCTGGAACTGGGAGCGATGCGCTTCGAGCGAAGCGATCTTTTGGTCCAGGTATGGCCGGATGTCTATCGTTACATCCGGTTTGCCGAGCGCTTCTTCCCGGTCGTTCGAGAAGGCGATGGCGTATACGACCGGTCTCCGATCTCTGGGCAGCTTTCCGATCGTGCGCACGACGGCCGCGCCACAGGCATCATGATCGGGATGGACCGCATAACCGGGATAAAATGTAATGACAAGTTCCGGTTTCACTTCTTCCAGCAATGCCGCGATTTGCGCATCGAGCAGTTCCTGATCTTCAAATTCGATCGTTTTGTCATGAAAACCCAGCATCCGAAGGTCCTGGATGCCAATAATCCGGCAAGACTCTTCCAGTTCACGCTTGCGGATCTGCGGCAATGTCACCCGATTGGCAAACGGGGGTACGCCCATATTGCGCCCCATTTCGCCAAGCGTCAGACAAGCATATGTCACGTGGGCGCCTTCCCGGATCCATTTGGACAACGAACCCGACAGCCCAAACGCTTCATCATCCGGATGCGGCAAAACAACGAGTATGCGTGATGCCATGTTCGTCTCCTTCCTCAGAACGGTGTTCTGCTGAGTTGCAGCGCGACGACAAGCTTGCCCTGCGCGTCATGTCCGGCCAGTATCAACCTTTCCCGGTCTTGCGCATCCCAATGGGTCAATCCTTCCGAGTAGACCCAGCCCTGCTCCATTTTCAAACCGACCCGGTAAAGTCGTTTGCCCGCAATGGACCCGCGACTAAAGCGGATTTTTGCATTCGTGACAAATGTTGAAGCCTGATGCTTGGAACTGTCATGATGACTGGCATAGGCACCGGTGGTCATTTCCAAATGAAGATATACATCCTCGCCCCGCAGCTCATCGAGCCTGGACTGCACTTCAGCCGGATCGATTATTTGCATCGCCATTCCTCCAAACATCCTGCGTTTATCTTTTTACTATACTAGAAATCGCGGGCATCTGGAAACATGAACTTTTTCGCATCGCCAGCCGATGTCCCATCCCGGCGTCACCCCCGTCCGGGCCGCAGACGAAACACGAACGGCGCAACAACAAGCGACATGGCCGCCAGGAGGATGCCGACGAAAGTCATGATGCCAAACTGCTGCACCCAGTAGGGGCCTGCGGTTGCTACTTTGAACAACCGGCCGCCGATCAACGGCCCCAGAAAACCGGCAATCCCGGTTAATGAGGAAAAAACCGCAACATACATCGGCCGTTCCGCCTTCGGGGAATCTCCGATCAGGAAATTGAAAACGAGCAGGTTGTAGCCGCCCAATCCGATCCCCAGCAACAGATGAACGACAACCAGCACCGCAACAACCGGCAATATCGTCATGCCAGCCCACAGCAAGCAAGAAGCGGCGATCAGCGGAAACGTCCATAACAGCAGCGTGCGCGCCGGATAACGACCGTTCAGCACACCCCAATAGTAGTAGCTCACCATCATGGCGATATTTTGCAGCATCGTAATGATGGTAACCCCCGTATAATTCAGATGCAAAATATCCAACATTGCATAAGAGAACAACGGAACGATGATGTTCTGCACCAGCAAAAATCCGGCAATGAATAGCGTTGCGGCCAAAAACACTTTGTCGGCAAACGGGCGAAACAGCATCGAGCCCGGCGAACCGCTTTCGGACGACTGGAACGGCGGATTGGGATATTGCGCCAGCGCCCAGCCGTTCCAGATGACACAAACCGCGCTGATCACAAACAGGACGGTAAAGCCCCGGCCGCCTGGCAACCAGTCCATGATTTGTCCGCCTGCCAGCAACGTCACGCAAACGATGGCCCAATGAATCGTGTTGCGAATGCCGAAATATTTGCCGCGAACAGCCGGCGGTACGGCATCCGCCATCAACGACGTCCAAATGACACCACCGGCCTGGGCCGCCAAATAAGATACCAGAAACATGACCACATACAGCGGAACCCAGGCCGCTTCCGGAAACAAAAGCGGTATCAGGCCGGTCGCAACCCACAATGTCCGATGGATAACACCCAAAACGACCATCATCAGGCGACGGTTTTGCCACCGCTGCATGACAATCGCGATCACCAGCTGAACAAGCAGGGTCAGGGACGGAATGGCCAGTGCGATGCCGATTTGTTCCGAACTGAATCCCAGATACAGCAAAAAAGCCGTTTGCAACGGTCCGCCCAGCAAATTGGCGATGATGACGGCCGGAATGCCTTCTATCAGTGACATCCTCAAGCCTTTGCGAAAGTGCGATTTTTGCTGCCGAAGTTCAAACGAGCGCCGATAACGCCAAAATTTGCCCTTCAAGCCGCCTGCCCCCATCCCGCATCAAGAAATTGCCTTGCCCGATTGTTGCCGAAACAGTTCCAGCAATGTGCGTACCATGACGCCCGTGCCGCCTTTGGGTTCGAGGGGACGATCTTCCCACATCCAGGCCGTGCCGCCGATATCCAGATGCACCCAGGGGCGGTCTTCCGCAAATGCCCCGACAAACAACCCGCCTGCGATGGCACCTGCCCACTGGCCGCCATGATTTTTCAGATCCGCCACGTCGCTTTTGAGCAGATTCCGATATTCCGGGTGTGCAGGCAGCGGCCAAATATATTCGCCTGCCCTTTCTCCCGCTTCGAGGACGGCATTCAACCACTGTTGATCGTTGGCAATGGCGCCGGTCGTGATATCACCCAGCGCATGCATGACGGCCCCCGTCAGCGTGGCCACGTCAATCAGCCGGTCCGCACCTTCCCGAATGGCAACCGTCAAACCGTCCGCCAGTACAATTCGACCTTCCGCATCGGTATTCAGCACTTCCACCGTCAGACCGCTGTATGTTTCAATGACATCCCCGGGTTTGTAAGCGCTGCCGGATGGCAAATTTTCAACAGCAGGCACGACGCCGACGACGTTGACGGGCAAACGCAGTGATGCCAATCCCTGCATGACGCCAAACACGGCAGCTGCACCACCCATGTCGGAAATAAACTCTTCCATCCCCTTGCCCGCTTTCAGACTGATGCCGCCGGCATCAAATGTCACGCCTTTGCCGACAAGGCCTGTCCAAGCGCTTGCATCCGGCGCTCCTTCATAGCGCAGCACGATCATTCTCGGCGGATTGGCACTGCCTTTTCCGACTGCAAGCAGGCCGCCCATCCCCAATTGTGCCGCTTCGACCTCATCGTAAATTTTGCAGGACAGCCCGCTGCGTTCTGCAAGCTTCTCCGCTTCCAGCGCAAACCGGGCAGGCGTCAGCACATTGCCAGGCAAATTGGTTAATTCGCGCGCATAGCACACCGCATTGGCCACTTTGACGCCCTGGTCAAATCCTTCGTGCCATAACGGCACAGCCGCTTGATCCGGCAACTCAAAAACAATCCGGAACGATGGCAGCGAACGTTTTTCGGCCTTCCGCGCATTCCTGCCATAGGCGGACAACAGCAGCCCTTCGGCCGCGGCAGCCGCGCCGCGGGCCGACAGCCAGGCCGCAGGGATCCGCCATCTGATCTTCTCCAATTTCCATGCGGCCAGCGCCTTTCCGATGGCGCCAGCGGTCCTCCGAATCGATTTGGTTTCCGCATCATCCGGATCATAACCGGCATAAATGACATAAAGCCCCGGCAGCAATCCTGCCGATGGCACAATCAGCGTGTCACCCGGTCTGGCCCCGAACGTACCTCGACGGAATTGGTCCCGTGCCGCTTCATCCAGTGCCGGATGCACCAGCACAATGCTGTCCGCCAGCATTTCCGGGTATAGCAAAACAACGATTGCGTCCGTTTTGCCTTCTGCCTGCGCAATCGTTTCTCGTTCATCATTTGCTACAGACCAGATCGGATTCCAGCCTGTCCAATCATCCATGAAAAAGCCACCTCAAGTTGTCGTAATACCCTGATTCTACTCTTTTCCGTCGGAAGATGGCAAATAAACAGAAAATTCTGTTCCTATGTTGAGCTGGCTTTCGACATGGATGAACCCGCCGTGATTGCTGATAATGCGTTCACAAACGGACAATCCCAATCCCGTTCCCGATTCCTTCGTCGTGAAGAAAGGATCAAACAGCTTGCCGAGTGTCTGCCGGTCCATTCCCTTGCCATTGTCACGAATGACGATGACCGCGTGATCGCCTTCCCTGCGGGCGATGATTTCGATCAGGCCCTTGCGGTCGTCCTTCACTTCATCAATGGCATCCATCGCATTTTTGATCATGTTGAGCAACACCTGTTTGATTTGCTTCACATCGATGGACACCATCAAATAGGGATCGAAAATTTCACAATTCAATTCGCAGCCCCGCATGTTTGCCTCGCTCTCGGACAACAAAATCAGTTCCTTGAGCAGCAGCCCCACCAAAACGGTCTGCTTCAAGGGCGCGCTGGGCTTGGACGAATTCAGGAACTCGTAAATGATATCATTGGCACGGTCGATTTCCGACAAGATGATGCTGACATATTCCTGTTTCCCCAATTTTTTCAGATCGGGAGCCAGCAGTTGAATAAAGCCGCGAATGGACGTTAGCGGATTGCGGATTTCATGCGCGATCGCCGCAGCAATTTTGCCGAGCACCGCCAATTTGTCATTTTGCAAAGCGACTTCTTCGATCTGTTTGTATCCGGATACATCCTTGACACTGACCAGATAGTCGCCATCCAGTTCTTCCGAGCGAGTCACGCTGACCAGGAGCACATTCCCGGCAGCATCGTGAAATTCCCGGTGAAACTGCCGGAGTCTGGTCATGCCTTTCAGCAGTTCCAGGCAAAATTTTCGGGCTTCGCGATTCAGCTGCGGATGGAACAGCAACTGGCGCAATGTGCATCCGATCAGCGCGTACCTGGGCATATCGAGGTATCGCGCCATCTGAATGTTCAAAAAACGCAATCTGCCGGTCTCGTCGAACAGCGCAATGCCGTTGTCCAACTGTTGCAGCATCGTTTCGAATTTCCGGGGCGACGGCGTGCTGACGGATTCGGTTTCCCGAGTAACGGGAATATCCGGTTCGGATGCCGAAAACTCGTGGGCCGCTGCCATTTCGGATACCCCGACGGAGGTGAAGGCCCATTGATTGAAAAACAGTTGCGATGTGTCGACAGGGATATTCCGGTCATCGTCATCCGAATGTGCAGTCAAAAGCCATTTGTTTGATTCTTTGCCCTGGTCCGTTCCGACCGCACCGTACAAATCGGAAAGGGTTGAATTGTAAAATGCTTTCCAAGCTTTCATCCGGACAGATCCTCCTGTCGCAAAAAAACCGATCAAGTACGAAATTATTTTCATCATATGTAATTATTTGATAAATTGTCAATCGGAAATGTTGTCGAACACTGTCATCCGGATTTCGCAAAACAAGACAGCCTTGTGCATGAAGGCTCAAGGCTGTCTTGTCCGGAAGATGATCAAATTAGCTGCCATACACCGTTTCGATTCAAGAATTTTCGCGGCTATCTGTTCCAGACCGGACCATTTCCCCGCTTGCCGACCGACTGGTCGCCGCTGCCCGCAGATGCGCCGCCTTCGCGCTTATCGGCGCGGTCTTTGCCGCCGCGCTGGTCGCCGCTGCCCGCAGATGCGCCGCCCTTGCGCTTGTCGTCGCGGTCTTTGCCGCCGCGCTGGTCGCCGCTGCCCGCAGATGCGCCGCCTTCGCGCTTATCGGCGCGGTCTTTGCCGCCGCGCTGGTCGCCGCTGCCCGCAGATGCTCCGCCTTCGCGCTTGTCGGCGCGGTCTTTGCCGCCGCGCTGGTCGCCGCTGCCCGCAGATGCTCCGCCTTCGCGCTTATCGGCGCGGTCTTTGCCGCCGCGCTGGTCGCCGCTGCCCGCAGATGCGCCGCCCTTGCGCTTGTCGTCGCGGATGCTGGCCGGTTCTTGCCCATTGCCGGATTTGCCGTCCTTTGCACGTGTTTCGCCGCTACCGGCATTTCCCGCTCCCTTTTTCGCCGCATGATCCCCGGATTTGTTCGCCTGGTTTGCAGCCTTTTTTTGTTGCGCTTCTTTCAGGAGCAGCTTCCAGGACTCTTTGTCGGATTTGTCAATCCGGCCTTCATCCAGCACCTGTTTCAGTCCCCCCCAATTGGCCGCGATTTGCTGGACGGAATCCTCCTGCAGTTGCCGGATGTCCACCTTGTGGCCGCTGTTTTCAGCTGCCAGCCAGAACGCCATTTTGCCGGCGGACACCCCGTTTGCTTCGGCTTCCTGCCGGACCTCCACCGGCAGGAAGATCGTCTCGATGGTCAGTTCCGCATTATTCTCTTCCGAACCCACCGATATGCTGGCCTGTTCCAGCGCCTGCCTGATTTTTCCGGTCACCCTGCTTTCCCATTGCTCGTCTACCGGCTGCAGTTGTACGCTGGCGATGACAATTTCGTTATGTTGCGCCCCCAGATAACGCGAATCTGCCAGCTTCGCCGCCAGTGCATCCATCACGTTTTCGACCGGCTCGCCCCGGTAAACGATACCCGTAATGACTTTTTCCGCATCGGGATTGACGGCCCGCAATACCCGAACCCGCTCCCTGGCATCCAGCCCCATCTCTACGCTTGGATTTACATCCATCGTCACGTAAGCCACAATCTCCGGCGTGCGGAAAAACGCAAAGATCGCACCCATGACCAGCAACATCAATACAGCTGCCGATGCGCCATATGCGACCCGTCGCCGCAACAGCCGGTGACGACCTCGCCGGGATGTACCGGATGCCATCCGGCTTTCTTCATTCCATTCCATTTCCTGACCGACCACGCCGGGCGCACTGGTTCTGATCCGGACAAATTCGCCATCCGGTGTCAAAACGATTGCCGAATCGGAAGTGATTTCCATGACGATTCCCCGGTTCACCCGCGATCCTCCTCCTTTCCGCCATCTTCAGCCGAAATGTATTGTTTCAGGCATGGATAGGCGCCCCCGGCGATCAAAGCCACAGCAATAATATATTTGCGGTGCCTTTCCAGCGTTTTGCGGGTAGCCGCCTTGCATGCAACCAGTTCTTTGATCGGCAACTGGCGTTTGGCCAGCAGTTTGCCATACAATTCAGGCGTTGTCGCAATCCGCCTCCCGATGGCTTGCAGTTGCTGCCTGGAATCCCGGTGCCGGGGCGACCCTTCGGCCAGGTCTGAAAACCGGATGCCAAATCGCGCCAGCTGTTCCGACAACGTTTCGATTTCCGTTCTCCGCATGGCTTCAACCTGCGCATGATTGTACTTTTCCAGGGCAACCGCATTTTCCAGACGCCCCAAATACGAATCGTCTTCCCCCTCTTGCCGGACGAGACCACCGTACGGGACGGTTGCAGCGTGGCGCTGCTCCTGCCGCGCGTAGTCGATCAGCCGGCGCTTGATCACCATTTCGGCAAATCCGAAAAATCGGCTGCCGCCCTGGGGGGAATAGCGATCTATGGCTTCATTGAACGCGACAAGCGCGACGCTGAATTCATCGTCCCTCTGCTGGTCCACATACCGCTTGCAAAACCGGCTGGCCGTCCTGGCAATATAAGGCCGATATTGCATGATAAAAGCTTCCCGAAGCGATTCGTCTCCTGCCTGGATAGCCGCTACCCGCTGCTCGGTTCCCGTTCCCTCATCCGGCTGCGAATCGTTCCGGTTCAGCCATCTTTTCCACAGCACAAGCAGCACACGCTCACCTCACATTCAAAAACATTCGGCATGTCCTGCCGTTTTGGGAGGGTATTGCCACACAAACAAATAAACGCCCCTGCTGCAGAATGGTTCCGCAAACAGAGGCGCCTATTGCAGGAAAAACCGACACATTTTTCCGGCATCCGGAATTACAGGGTACCGCCGGAGGTCCGCTTTTGTTTCAATTTGGTTTTGCGACGGCTGAGTACGACCAGGCGACGTTTCAATTGATCCTGCCACTCTTCATCGGCAATCTGATTGGCAAACGCCAGCAAGTCCAGGGCCAGATCGATCTGGTTCTGGACGACATGAAGCGGGTCCTCGTTCTCATTGTTGACACAGTTCTCGTGAAGCGCTTTGTCGGACTCGTCCACATAGTCATGGAAATCGACGTCGGAAGCACCGTCGCTATGCGCATATTCCGCCAACATTTCGTATTCGTGCTCCACCAGATAATGCACGGCGACCCGATGGCATACCGGGCAGAACAGAATCGGCACATTATGGATTCGCGTCCGATAATGCTTCAATGTTCCCTTAGTTCCAATCATACTGGCACCGCAGCAAAAACTCATCGGTAGCTCCTCCTCGCCTGGAAAGTTGACGGAATGAACGCTTTCCCTGGTCTGGTTCTCATCGTCAAGGTGTATTCACTATATTCGCCAAAGATAACCAAGATTCCTGCTATTCAAAATCAAACACCGTCCCCCGGATGCATCGAACAAGGAACGGCGTTTGATGGTGGCATGCATAATGGATCAATTATTTCGCAATGGCTTGTACGATCAGGTCGCCCATGGCTGACGTACCGATCGCCTTGCTGCGGTCGACGGCAATGTCGCTCGTCCGGTGTCCGGCATCGAGCACCTGCTTGACCGCTCGTTCGATGGCGTCTGCCGCTTCCGCATAACCGAAAGTCAACCGGAACATCAGCGCCACAGACAAAATGGTCGCAATCGGATTGGCAATACCCTGGCCCGCAATGTCCGGAGCCGAACCATGAACCGGCTCATACAGACCAAAGCTGCCTTCACCAAGCGACGCAGACGACAGCATGCCGATCGAACCGGTCAGCATCGCGGCTTCATCACTCAGAATATCGCCAAACATGTTTTCCGTCACGATGACATCAAAGCTGGCGGGACGACGCAGCAGTTGCATCGCGCAGTTATCAACCAGCACGTGCTCCAGTTCGACATCCGGATATTCCGGCGCAATCCGGTTGACGGTCTCGCGCCACAGGCGAGACGTTTCCAGCACGTTCGCCTTGTCTACAGAAGCGAGCTTCTTGCGGCGGGTCCTGGCGATTTCGAATGCCTGCCGCACGATCCGTTCCACTTCCTTCACGTTGTAAACACACGTATCGACCGCTTCCTGACCGTTTTCCGTATCCCGCCGGAACTTGTCACCAAAATAGATGCCGCCCGTCAGTTCACGCACAACAATCAAATCAGTGCCTTCCAATACTTCCGGTTTCAGCGTCGAAGCATCCTTGAGGCAGTCAAACACCACTGCGGGACGAATATTGGAGAACAGTCCCAGTGCCTTGCGGATGCCGAGCAATCCCGTTTCCGGTCGCAACTCCTTCGGATTGTTGTCCCATTTGGGGCCGCCAACCGCACCCAGCAGAACGGCATCAGCCTGCTTGCACATCTCAAGCGTATCATCCGGGAGCGGTGTACCCCGCTCGTCGATCGCAATGCCGCCGAACAGGCCATAAGACAACTCAAAACGGTAACCGAACAGTTCCTCTGTCCGTTTCAACACTTTTACCGCTTCCGCGACAACTTCGGGACCAATCCCGTCGCCGGCGATCACGGCAATTTTTTTCGTTTCCGCCATACCCTATATACACTCCTCTACAGGTTGTCCAATTGGACTTCATATTGACAGTTGTAGCATATTTCCGAACACGAGGCAAAAACGTTTCCTCCCCGTCATTCTGATGCCGGATCTCCGGCAAGCGCAGCCGGATGCAGGAAATCGGTATAGATGCCATCGACGCCCATTTTTCTGAACTTGCCGTATTCCGACGGATCGTTGACCGTATGTGCATAAACAACCACTCCAAGCCGCTTCAAAGCCGATACAAACGGGACTGTCACCCGGCTGGCCGGCATCGTCACCGCCCTGACCCTGGGCGCGTGACGGACAAACCGCAGCACTTCCCCGTCCGTCAGGTTGGAACCATATAGCGTAAATATGTAACCGGGACAGGGAAATTTCTCTTCCAGCAGTGTGTACATTTCCGGCGTATAAAACTGGGGAATGAGCCGCTGCCTGGTATCCCGCTTCCGATCCCCGAATGCTTCCGCAATCCGGGCGAACTGGCGCTCCGCATCCGGCAGCGATCGGCTCTTCGTGTCCGTAATCAGATACATGTCGGGATATTTCTCCATCAACATCGCCAGATCGTGAATATCCATCGGCCGGTATCGGTCGAACAGGCGCAGCGATTTGAACGTCCCCAGCAGCAGAGGATCGGCGGACGCCTTTGGGGCAAGGCTTGCGGCCCGGCTTTCTGCCCGACCTACCCAGTTCATGAAATTGCCCCAGTCATGGAGCGCCGCCAACTGGCCGTCAGCCGTCAATTGCAGATCCACTTCGAAAACGCGCAGTCCTTTGTCATAATTGGACGCAAATGCCTCGTATGCATTGGTGATGGCATGGCCGTCAATGCCACCCATGCCATGGGCGATCAACCGGTATTCTGTCCAATCCCGCGTGATACCCGGCTGCACCGGGTGCTCGGTGATCAGGGAAAGGCCCAACAACAGCAACAGCATAGGCATGGCGATCACCTCCATATCCTATGCTTTGCCGTGTTGATATCCTTTATGTCGGTCTGCTCCTGGCGTCAGCGCACGAGTACGCCTTCAATCGCCCGGGACAACCGTTCCATGCCAATGATCGTATGTTCGGCGTCATTGTGCGTAAAGTTCAACCGCATCGTATTGGCTTGCGGATTTCCGGCGTAAAACGTGCTGCCCGGTACGAACGCAACGCCATATTCGACTGCCGTCTTGAGCAGTTCCGCCGAATCCACCGACTCAGGCAATTTCAGCCAGAAGAACATGCCGCCCTTGGGCTCATGCCAGCTTACACCCGGCCAATCCCGTTCGCGCAGGAGTGCCGCCATCTGGCGCATCCGCGCTTCATATTCCTTGCGTACAAACGCAATGTGCCCGTCCAGATCAAAATGTTCCATCAACTGGTACAGCGTTTGCTGATCCAGCGAACTGGAATGCAGGTCTGCGGCCTGTTTGGCACGGGCCATGTGGCGGATCAAACCGGGATCGCCCATGACCCAGCCGGTGCGCAGCGCGGGCGCCACCGTCTTGGAAAATGTGCTCGTATAGACAACACAAGAACCCGCCGGATGGCGATCCAGGGAAAAAATCGATGGATAATGAATGGACGGATCTCCAAACTTCAATTCGCCATAAGGATCGTCTTCGAGTATCAGCACGCCTGCTTCCCGGCACAATGCCAATACGCCCTTGCGCCGTTCCAGACTCCATGCCTGTCCGGTCGGATTGGAAAATGTCGGAATGACATAAGCCAGTTTGGGGCGATGTTCCCGTATTTTGGACGCCAGATCATCCAGATCCATGCCGTGTTCATCGCAATGGACCGACACCAGCTTCGCACCATACGATTGGAAAACCTGGATCGCGGACAAATAGGTCGGACGCTCCACCAGAATGACATCATCCGGATCAATATAGATGCGGGCCAGCAAATCGATGGCTTGCTGTGAACCGGTCGTGAGCAGCATATCGTCGGGGGTTACCGAAATGCCCTTGGCAGCCATGCGGCGGCAGATGCTTTCACGCAGCGGTTGATACCCTTCGGTCAAACCGTACTGCAGTGTTTTGTTGCCCTGCGCCAGCACCCGCTGGAACGCCTCTCCCACCGCCTTCAATGGAAAATGTTCTTCCGCCGGCAAGCCGCCAGCGAAGGAGATTACCGATCCTTGCTGCGTCAGTTTCAATATTTCCCTTACGGCCGATGATGAAAATTTGCCCAGCCGTCCAGAATATCGGTATTCCATCGGTATTCCCCATTTCTTGTCAGATCAGTGTCACGTTGTCACGACGATTGCGTGCAGGTGCATTGCGTTTGTCCAGCAGACGGTTCAGCGCATCGATATAGGCGCGTGCGCTTGCTTCCAGGATGTCAGTGCTTACACCCCGGCCATGCGCCGTCAGTTCACCCTGGTTGAGCAGTACCAGCACTTCGCCCAACGCATCCGTGCCGTCCGTAACGGATTTGATTTTATAATCTTCCAGCTCGACAGCTTCGCCCGTCAGCGCATCGATGGCCTTGTAGATCGCATCGACGGAACCGTTGCCTTCGGCTTGCTGTTCCACGATACCTTGCGCCGTCCTGAGCCGCACTTTCGCAGTCGGAGTGGCATGGCTGTCGAAGGATACAACGAGCTGTTCCAGCCCAAACACTTCCGGCGTCTCCACGATCTTTTCCTCGAGCAGCGCACGGATGTCTTCGTCGCTGACGGATTTTTTGCGATCCGCCAGATCCTTGAATTTGCCGAAAGCCGCATTGATCTGGTCTTCCGTCAAATTTTCGTAGCCCAGATCGATCAGCTTTTCTCGGAACGCATGGCGACCGGAATGTTTGCCCATGACCAGTTTGCTTTCCTTGAGGCCGATCGTCTCCGGGGAAATGATCTCATAGGTGGTCTTTTCCTTGAGCACGCCGTCCTGGTGGATCCCCGATTCATGCGCAAACGCGTTGGCGCCTACAATCGCCTTGTTTGCGGGAACGATCATGCCGGTCAGTTTGCTGACCAGCCGGCTGGTTTTGGCGATTTCCTTCAGGTTCAGCGTCGTTTTGGCCTGGTAGAACGCCGCGCGGGTCTCCAGCGCAAGCGCCACTTCTTCCAGCGCCGTGTTGCCCGCCCTTTCGCCGATGCCGTTGATCGTGCCCTCGACCTGATCGGCTCCGTTCAGCACAGCCGCCAGGGCGTTCGCCGTGGCCATACCCAGATCGTCATGGCAATGCGCCGACAACTGGATGCGTTCGATCCCCGGCACGGTTTCCTTGAGCGTCTTGAAAATGTTGCCGAATTCGCTGGGCGTCATGTAACCGACGGTATCCGGAATGTTGACGACCGTCGCGCCCGCGCGAATCGCCATGGCCGTCACTTCACACAGGAAGTCAAGTTCCGTGCGGCCGGCATCTTCCGGCGAAAATTCAATCTTGTCGAAATATTGCTTGGCGTACCGGATAGCCTTTTCGGCTGCTTCCAGTACCTGCTCCTTGCTCATGCGCAGCTTGTGCTCGCGGTGAATCGGCGATGTGGCCAGGAACAGATGGATGCAAGGGTCCTGTGCCCCCTTCAGCGCCTCCCGCACCGCATCGATGTCCGATTCGCGGGAACGGGACAGTCCGACGACCGTCGCGTTTTTGACGGCTCTGGCCACGGCATTGACGGCCGCCAGGTCTCCCGGAGACGCTGCGGGAAAGCCCGCTTCGATCCGGTCGATGCCCAGTTTTTCCAATTGCAGCGCGATCTCCACTTTTTCCTGGGTATTCAGGTTGACGCCCGGCGACTGTTCGCCATCCCGCAGCGTCGTATCGAACAAATAGATTTTTCGCATGGCGGGTTGCCCGCACCTCCTTAGGTTAGAACCAAGCAAGGCAAGGCTGCCCGTCAAGTCGTACAGACTCTTGGAGACAGCCTCGTTATTTGGAACCGTTGTTGCATTCCGTAATTATCTTATTTCCGGATCCAGTGCATCATGCTGCGAAGCTGTGCGCCAACGACTTCGATCGGATGCTCGGCTTCGTTGCGGCGCGTAGCCGTCAGGAATGCGCGGCCCGTTTGGTTTTCCAGGATGAAGTCACGGGCAAAGCGACCGGATTGGATGTCTGCCAGCACTGCTTTCATCGCTTTTTTCGTCTCTTCCGTCACGATGCGGGGACCCGTCACATAGTCACCATACTCAGCCGTATTGGAGATGGAATCACGCATGGACGCAAGTCCGCCTTCATACATCAGGTCAACGATCAGCTTCAGCTCGTGCAAGCATTCGAAGTACGCCATTTCGGGCGCATATCCGGCTTCGACCAGCGTTTCGAATCCGGCTTTGACCAGCGCGCTTGCGCCGCCGCACAATACGGCTTGTTCGCCGAACAGGTCCGTTTCCGTTTCTTCCTTGAACGTCGTTTCGATGACGCCTGCGCGCGTGCAGCCGATACCTTTGGCGTAGGCCAGGCCGATTTCAAACGCATTACCGGTGCTGTTTTGGTGAACGGCGATCAGTCCCGGTACGCCGAAGCCTTCGACGTAAGTCCGGCGAACCAGGTGGCCCGGCGATTTCGGCGCAACCAGCAGCACGTCTGCATCCTTCGGCGCAATGATTTGGCCGAAATGGATATTGAAGCCGTGGGAGAACATCAGTGCCGCGCCTTTTTTCAGGTTGGGCTCAATTTCGTTTTTATAAACGGCAGCCTGCGTTTCGTCCGGCATCAAAATTTGAACGACATCGGCTTTGCGCACTGCGTCAGCGACGGACAACACTTCAAAACCGTCTTCACGGGCTTTGTCGGCGGATTTGCCGGGACGGAGCCCGATGACCACGGACAGGCCGCTGTCGCGCAGGTTTTGCGCCTGGGCATGACCCTGGCTGCCATAGCCGATAACTGCGATTGTTTTACCTTTCAGTGCACCAAGATCTGCGTCTTTTTCGTGATACAATTTAACTGCCATGATAGTGTAGTACCTCCTTGGATTTGCTTGCCTGTTGTTTATGGCGACCCTCGAAACGGGCGTTCCAAGCGCAACCGGCGCCATTTCCGGCGATAGCGTTTGCGCTTCGAACGCCCGCTTCGACAGTTCGGCTGAACGGATAATGCCTCAATTTGCCCTGGCGGTGGCCACGGGACCCGAGCGTGTCAGCGATTGCCCCGGGCCATTGCCGTTACCCCGGTGCGCGACAATTCGCGAATGCCGTAAGGTTTCAGCAATTCGACCATGGCGTCGATTTTTTCGGTATCGCCGACGACCTGCACGATCAGCGTGTTGGGACCGATGTCGACGACAGCGGCGCGGAACGTTTCCACCACACCCAGGATTTCGGGCCGGACCGATGGTTCCGCGTTGACTTTGATCAGACCGAGCTCGCGCGCAACCATCGGACTGGCGCTGACTTCCACTACCTTGATGACATCGATGATTTTGTAAAGCTGTTTCTGGATTTGCTCCATCGTACGGTGATCGCCGGTTGTCACAATCACCATGCGGGAAAGGCCCGGCTCCTCCGAAGCGCCGACTGTAATGCTCTCGATGTTGAATCCGCGGCGGCCGAACAGTCCGGCCACCCGTTGCAGGACACCAGGCTGGTCGTTGACGAGAATGGAGATCGTATGTTTAATCATTCGGCATCCCCCATAATCATTTGGTCAATCGTGCTGCCCTGCGTAACCATCGGATACACGTTTTCATCCCGGCGGATGACAAATTCCACGACGGCCGGTCCGGGATGGCGAAGCGCTTCTTCCCAGGCGCGGCGGGCTTCCGCCTTGTCCGTCGCCCGGAAAGCCTTCACGCCATAGGCTTCCGCCAGTTTGACGAAATCGGGGCTGCCCGCGAGATCGATGTGACTGAACCGATTTTCGTGAACGAGTTCCTGCCATTGGCGAACCATGCCGAGAACCCGGTTGTTCAGAATCGCAACCTTGACCGGGATATTGTTGATTGCACAAACGGCCAGTTCCTGTGCGCACATTTGCATGCCGCCGTCACCGTTGATCGATACGACCGTCCGGCCGGGATTGCCCATTTGCGCCCCGATGGCCGACGGGAATCCGAATCCCATCGTGCCAAGGCCGCCGGAAGTAACCCATGAACGCGGCTTGTTGAATGGATAATATTGCGCCGCCCACATTTGATGCTGACCGACGTCCGTCGTCACGATCGCATCGCCGCCCGTCGTCTCGTGGATCATCGAGATGACCCACTGCGGCTTGAGTTCGGTGTCGGAATCGATATATTTGAACGGCTTGGCTGCTTTCCATTCCTGGAGCTGCTTGCGCCACGCATCTGCCTTGTCTGCACGTTTTACGCTTGCGTTGGCAATCGAAAGCACCGTTTTGACATCGCCGACAATCGGGATGTCGGTCGGCACGTTTTTGCCGATTTCCGCCGGGTCAATATCAATATGCACGATTTTCGCTTTCGGCGCAAAGCCCGACAATTTGCCGGTCACGCGATCATCGAAACGCGCCCCGATATTGATGAGCAAATCAGCGTTCTGAATGGCCATGTTTGCCGTCCAGGTGCCGTGCATGCCCGGGAAGCCCAGATGCAGTTCGTGTCCGCTCGGAAACGCGCCGAGCCCCAGCAGCGTCGTCGTAATCGGAATTTCCGATTTGGTCACGAACGTGTAGAGTTCCTCATGCGCACCCGAATAAATCGCGCCGCCGCCAACGAGCAATAGCGGACGCTCGGCTTCGGCAATCGCCCGGAGCATTTTGTCGACCTGGTTGCGGTTGGGGACCACCGTCGGGTTGTAACCGCGCAAATTCACTTCCTTCACCGGCTGGAACAACGCTTTTTGTGCCGATACGTCCTTCGGAATGTCGATCAGCACCGGACCTTTGCGCCCGGTATTGGCGATGTGGAATGCCTCGTGGATGATGCGGGGCAGTTCCGCCACATCGCGTACAAGATAGCTGTGTTTTGTAATCGGCATTGTAATGCCGACGATATCGGCTTCCTGGAACGCATCCGTCCCGATCAAATGTGTCGCCACGTTGCCGGTAATGACAACGAGCGGCACTGAATCCATATACGCAGTTGCGATGCCGGTCACCAGATTGGTTGCGCCCGGTCCGGAGGTGGCGATGCATACGCCAACCTTGCCGGTGGAACGGGCATAACCGTCCGCGGCGTGGATGGCGCCCTGCTCATGCCGGGTGAGCAGATGGTTAAAATCGGAAAAGCCGTACATCGCATCGTAAATATACAATACAGCGCCGCCCGGATAACCGAAGACGCATTCCACTCCCTCAAGGAGCAAACTGCGGAGCAGCATTTCCGAACCCGAGATCACTTCGGGCTTGCTCCATTTTTCCAGCAGTTCTTCTTTGGATTTCAACGCAGCACCTTGCGCGCTCATCCGTCTTCCTCCCTTCGATTCATCAAAAAAGCCTTCCGCCCCGAACACCGAAAAATACGATGTTCTGGGACGAAAGGCTGATGCTTCCGCGGTACCACCCGAATTTGCCGCACACCTTGCGATGGCGACCTCAGAAGGAACGACGCCACGCTAGCAGATGACATCGCACCTTCGGCGCATATAACGGGCGCCACTCCGATTTTCCCTACTGATGCCAATCGGCGTTGTTCAGGAAAACAGCTCCGAGGAGACTGCGCGAAAAGGATTTTGGCCTCGGTCTCAGCATTCCCGACGCTCTCTGAGCAAAAGAGCCTTTCGCTTGATCCTCATCATGGCTGTTCATCTGATTGAATCGTAATTTAACTTTCATTATATGTTGTGAACCTGCTTTCGTCAACCTCCTTGTCCCGGGCAAACTTGTTTTTTCCCGGCTGATGCAATTAGGCATTGTCGCAAGCCAATTTGGGGGGCCGGGCATGACGCCGGATTCATACGATGTGGTGATGATACGCATCGCCGAGGCGATGGGAGGCGATACGGTTTCCATGATTCGCTGGAAAAGATTGCAGGACGAGCGTGCGATCTTGCGCATTGTCAAGCAAGAACTGGTGCCAATCTCGTCCAGACCGCGCCTGGGCGGCGCCCGGCTCCGCAAAGAACTGGCCGCCCGCATGCGGCGCGGATTCACCCTCGTAGGTTCACAAACACCGGATGGTGCACCCGTTGCATTTGTGCACATGGAAGTGCGGCAAGCGACTTTGTTTATCGATCTGCTCGCGGTGGAAGCCAAAGCGCAAAAACAGGGGTGGGGCACCGTGCTGATGGCGGCTGCGGAAAGTTGGGGCAGATCATGCGGCTGTGTGGAAGCCAGGTTGTTCGTGGACGAGAAAAACGTGAACGGCCTGCGGTTTTACCGCAAAAGGGGCTATCACCAGGTACGCCACATTTCCGAGGCGCATTGCATCGAAATGGCCAAAACACTGAGCGGGGCGCCTTGATGCGGGAGACACTCTGGGAGAGAGTGACACACATTGGAGAGAGAAGCATTTGAAGGTGGAGCGAGTGAGGCAAACAAACTGGCGCGAAAACAAAAGCAAGGCCGGTCCAACCGCTTGATACCGCGGTGGTTTGACCGGCCTGCCTTTTGTTTTTTCAGTTCAGTATCCGCTGTGACTGGCGACCTTATTTACCAGAAAAATCCGGGAAACCCGCCGAAGCCGGGGAAACCGCCAAAACCCGGAAAGCCCCAGAAACCATATCCGGCGAACGGCAGCGTGCTGATTGCCAGCAAGTCAAAAAGCGCCAGCGGGATGATGGCCTGTGTCTGCGCCATGTCTCCAATGGGTTTGAGCCATATTTTGTCGCCTTTGACTTTGGCCAGCTTGCCATGTACGATGGTACCGTCGCGTTTCAGCGCGTAGATTTCCTGTCCGACAAGCCGCTTCGCTTGCGCGGGCGTGACGTGGGACATCTGTGCAGCCCTCCTTTGCCAATTTATCGTACAATGTATGACAAGCAGCAAAAGTCGGCCTGTACCGATGTCCGCTCGGCGGCTGCAATCCGATGAAATCCGCTATTCTGCCATCCGCCGCTGTAGCAACATTTTTTGTCACTGCAGTGTATAGGCATCGATGCTGTTGCTCCAATTCCACAGTTGGTGCGCCCTCCACCAGATGAGCCATGCATTCGGCAAGTAGTCGCTCATCCGACAGAGAACTGCAAGCAACCCCGAATCACCCACTATAAAGAAGCAAGCGCGCTTGCAACAGGAGAGGCCCCATCACCCACTAAAACAATCGAACGCACCTGCAACAAAACGCCTTGCCACCCGCACAAAAAACGGCCCCGATCCGGTGTGTTCCCGGACCAGGACCGCTAAATGCCAATGATTGCAAAATTGCGGGGGCAACAACCCCTGCCGAAACGGGGCAATCCATTGGCGAGAAGCCAAACGGCATCCCGCACCTTCCCGCACGAATTGCGACAGTGTACGAGGTACAGCGCTTCGCAAAGCGCAACCTTACACGAGGCAAAGCGCCACACGAAAGGCAGCCGTGCGCGAGGCGCAACGCCGCATAACCGCGCTCGGCGACGTTACGCGTTCAACTTGGCTTTGGCCGCGTTGGCCAGCGAGTTGAAAGCTTGAATGTCGTTTACGGCGAGATCGGCCAGCATCTTGCGGTTCACGTTGATGCCCGCAAGCTTCAAGCCGTTCATCAGCCTGCTGTAGGACAAGCCGTTTTGACGGGCTGCCGCATTGATCCGCACAATCCACAATCTGCGGAAATTCCGCTTCGTCTGGCGACGGTCGCGATAGGCGTACAAAAGCGACTTCATCACTTGCTCTTTCGCTTTTTTGAACAAGCGATGCTTGGCACCCCAATAACCTTTGGCCAGCTTCAACGTTCTATTGCGACGGCGGCGCGTAACAAATCCGCCTTTGACTCTTGCCATAATTCATTACCTCCCGGAAGTATTATTTCAGATTCGCAAGCTGCTGCTGCAAACGGCGCACGTCGCCCTTGGCCATCAGCGGTTGCGTGGAGAGCACGCGTTTTTGACGGCCGGATTTGTGAGACAGCAGATGGTTCTTGAAAGCCTTGTGACGCTTCACCTTGCCGGTTCCGGTAATTTTGAAGCGGCCCTTCAGGCTGCTGTGGGTTTTCATTTTGGGCATAAGATGTTTCCTCCTGTCAATGGCTCTTCGGAGCCAAAATCATAATCATGCTGCGGCCATCCAACTTCGGCACACGCTCCACGACACAAATGTCCTCGACGTCTTTGGCCACGCGCTCCAAAATTTTTTGACCGATGTTGGCATGGGCGATCTCACGACCGCGGAACCGCACGGAGCACTTCACCTTATCGCCGTCCTTCAGAAACTTCACCACATTGCGAAATTTCGTCTGATAGTCATGTTCCTCGATATTCGAACGGAACCAGACTTCTTTCAGGTCGACAATCTTCTGATTCTTCCGGGCTTCCTTCTCTTTCTTCTGCTGCTCGTAACGGAACTTGCCGTAGTCCATGATGCGGCACACCGGCGGTTTCGCCTGCGGAGCCACATTGACCAGATCCATATTCATGTCAATCGCGATCTGCAATGCTTCCCGAAACGGCTTGATCCCCAGTTGCTCGCCATCAACGCCTACGAGTCTGACTTCCTTTGCCCGAATTTCCTCATTGATTTGATGTTCCTTGCTGATAATGCTCCACCTCCAAAATGGATTGCCGTTAGCCCTGCCAACAAAACAAAAAAGCGGGCCGCATTCGACCCGCATCCTGCTCGCTCGTCGGTGTGGCTGCCAAAATCAGTACAATGCCATATCGCAGCCCTGGTCCGTCGGTTACGCGAACCCGTCAGCGTGAGCCGAGCAGGTGAGAAGCGGGTGCTTCTGCTTGTGCGTACTGAAAATACCCTGATAAATCAGTTACTTTGAAGAATATAGCATGACTCTCGAGCAGTTGTCAATCCCTTTATTCGTTGTTTGTTGTTGTTCTGTGATAATGTCACCCTGTAACTATTCTGAGATAATGTCACTATGGGACAGGAGACATTGACATTGACCAAAGCAGAGCTGAAGAAGGTACTTGTGGTGGAAAAGATTTTGGATGGGCATATGACGAACATGGAAGGAGCAGCGGCACTCGGACTGACAGTACGACAAATGATACGGCTAAAGAAGAAATATCAGACGGAAGGAGGAGCGCGGGCACTCGCCCA